>LDZU01003400.1_pt1 | contig 18824 bp, 23 predicted proteins | sample 615531 | NCBI WGS metagenome assembly LDZU01 (sample SAMN03408293, study PRJNA278302) | terrestrial metagenome | isolation source: oil reservoir sample SB2 | place: USA: Alaska, North Slope, Schrader Bluff formation | collected 2011-09 | reverse complement strand
CGCTTCTGCGCTATTTCTTTCCCCGCGGCTTTCCCCCGGAGCCTTCCTTGTTCTTCCTGTTCAGATCCGATAATTTCTGATCGCTCGCCTTCAGGAATGAAGCCAGTTTCTTCTCGAAATCGTCTCCCGCCGACGCTGGTGCGCCTCGCGGCTGTCGCGGCCTCTCTACGCGGGCCTGGAGCTGTTTCAGCGAGAGGTCTATACGGCCCCTTTCGTCGATCTTGATGACCTTGGCCTCTACCTCCTGCTGCAGCTGCAGGATATCCTCGACTTTCTTGACGTACTCGTAGGCAAGCTCCGAGATATGGATCATTGCCTTCTGCCCCGTCGGAAGCCTGACGAAGGCTCCGTACGGCAGGATCTGTTCCACAGTACCCTTTACGATGTCTCCGACCTTAACCTCCGTCGTTTGGGAGCCCTTCTCCTGGACCATCAACCAGTTTTCCCCTCCGTATAGATTTGAGAGATGATCTATGAAAACACCGGCTCGTACAGATCCGGTTCACGCCGACAAGTATATCATTATGTCAACGACAGGGGGCAAATCCTGCCATCTTCCGTAACGGCGGAACAAGGATCAGTGTCCGATAACTCCAAGGTCCTCCAGGAAGAGGGGGCTCAGGACCTTTATGAAGGTGCCCTTCATGCCCAGGCTTCGGCTCTCGATTATACCGGCGCTCTCGAGCTTTCTCAGGGCGTTCACGATGACGCTCCGGGTCACTCCCACCCTGTCCGCGACACGGCTGGCAACGACTATCCCTTCCGATCCTCCCAGCTCCCTGATCATGTGCCTGACGGACTCCACCTCCGAGTAGGACAGGGCCCTCATGGCCATCTGGACGATCAGGCGCTCCCTGGCCCTGTCCTCTATGCTCTTGGCCCTGGAGTGGAGTATCTCCAGGCCTACCACCGTGGCCAGATACTCACCCAGCACAAGGTCCCGGTTATCGAAGGGGTGACCGAACCGGGCCAGGATGAGCGTACCCAGGCGTTCCCCCGCACCGTGGATAGGAACATATACGACGTGCTTGTTGGAATAGGTGCAGGGCTCGTCGGAGTAGGCGCAGAGTCCGTGGTCGGTGTGGTTCAGCTCCGATTCGTGGTACTGGTTCACCTTCTCGGTGTACCCTTCGGGCATTGTTCCCTTCTCGAGGAGATCCGACATGATGGGGCAGTTGTACTCACTGACCCAGGAGTAGCCCAGGATCCCCCCTTCTCGGTCGATCATGTAGACGTTGGCCGCCGACAGTTCGCAGAGAAGTCTGGCGAGCCTCTGGTAGTCCGGTGTACCCGGATCCCTGCGGCTCTGCAGGACCCTGTTGACGGCACGGGTCTTCTCAAGGAGGTCCTGCATCGCCGAAGGATCGGCTATTCTGGCCCTTGATTCGATCAGTTCTTTCGGAGTGTTCATCGTCACAGTGATCCCCCCCGGTGGCCTCTAGGGGCGCTGTTCGGACAGCGCCCGGCTATAACAGGTACTTCCTTACATCCGTATCGGCTACCAGTCTCTCAAGCCTCTCCCTGACGAGTCCATCATCGATCTTTACGTTCTGCCCGGAGAGGTCCGGGGCCTCGAACTGGATCTCCTCCAGGAGATTCTCCATCATGGTGTGAAGCCTGCGGGCTCCGATGTCCTCGGTCTCGCGGTTCATCCTTGCGGCCAGCGAGGCGATCTCCTTCAGCGCTCCCTCCGAAAAGGAAAGGGTGACCTGCTCCGTCGAAAGCAGCGCCTTGTACTGGTCCACCAGGCTGTGCTCAGGTTCCACGAGTATCCTTGCCAGGTCCTCCTCGGTGAGAGGGTTGAGCTCGACCCGGAGAGGGAGCCTCCCCTGGAGTTCAGGGACAAGATCCGACGGTTTCATCTTGTGGAAGGCACCGGCGGCTATGAAGAGTATGTGGTCGGTCCTCACCGGTCCGTACTTCGTGTTGACCGTACACCCCTCGACGATGGGGAGAAGGTCTCTCTGGACCCCCTCCCGGCTCACGTCGGGCCCTGAGTGACCGCCGCCTGCCGAAGCGACCTTGTCGAGTTCGTCTATGAAGACTATACCCTCCTCCTGGGCCTTCTTAAGACCCTCCTGGGCCGCCGCTTCGTGATCTACGAGCTTCTCCGCCTCCTCGGCCTCCAGAATGCTCCTGGCTGTTTCGACGGTAACGGTCCGCCTCTTTTTCTTCTTCGGGAATATTCCGCTTAGCATCTCCCCGATGTTCATGCCCATCTCTTCCATGCCCGGGCCGCCCATGACGGGGATGCCGAACTGGGCGCTCTCGCTGACCTCGATCTCTATCTCGCGACCCTCGAGCTTGCCCTCGTCCAGCATGCGCCCCAACCTCTCCCTGGTGGAGAGACGCTGCCTCTCGGCTCTCTCCTCCTCTTCGGTGGGGATCCTCTCCTCTTTCTGGGGCTGCCCGGAGAAGATGTGCATGAAGTCGGAGACCTTTTCCTGGACCTTTCTCGGCGGGATAAGGGCGTCAAGTATCCTCTCCCTCGTCCTGACAGAAGCCTCCTCACGGACCTCTTCTATCTTCCGCTGCTTCACCATCTGGACAGACCTCTCCACCAGGTCCCGGATCATGGACTCAACGTCCCTGCCGACGTAGCCCACTTCGGTGAACTTTGTGGCCTCCACCTTGATGAAGGGTGCGCTCACCAGCTGGGAGAGCCTCCTGGCGATCTCGGTCTTCCCGACCCCCGTAGGGCCGACCATGAGGATGTTCTTCGGAGCTATCTCACGGGCTATCTCCTCGGGAAGCTCAAGTCGACGGATCCTGTTCCTGAGGGCGATAGCGACGGCTCTCTTGGCCCTGCCCTGACCCACGATGTAACGGTCAAGGTAGGCAACTATTGCCTTGGGGGTAAGTGCCTCGTTTCTTCCTTCCCTCAATCCTCAAGCACCTCCAGAGTAATTGAATCGTTGGTGTAGATGCAGATCCTGGAAGCAATGACGAGCGATCTTCTGGCGATCTCGTCAGCCCTGGCATCAGAGGACTCCAGGAGGGCCCTCGCTGCGGCCAGGGCATATCCTGCACCTGAACCGATGGAGCAGGCCTCACCCTCCGGTTCCAGGATATCTCCGGACCCGCTCAGAAGGAGGGTAGATCCGCTGTCGGCCACCAGCATCATTGCTTCGAGTCTTCTGAGGACTTTGTCGGTCCGCCAGTCCTTGACCAGTTCGGTGGCGGCCCTTACCAGGTTGCCCCCGTGCTCGGCCAGTCTCTTCTCGAAGCGCTCCAGCAAGGTCATCGCATCGGCCGTACCTCCCGCGAACCCCGTGAGAACACGACCATCGTAAAGGCGCCTGACCTTCCTGGCACCTTCCTTTATCACCTGGTCCCCCAGCGTGACCTGGCCGTCACCGGCCATGGCCACAACATTATTCCTCCTGACGCATAGTACCGTTGTCCCCTTCATCATCCGCACCACCGCTTCCGGCCCTGGGGTGGGCCATGGTATAGCTTTTCCTCAGCTGTTCCACCGTTACCTTCAGATACTTCTGGGTCGTCACAAGGCTTTCGTGCCCAAGCAGCTCCTGGAGGACCCTCAGGTTGGCTCCCCCTTCCAGCATATGGGTCGCGAAGCTGTGCCTCAGCACATGGGGTGTCACCCCGGAGAGGCCAGCCCTGGCCGCAGCCTTCAGAACCGTCCTGTGGAGGGTCCTCACCGTTATATGCTCACCCCTGCTGCCGGGAAATACGTACTCCGAGACGACCGGACAGGAATCTCGCCACTCACGGAGGGCCTTGACCGAGTATCTGCTCATCGGGACCAGCCGCTCCTTCTCGCCCTTGCCCATTACCCTGATCCATCTTTCTTCAAGGTCCAACTGGTCCCAGCGAAGGGAGGCCGTCTCTGCGACCCGCAGCCCGGAGCCGTACATGAGCTCCATTGCCGCCAGGTCCCTGCGGGCCTCCTGGCCGGAAGGGCCCGTCTCCAGAAGCTTTTCCATATCCTCCCTGGAGATCGCCCTTGGTAGCCTGCCAGGAAGCCTGGGTCCCCGTATCCCCTCAGCCGGATTGGACGGGATCTCACGACGCTCCCGGAGGAACCGAAGCCAGCTCCTTATGGCAGAGAGCTTTCTGGCTGCCGAGGAGCGGGCGTACCCGAAGCCCACCACGTCCCTGAGGAAGCCCCTTATGTGCAGGCTCTGAACCTCTCCGGGGGCGGTGACCCCCAGGCCCTCCAGGTAGTCGGCGAACTGGGAGAGGTCCACGGCGTAGTTGAGGGTCGTGTGCCCCGAACCTCCCCTGCCGGACCTCATCTCTTCAAGGAAAAGATCGATAGATTCGGAAATAGCGTCCCCGGGCATGTCGGTAATTGTAACACTTTGGAGAGGATTAGTCATAATTTTCTGAAGATATCTGTATGGTCGGAATTTTTCTCAAAAGAGGTGGTAATTCTTCGATGAACTTCTTCATGGACTCCGATGACCTGGAAGCATACTTCCCGCATCGTTCAGGCCTCTTTTTTATCCTCTCAGCCAAGGGAGGGAATATCCCCAGGTTGGTGTTCATGGGCTGGAAGGACCTGGGCTGGCGATCCGAGAGATGAGCGAGCAGGGAGCCGACGGCGGTCTCCCTTGGCCAGACGGAAAACTCCAGCCCCGAGACCATGGCTGCTGCGTTCAGGGCAGCCACAAGCCCCATGGCGGTGCTCTCCACGTAGCCCTCAACGCCGGTGATCTGACCGGCGAGGAAGATGTCGTTTCGAGCCTTGAGCCTGAGGAAAGGATCCAGGACCCTGGGGGCATCCACGTAGATGTTCCGGTGCATCACGCCGAGCCTGACGAATTCGGCCCCCGAAAGGGCCGGGATCATCCTGAAGACCCTCTCCTGTTCAGGCCACCGGAGGTTGGTCTGGAAACCGACGAGGTTGTAGAGGGTACCCGCGGTGTTCTCCTGGCGGAGCTGGACCACAGCCCATGGCTCCTCGCCGGAGACGGGGTCCTTGAGCCCTACAGGCCTCAGGGGGCCGAAGCGCAGCGTGTCCACACCCCTGGAGGCTATCACTTCCACGGGGAGACACCCTTCGAAGTAACGGTCGTCCTTTTCGAAGTCGTGCCTGGGGGCCCTCTCGGCGGAGACGAGGGCGGCGTGGAATGCCTCGTACTCCTCCCTGGTCATGGGGCAGTTTATGTAATCGTCACCAGGGCCCCACCGGCTGCCCCGGAAAGCCCTGGTCATGTCTATGGATTCGGCGGTGACCACTGGAGAGACAGCATCGAAGAAGGACAGGAAGTTCTCGCCTACCGTCCGCGAAAGGGATCTTGCCAGGGGATCGCTGGTGAGGGGGCCCGTCGCGATAATTGCCGGACCTTCGGGGATCTCTTGGATCTCCTTTCTTTCTACCGTCACCAGGGGGTCTGAAGCGAGAGCGCCGGTGATGCATTCAGAGAAGCTGTCCCGGTCCACCGCCAGCGCCTTCCCGGCGGGTACCCGGGACCTCCTGGCGCAGTAGAGGATGAGGCTGCCCATCATGTCAAGTTCGGCCTTGAGGATCCCCCCGGGGCTTGTGATCTCATCGGCTCCCAGGGAGTTGCTGCAAACCAGCTCCGCGAAGCCCCCTGTCCTGTGGGCAGGCGTCGTTCTTTGGGGCCGCATCTCGATAAGGGTCACGGGAATACCCCTTTTGCACAGCTGCCAGGCGGCCTCTGAACCTGCAAGGCCGGCCCCGACGACGGTTATCCTTCTAATCCCGGGATCCTTCTTCATCGGCCGGACCCTCCACGGAACCACAGGAGGAGCAGACCTTCCCCCCGGACCTGCCCTTGATAACCAAGGGACCTCCGCAGGAGGAACACTTCCCGCCGGTGGGCTGGTACCACGAGACGAAGTCGCACTCGGGGTAGCGGGAGCACCCGTAGAAGGGCTTTCCTCCCTTGCCCCGCCTCTTGACGACCTCACCCTCACCGCACTTGGGGCAGGCTACGCCGGTGGTCTTGAGTATGGGGCGGGTGTAACGGCACTTCTTTTCCGGGTCGGAGTAGCCGGCACAACCTATGAAATCCCCGAACCTTCCCGTCTTTATCACCAGCGGCGAACCGCATAGGGGGCACTCCTCCCCGATCGGTTCCGGGGGCGGAGGCGGGACCTTCTGAGCCTCGGCCTCGGCTTTTTCAAGGGAGGCGGAGAAGTCCTTCCAGAATTCGCGGACCACGTCCCTCCACTGCTTTCCATCCTCTTCGATCTCGTCCAGTTCGCTCTCCATCCCGGCCGTGAAGGCAAGGTCCACGATGCCTGGAAAGTGAGCCTCAAGGAAAGTGTCCACAATAAGTCCAAGAGGAGTGGGGGCGAGGCGTTTTTCGTCGTTCCTGACTACGTACTTCCTGTCGTAGAGGGTCTGGACGATCGTCGCGTAGGTGGAGGGGCGCCCGATGCCTTCGTCCTCAAGGGCCTTGATCAGCCCGGCATCGGTGAATCTCGACGGAGGCCTGGTGAAGCGCTGCTCCCTTGCTATGTCCTTGACTTCCAGGGGCTCGCCTTCGATCGCCGGCTCTATGATCTCGTCCTTCATCTCCAGGGGCCAGAGGACTCCCCAGCCATCGAAGATCACACTGGCACCGGACTGTCTCATCCCCACCCTGCCGCTGGCGGCCTCCACGGTGCTCCTGGCAATTCTCGCAGGGCTCATCTGGCTGGACACGAAACGGCGCCATACCAGGTCGTACAGCCTGAACTGGTCCGGCGTCAGGTACTCTTTCACCGAGTCGGGGGTAAGAAACACATCGGTCGGTCTGATGGCCTCGTGAGCGTCCTGGGAGCGACCCTTGCTCTCGTAGACCTGGACCGACGAGGGCAGATATTCCTTGCCGAAGTTGGCCTTGATGTAGCTTTTGGACGAATCTAAGGCTTCGGGGGATATCCTCAGGCTGTCGGTCCTCATGTAGGTGATCAGGCCCGTGGCCCCGCGGCCGGGGATATTCACGCCCTCGTAGAGCCCCTGGGCGGCGGACATGGTCCTCCTGGGAGCGAAGGACAGCCTCCTGGCCGCCTCCTGCTGCAAGGTACTGGTCTTGAAGGGAGCCAGGGGTTTGCGGACACCCTCCTTCTGGGTAAAGGAGACCACCTTCAAGGGGTTGGAGCGGATCTCTTTCTCGATCTCTACGGAGGACGCCTCGTCCTTTATCAGGAGGGTCCGGCCATCCTTTATCAGCGACTTGCCGTCGAGCCTGTCGACCCTCAGCGAGTAGTTCCTGCTCCCCCCGGCTTCGGCGGCCACCGTTACCTGCCAGTACTCCTGGGGGACGAAGGACTCGATCTCCCTCTCCCTGTCGCAGATTATCTTCAAAGCCGCCGACTGGACCCTCCCGGCGGAGAGCCCTCTCTTGATCTTGTTCCACAGCAGCGGGCTCAGTTTGTAGCCAACGAGCCTGTCCAGGATCCGCCTCGCCTGCTGGGCGTCGACCTTTTTCATGTCCACGGAGGAGACCTTTTCGAAGGCCTCCCTTACGCCTTTCTGGGTGATCTCGTACATCCTCACCCTGCAGGGGGAGGTGGGGTCGATCCCGAGGATCCCCGAGAGGTGCCATGCAATGGCCTCTCCCTCCCTGTCAGGGTCGGAAGCGATGAGCACCCGGCCGCTCACCGAGGCCCTTTCCCTGAGGTTGCGGGCTATATCACCCTTGCCCCTTACAAGAATGTATTCCGGTTCGAAGCCGTTCTCTATATCGATGGCAAGCCTGCTCTTTGGAAGGTCGCGGATATGCCCCACACTTGACTGGATATCGTATTCCCTGCCAAGGATCTTGCTCAGCGTCCTGGCCTTGGATGGCGACTCGACTATAACCAGGGTCCTGCCGGCTTTTATACCGGACCGGGAGGCCTTTTCCCCAGGCTTCGACCTGGTTCTGGCCTTTGTGGTCTTCCTAGAGGGTGCGGTCCCTGCCTTCTTTGCCATCAGCTCTCCACCCTTCAGCACAGAGGAAGATCCTTCGGTCCTGCTTTCTGTCTTTCGCAGATGGACTGCAGGAGGACCTCGAAAAGGTCAGCGTTGACCGGGCAGTCGCCTATAAGGCTCAGGCGGACCGCCTCCGTCAGGGCGCCCTCTATTACCTCTCTCGAGAGGGTTTCATCGGCACAGACCCGGTAGACAAGGGCCAGGGCATCACGGGTGAGGAAACGGCTCTCGCCCTCGGGGATGAATCTTACGGACATTCTCTCTCCTCCTGTTCCCATCGGTGGCCCGTCAGCCCCTTCCCTGGGTCCTCGTGCTCCACCTGCCGGGGCCGCCGGGGGCGACTAGGCCGTATGCCGAGAGCACCCCAAGGGCCCTTAGCACGACAGCGGCGCTCATTTTACCTTCCGCCGCGATGTTGTCAACCGTCATTTCACAGTGATCGGCCAGGATCCGAAGAACCTCAGCCTCCTCCGGAGTGAGGGCGGGACCTCCCGTATCCTCCCGACGCCCACCTGTGGGGAAGAGCTCCCCCTGTCTTCCCGAGACCAGTGCCGCGAAGACACGGATATCAACCAGAGGCATAGCCCCGTCCGATATGAGGGCGTTCGACCCCCTGCAGACCCCGTCGGTGATACGACCCGGCACAGCCCATACCTCCCTGCCTGCTTCGAGTGCAAGCCTGGCGGTCAGGACCGCGCCGCTCTTCTCAGGGGCTTCGACGACCACGCACCTGGAGCACAGGCCGGCGATCAGCCTGTTGCGCCTGGGAAAGTTCCATGGTCTTGGAGGGGTCCCGAGGGGGAACTCCGTCAGAAGTGTGCCCTCTTCGGATATCTCCCGGAAAAGTGCCGAGTGGGAGGCAGGATAGGAGATGTCCGCCCCTGTTCCTGTCACGGCGACGGTCCTGCCGCCGGAAGACATGCACCCCCTGTGTGCAGCGGTATCGATCCCCCTGGCGCCCCCGCTGACGACGGCGACACCGGCATCGGCGAGGACGGAAGCCAGATCCGATGCGCAGTTCGAGCCGTAGGAGGTGCACCTCCTGGTGCCCACGACCGCCACTCTTTCCCCTTTGGGCAGCCCCTTTCCGCTTTCGTATAGCACCAGCGGCGGATCGATGATGTCAGCCAGCATGGACGGGTAGCCGGGATCCCCGGAAAAGATCAGCCTGACACCCATCCTTTCGCAGCTCTCGACCTCCCTGTCGCACCACCCCGACGATAGCAGGCCCAGGAACTCCTTCCGGGCAGCTTCCTTCATCCCGAGCCTGTCCATAGCCGTGTCGGCCCCGGCGGCAAGATCCTCCCAGGAGATCCTCCTGCTCTCGATGATCCTCAAGATCCTTGCATCGAAACCCCCGCAGGCGTTCAGCAGGAGCATCGCCCTCTTTACCGGTCCCAGGGCAGGTCGCCTCCTTCCCTGAAGGCCAGGGCCTCGGCCAGGTGGACCGTTGAAAGGCTTTCTTCGCAGGCCAGGTCGGCTATCGTCCTGGCCACCTTGAGGACCCTGCTGATCCCCCTTCCGGAGAGGCGGATCCTTCCCGCCACATCCTTCAGAAAACGCCTCCCGTCGGGGTCAAGCCTTACCTGTTTCCTGAGAGCCTTTTCAGGCAGCTCGGCGTTGCACTGGTATCCCAGGTTCTTCCACCGATCCCACTGGACCTCCCTCGCTCGCAGGACCCTCTCCCTTACCCGAATGCTGCTCTCTCCCCCCTGCCCCTCGGCCTGTACAAGCTCGTCGGGCGTAAGCCTCGGAACGGTTACGTAGAGATCGATCCTGTCAAGTATGGGTCCTGACATCTTGCGACGGTAACGGTCCGCGGCAGAGGGAGAACACCGGCACGGCTCGACGGGATCTCCCAGGAAGCCGCAAGGGCAGGGGTTGCATGCAGCCACAAGCAGCACCCTGGCGGGATAGGTCACACTACCGCTGGCCCTGCTCACGGAGATGAAGCCGTCCTCCAGGGGCTGCCTCAGGGACTCGAGCAGGTCTCTCCTGAACTCGGTGAACTCGTCCAGGAACAGGACTCCCCTGTGAGCCAGGCTTATCTCCCCCGGTCGAAGGTTCGTCCCCCCTCCGCAGACCGAAATGGTACTGGAGGTGTGGTGAATGGCCCTGAAGGGGCGGCGACGGGAGCTGTCGAGGGGAAGACCGACGGTACTCCTCACCAGGAGCACTTCCATCATCTCCTCGTCGGAGAGCGGGGGGAGTATGTCCTTAAGGGCCCTTGCAAGAAGGGTCTTGCCTGAGCCCGGGGAGCCCGTCAGGAGAACGTTATGGTGGCCTGCCGCGGCTATCTCCAGAGCCCTCTTGGCAGCAGCCTGACCCTTGATGTCAGAAAAGTCGGGGTCCGGCTCGGGGTCGTCTGTGGCCTCCTCGGCCTGCTCAATGACCTTGAGCTGGCTTTGCCCCCTGAGGTGAGCGAAGAGTTCACGGATATGTCCGACTTGCCAGGCTCTGACCCCCTTTACCAGGGAGACCTCCCTGGCGTTGCCCTCGGGGACGAGCCAGGTTGACGGCCACCCTCCCCTTAACTGATACCCCCAGGGATCTCAGCGCGGCCCGCACCCTCTCGCGAGCCTCTTTGACGGAGGCATCAGGGAGCCCCACCACCGCGATCGCGAAGAGTCCCCCCGTGATCTCCACTTCAACTTCGACCTTCAGGGCCTGTATGCCCTGGAGGGTAACGCCGTGAACGACGTTCATGGCTCAATGATCCCCACGGTGATATCCCGGAAGACCTCCAGCCTCGGACTTCCATCGGCCCCCACGGTTATGGCGGCTATGTCGATCCTCCACGGGCCTTCCCATCCGACGGAGTCCATGTAGGCTCTCCCGGTCCTGACCAGTTTCCGGATCTTCGAAGGGCCGACGGTAGCTTCAGGGGGAACCATCCTGCCCAGGGTCCTTGTCCGGACCTCCACCACGACCATCTCTCCGCCCTCTTCGGCCACAATGTCCAGTTCTCCCATCTTCATACGGACGTTGGCATCGATCAGCCTGTAGCCAAGCTTCGACAGCTCCCTGGCCGCCAGGGCCTCCCCGGCGGCTCCAAGATCGATATGTTTTGCCATTTCCTTCTCCCTTTCGGTTTCCGGATATTCCCGTTCCAGGTGAACGGAGGGATGAATGAAACCCTTTAATCTGCTAGGTCCAGCCCCTGACCTGGAAGCTGGTCCTGTGTATCCTGCTGGGACCCTCCCGGCGGAGGGCCTCTACGTGCTCCCGGGAGGCGTAGCCCTTGTGGCGGCGGAACCCGTAGCATGGGAAAAGGCTGTCCATGGAACACATGACCCTGTCCCTCAGCACCTTTGCCACCACCGAAGCTGCGGCCACTGCCGGCACCATGCCGTCGGCGCCGGGGAGTGCCCTCTGCGGGACACCAAGCCCCGGAATGGGAGCGCTCCCGTCCACCACCACCAGGCCCGGCTCTCTCGGAAGCATTGTTACGCTTCTGTTCATCGCCCACAGCGTAGCCTGCAGTATGTTGTCCCTGTCTATCCTTCCTGGCGAGGCCGCCTGGGCTCGCCAGGTGACACCCATCCTCTGCATCTCTTTGAAGATCGCCTCCCTGGAGGAGGCGGAAAGCTTCTTGGAATCCTTCAGGCCCATGGAGAGGAGGCGGGCCGCTTCGCCCCTGTCAAGGATCACGGCAGCCGCCACGACGGGGCCTGCAAGGGGGCCTCTCCCTGCTTCATCGACCCCGGCCACTATCAAGGTTCATCCTCCCAGGGGCGACTGTCGCCGGGCTCTTCCAGGGTGAACCTTCCGATCCTTCCCGTGGAGAAGGCCTCGATCAGCCTCTTCCCGGCCAGGTCCATGTTCACCTCGCCCCCCTTTACAAGGCATCCCAGTCTTACCCCTATCCTCCGGAGAGTATCTGAAGGGGTTTCGTCCAGTCTTTCCATCCCCCACGAGGATAGGGCCCTCTCAAGCATGGACGACCCGCCCAGGAAACGGACCAGCCCCTCGGCAAGGTCCTCGTAGCCTCCTATCACATCGCTTTTGCTGCTGCCGAGCCAGGCCAGCCTGCGGTGTACCTCCCTGTGGGACCTCGGGTCCACTATCCCTGGAGAGTCGACCACCAGGAATCCCTTCCCCTTGTACCATGAGACTCCCCTGGTGATCCCCGGGATACCCCCTACCGGTGCTGTGCTCTTGCCGATTATGCCGTTAAGCAGCTGGGACTTGCCAACGTTGGGGATGCCTATTACAGCCAGGCGGAGCTCCCTGTGAGAGGGCCTGAGCCGGGCCGCCGCCCTGAGCAGGGGCTCCAGGTTCCCCTTCCTCAGATCCAGGGCCCAGGCCCTTACCCCCTGACCTCGAAAAAAGGAAAGCCACCTCTCGGTGGCTTCTTCAACGGCCAGGTCCGTTTTCGAAAGAACGATCCAGACCGGCCTGAACCTGGCCACCTGTTCGCTGAAGGGGGACCCGGTAAGGGCGGGAGCCCTGGCATCACGGACCTCTACCAGCAGATCCAGTTTCTCAGAGAGCTCCCGCAGCTTCCTGAGTCCCCGGGCCATGTGACCCGGGTACCATACGGTCCTCGTCATTCCTTGTAGAGCCCTCCAACCCTGGAAATGGGCCAGTAGCGTATAAAGGCAGGGCCCTTGATATTGGCCTCCGGCACGAAACCCCAGAAACGGCTGTCCTGGGAGTTGGGCCTGTTGTCCCCCAGCATGAAGTATTGCCCCTCGGGGACCTCAAAGGGTCCGAAGCTAAGGCTGTCACGGTTCTTCACATAGGGCTCCCGAAGAGGTTCGCCGTCTATCATCACCGTACCTTCAACGATCTCAACCGTCTCCCCCGGAAGGCCTATGAGCCTCTTGATGAAATCTCTCTTGGGGTCCAGCGGGTACTTGAATACGATAATCTGACCCCGCTTGGGCTCGGCGAAGGAATACCAGAACTTGGCCACCAGCACCCTGTCACGGGGAAGAAGGGTCGGTATCATCGAGCCGCTTGGGATCCAGAAAGCCTGTATGACCAGGGCTCTCAGCACCAGCGCAAGTACCAGCGCCCACAGAACGGTCTCTATTGTCTCTCTCCACCACGGTTTTACCGCCAATATCAAGCCCTCCAAACGATGAGATCCTCGCCGGTCTTCAGGGGAACTCCGTAAGCCCGACCGAGCAGTAGCCCGATACGGCTATCTCCGCGATCTTCTTTTTCGATTTGCCCGGAGTGTAGACATAAAGCGTGAAGGCCGGTGTCATTGTATGCCACGCTGGAGTATAGCACCTATCCTGTGTGGAGGTCGACTTGAAGTAAACAAGACACCTCCCGTTGGTCTGGTACCTCTCGTACTCGGACGGGTTGAACCAGAGTATAAGCAGCTCCTGCCGGAAACCCGAAAGATATTTGACGTTGAAAGCCCTGCGGTGCAGGCAGGCCTTCTGTAGGGTCCTCTCGATCCATCTTGCCATTTTCCTTGCTTCGGCCCTGGCGGCAAGTTCACTCCCCGCCCTCTGTGATATCAAGCCCGTCACTATCGGGGAGAGGGTGAAGGAGACCGCAATAACGATGGCGAGAACAACTGCGGTTTCGATCAGGGTGTAGGCTCTTCTCGCCCTCGGAGCCCGGAAAGCGGGGAGCCCATTATGGGCTCCCCGCTTCGATGCCGTTATTCCGTCATCTACTGGCTCCCGCATAACCCAGATCCACCGCTTTTACGTTATCTTCGACGAATTTCGCGGGCGCCAGAACCTTGACTGCCTCGCGCACCTCTTCAATGGTCACGTTACCCACGCCTGCGCCGCACATGGCCCCGAGGATCAGGACGTTCAGGAAGAGGAAACGGCCTCCCATCTCCCTTTTCAGGATGTCGTACCCCATCACCGTGTGAACAGTGACGCCATGATCGGACATCCACTTCCTGAGCGAAGGGTTCTCGATGAAGGCGGGGTCGTGAGTGTTGATTATGGCGTGCCCGCCCTGCTTCAGGAAGTGCAGGTTCCTGACGGCCTCGTTCTGGTCGAAGGCAAGGAGCACGTCGGCATCCTTGGCCTTGACCATGGGGCTGCTGTAATCCCCAACCTTGAAGTGACTGATGACCGACCCTCCACGCTGGGCCATGCCGTGGACCTCGCTCCCGACGACCCTTTCACCCCTGGAGAGGGCAATATGACCAAGGACACGGCTGGTAAAGAGTATCCCCTGTCCTCCGATCCCTACTATCACGTACTGCATGGCTAGGCTTCCTCCCCTTCTGTCGCGAGGATGGCCCCGTGGGGGCAGACATTAATGCAGACTCCGCATTTCACGCAGAACCTTTCATCAATGTATGCCTTTTTGGACTTTTCGTCGAAGACAAGTCCGGGGCAGTTGAAAAAGTTGATGCAGAACTTGCATCCTATGCACTTCTCGGGATCGACCGTCACGGGTATCACGGCCTGCTTCTGCCTGAGGAGCATGCAGGGGTGTCTGAAGATAACCACCGCCGGCTCCTCGTGGGCCTTGGCGTGCTCCCAGGCCTCCTTGACAAGGGTCCGGGATGTGGAGATGTCGTAGGCTTCGGTGGTCTTGACCCAGTTGACGCCGCAGCCCTTCACGGCACCCTCCAGGTCGACCCTTCTGCCGGTCTCGCCCTTCCTGAGTTTGTCGCCGATACCGGGGTGTGACTGTCCCCCCGTCATGGCGGTAAGGCTGTTGTCCAGTATGACCAGGACAAAGATGTGCTTGTTGTAGACGGCGCTGGCAAGGCCGGGAAGGCCCATGTGGAAGAAGGTGGAGTCACCGATGGTGGCGACTATGGGCTGTTCCTTGCCGTCGGCCTTGTAGGCCATAAAGAGCCCCGAGGCCAGTGTTATAGAAGCGCCCATGTCGACAACGGCATCGACCATGCCCTGGTTGACTCCGAGGGTATAGCAGCCTATGTCGGAGGGGTAAATCGCCTTGGGCAGGGTCTGCCTGATGGAGAAGAAGCTGGCCCTGTGAGGGCATCCGGGGCAGAGCATCGGGGGCCGTGGCGTGATATTGAGATCCTCGGCGGCTTTCTTGAGCTCCGCCGAAGCCCCCTCGGGGACCTCTTTGCCCAGTACCCTGCAGAGGATCTCCTCTATGAGCTCCGGAAGCAGTTCCCCTGCTCCGGGGACCCAGCCGTTCCATCTTCCCTTGATCTTGGTCCTGTCGTTGAGCTGCATCTCGATCACGGGGTAGGTCTCCTCGAGGACCACCACGTTATCGTGTCTTGATATGAAATCCTCCACCATTTTGAGGGGGAGGGGGTGCGGGGTGCCTATCTTAAGGACGGAGATATCATCGGCCCCCCAGGCCTTGAGGATATCCATGACTATCGAAAAGGAGACCCCTCCGGCAATGACCCCGAGCCTGGCCTTTTTCTTCGCAGGCACTTCGTAGTTGTATCGTGAGAATCTGGTCTCGAACTCCTCGCGGATGGCTTCCCGCTTGGCGTTCAGCTGGGGGTGGTTGACCCTTACGCTGGCCGGCAGGCAGACCCAGCGCCTGGGGTCCTTCTCGAAGGAGGCCGGCCTGGAGATCTCGATCACGTCCTTCAGCTCCACATCCTGGCGGCAGTGGTCGACCCTTACGCCGGGCCTCAGCATCGTTACTATCTTGTGCCTTTCGGAGAGGTCATAGGCATCGAAGACCATCTCCTTTGCCTCCACAGCCGTTGCCGGATCGAAACAGGGTATCTTTGCGAACATGGCGAAAAAGCGGCTGTCCTGTTCGGTCTGGGAGCTGTGGGGGCCTGGATCGTCGGCGGCGACCAGCAGGAAACCGCCCTTGATATCGAAGTGTGAGACGCTCATGAAGGGGTCTGCGGCCACGTTGAGACCTACCTGTTTCATGACCGCACAGGACCGCTTCCCTGCGAAAGATGCCGCGGCGGCCATCTCGAAGGCGACCTTTTCGTTGGCGCCCCACTCGACTATGGTTCTCGTCCCGAGATCGTCGGCCCACTTTGCTATTGAGGGCAGGATCTCCGACGACGGTGTGCCCGGATAGGCGGCCGCCACCTCGCAACCGGCCTCGACAATACCCCGGGCGATAGCCTCGTTACCCAGGAGGATCGCTTTATTGCTCACGCTCTACCACCTCTTCCAATGAGGATCTGGATATTTCCTTCAACCAGCTGTGGAACGGTTCAGGCTCTCTAAGGAGTCGGCCATCGGGCCCGCAGAATGCGTGCCTGGTCCACCCCTCCGCCGCAAGGCGGCTACGCTCCTCTGGCATCACCCTGTAATCGAAGGTGATGCTGTGAGAAGTCACCTCCCGGATGCTCGTCTTGATAAGGACCCTTTCGTCATATCTCAGTGGGTTCTTGTAGCGGACGTAGGCCTCCACAGCGGGCAGGAAGACCCCCTGCTTCTCCCACTCGCGATAGGGGGATGAAAGGGATCTGCAGAACTCGGTCCTCCCTATCTCGAACCATGAAAGGTAGTTGCCGTAGTAGGCGACCCCCATCTGGTCCGTCTCGCCGTACCTGACCCTTATGATCGTAGTGATGGCCGGTCCCACGGGCAAGACCTCCCTGCCGATCTCGTCTTTCCGGGAAAAGTATATGACATCGGCCGGAAAAAACAAAAGGGCCCGCTGAAGGGCCCCTGGAATTCCTGAGTATCATCCACATTTACCGGCGGCTCTCAGGATCTTTCAACTTTATCGCCCGTGGCGACCCTTCCTCCTTCAATGACCCTGAAGAAGAGACCCTTCCTGGGCATTATGCAATCGCCTGCACTGTGGTACACGGCACAACGGGTATGGCACTCCTTGCCTATCTGGCTGAGCTCGAGCAGCGCCTCGCCCACCCTGACACGGTCGCCGATCGAAAGGGACGAAAGGTCGAAACCCTCTACGGTTATGTTCTCGGCGAAACTTCCCGGGGCCAGGTCCGGCAGCCTCTCCTTCATCATCTCTATGTCCTCCACTGCCAGCATGCTGATCTGCCGGTGCGCAAAACCGGCATGGGCGTCCCCTTCAATTCCGACATCGGTCAGAAGGTAACCCTCGCCCACGTCGGTCTTGGGTGTGCCCTTGCTCTCGGATACACAGACGGCAACTACCTTTCCCTTCACGGCTTGGCCTCCACTCCGGCCTTCCGTTTGGCCCGGTAGTCCTCTATGGCGGCCTGGATGCCCTCCTCGGCCAGAAGCGAACAGTGGATCTTCTGCGGCGGCAGGCCTCCCAGAGCGTTAACAACGTCCTTGTTTGATATGGCGAGTGCCTCGTCCAGGGTGAGCCCCTTGACCATCTCCGTTACCATCGAGCTCGAAGCGATGGCCGAAGCGCAACCGAAGGTCTCGAAGGATATGTCAACGATCCTGTCGTCCTTCACCTTGATGTAGATCTTCATGATGTCCCCGCAACGGGGGTTCCCGACTTCGCCCACGCCGTCGGGATCTTCCATACGCCCCGCGTTCTTGGGGTTCATGAAGAGTTCCATTACTTTTTCTGTGTACATGACATTTACCCCCTGTTCTCCCAGAGCGGAGAGAGGGCCCTGAGATCGGCGACGATCTTCTTCAGCTTCTCCGCCACATAGACGATGTCTTCCCGGGCAGTATCCTTGCCGAGGGAGAAACGGAGCGAGCCGTGGGCCAGCTCATGGGTTATGCCCATGGCCAGGAGGACGTAGCTCGGCTCAAGGCTGCCCGAGGTGCAGGCCGACCCGCTGGAGGCCCCTATTCCAGCCGCGTCAAGACGAAGGAGCATGGATTCGCCCTCCAGGGAACCTATGCAGAAACTTGCATGGAAGGGCAGTCTCTCCGTGCGGTGACCGGTCAGGTATGCATCCTCGATGGAGGATGTCACGCTGTCTATAAGCAGGTCCCGCAGGCGGACCTCCTCCTCGATGGAGCCGTCCCCAAGACGCCTCAATGCCAGATCCGCCGCAGCCCCGAAGCCCACGATACCGGCCGTGTTCTCGGTGCCGGACCTAAGGCCCCTCTCCTGGCCTCCGCCGTGGACGATGGGCTCGATCTTTACGCCATTGCGGATGTAAAGGCCGCCCACGCCCTTCGGGCCGTACATCTTGTGGGCCGACATGGTCAGCATATCTATCCCCATATCCCTCACATTGAAGGGCATATGGCCCGCGGCCTGGACCCCGTCCACGTGGAAGAGTATCCCCCGTTCATTGCATATTTTTGCGGCTTCTGCCACGGGCTGGACGGTACCGACCTCGTTGTTGGCGAACATCATTGACACCAGTATCGTGTCGGGCCTTATCGCGCTCTCGAGATCGGAGATCCTGACCATGGCCTTCTCGTCCACCGGGAGGATAGTGACCTCGAAGCCCTGGTCCTCAAGCCAGTGGAAGGCATCTATCACCGCATGGTGCTCGATGGCGGTGGTTATTACGTGACGCCCCTTGTCCCTGCGGGTAAAGGCCGCTCCTTTTATCGCCAGGTTGTCGGCCTCGCTCCCCCCGCCGGTGAAGATGATCTCGGCGGCGTCGGCACCGACCAGTGCGGCGACCTTCTCCCTGGCCTCGTTAACGGCTTTCCTGGCCTTTCTCCCCCACATATGCAGACTGTTGGGATTGCCGAACTCCTCTGAAAAATATGGGAGCATCGCCTCGAGGACAGATCGGTCTACGGCCGTTGTGGCCGAGTGATCCATATAGACGTAACGTTCGGTCATTGGGATCGCCTCAAATCTTTTTATTTATTAGGTTAGCCTAACTTGCGATCAAAGGATACATCCCTTTCCCCTTGAGGTCAATACCCCCCCTGCTTTTTTCGTGCAGATCCGGTCTCAATCGCCGCAATAGACCTGGTGGGTCATCATCAGGCAGGCGCCCTTCACCACCTCGTAACCCTTTTCCTTCAGCTCCTTCTCTGCCGTATCGTTCTCTGCTCCCGGCTGCATCCATACCACTGGCTTGTGGTCCAGCTTCTCCAGATCGTCCAGCACCGGCCTCTGCCTGTCGGGGGATATAAATAGAGCCAGAATGTCGAACTTATCC
>LDZU01010022.1_pt1 | contig 18882 bp, 15 predicted proteins | sample 615531 | NCBI WGS metagenome assembly LDZU01 (sample SAMN03408293, study PRJNA278302) | terrestrial metagenome | isolation source: oil reservoir sample SB2 | place: USA: Alaska, North Slope, Schrader Bluff formation | collected 2011-09 | reverse complement strand
ATTGCCTATTATCTGGGAAATGAGGAAATGATCCGCCGTCTGGATAGAGTCCTGAAAGGCCTTTGATGAAAACTTCCCTCAAGGCGTATGCAAAAATCAATATCGGATTGCGGATTTTAGGTCGCAGACCGTCAGACGGCTACCATGTGCTGGAGACGATCTTTCAGGAACTGGATTTTTCTGATAAAATCTACGTTAAGGTGAATCGTTCAGGACACTTTACCCTGGACTCCAACCGAAAGGATATTCCCCTGAATGAATCCAACCTTATTCTGAAGGCTGTAAAAGCAATAAAACCCTGGTTGCCGGAGGATCTGGGAGCGGATATCTTTGTGGATAAGCAGATACCGCCGGGTGCCGGACTGGGAGGCGGTTCTTCCGATGCGGCGGCAATCCTGAAATTTTTTCGGCCCTTGTGCCACAATAAACCACCCCTCGAATCCCTGGCCCTCTCTTTGGGTGCAGATGTCCCCTTTTTTCTCACAGGGGGAACATCCTATGCCACGGGCATTGGGGAGGAACTGAAATCAATCTCCATACCACTGGACTGGATTGTTGTGCTGGTGATGCCGCCCTTTTCGATTTCAACAAAACAGGCCTACATGGATTTGAGAATTTCCTTGACTGATACGGTGAAAAAAACTAATATTCCAAGCTTTCTGCGCCGGGGATTTGACTGGCGGTTTTTTGAAAACGATTTTGAAAGGGTGATTATTCCGGCATATCCACAAATCGGAGTGATAAAGTCCGCGCTGCTTGAAGCGGGAGCGGAATTCTCCGCTTTGTCGGGTTCCGGCTCGACTGTGTATGGAATATTCTGCTCTGACGACAAGGCCCGCTCCTGTATAACCAGATTACAGGATTACGGCCACATTGTTTTGTGTCAGCCACGGGGTTTGACATGATACTCGGGGGTCGTCTAATGGCAGGACAGCGGGTTTTGGTCCCGTCAATAGGGGTTCGACTCCTCTCCCCTGAGCTCATTCATACATATCACAGTCTTTTATTAACCCAAATCAGAGGTGTAAGCCCATGTACGGTGAATTAAAAGTTTTTTCCGGCAGTTCCAACCGGCCACTGGTGGAAAAAATCTGTGAAAAACTGGGAATTAACGTAGGACCCCTGACCATTAAACAATTTAGTGACGGCGAAATCTGGGTCCGCTTTGAAGAGAGTATCCGTGGCAAGGATGTCTTCATCATCCAGTCTACCAACTCCCCTGCGGAAAATTACATGGAGCTTCTGCTGATTCTGGATGCTGCCCGTCGGGCTTCGGCTGCCCGCATTACAGCAGTCCTGCCCTATTACGGTTATGCCCGGCAGGACCGGAAAGATCAGCCTCGGGTGCCCATTTCGGCACGGCTGTTCATGGATTTGCTGGTAAAGGCCGGGGCAGACCGGATTATGGCGATGGATCTTCACTCCACCCAGATTCAGGGCTATGTGGATGTCCCCTTCGATCACCTCTATTCCCGGCCAGCCCTCCTGGAACACTGCCTATCCCTGAGTGAGGATACCAGCAGCGACCTGGTGGTTGTCGCTCCTGATATGGGAAGCGTCCACCGGACCCGCAGCTATGCCGGTGTGTTGAACCGGAGCCTGGCCATTATTGACAAACGGAGGACCAGTCATAACCAATCCGAAGTCATGCACCTGATTGGTGAAGTGAAAGGCAAACGGGCTCTTATCGTGGATGATATGTGTGATACTGCCGGGACTCTGGTGGCCGGTGCCCGAAGGCTGAAAGATCTGGGTGCCCTGGATATCTATGCCATGTTCACCCATCCGGTTTTATCAGGAGAAGCCATTGAACGAATTAAGGATTCACCCATCAACCAGGTGATCACCACGGATACCATCTACCTTCCCGAAGAGAAACGGATCCCCAAAATAGAAGTGGTCTCCGTGGCGGATATTTTTGCCGAGGCCATTCAGAGAACGAATAATGAAGATTCCATCAGCGTTCTCTTCAGATAAAAATCAACGGATAACAGGAGATAAAATAACATGACAGAAGCAGTAAAACTGAATGTTTCAAAGAGGGAAGAACGTGGAAAAGAGAAGATGAAAAAGCTCCGGGCCACCGGACGGATCCCCGCGATCTACTACACCCATTCGGAAAAACCCATTCCGTTAAGTGTGGATTTGCTGGAATTGCATAAAGTGCTGAAAACCGGCGAACGGCTTATCGATCTTTACATGGATGATGTGAAAAAGCCTAAAAAAGCCATTTTTAAGGAATTGCAATACCACCCGGTAACGGACGAGATTGTCCATATCGATTTTCAGGGTGTGAGCCTTCAGGAAATGATTGAAGTGGAAGTCCGCATTAATTTCCTGGGAACACCTCCCGGACTCAAAGAGGGTGGTGTGGTGGATACCCACCTGTATGAACTGCTGGTCCGCTGTAAAGCCGGTGAAATTCCCCACGAGCTGGACGTGGATATCAGTGGTCTTCACATGAATGAAAGCCTCCATGTAGGTGATCTGACATTTGAGGGGATTGATATTTTAACCCCTGCCGATGCCCTGATTGTTGCCGTTACACCTCCTTCCAAGACTTCGCTGGCTGAAGAAGCTGAAGAGGGGTCGGGAGGTGAAGAAGGCGAAGAGACTGAAGAAGGTGAAGAAATCGAAGGATCTAATGAGGAATAAAACGGAGTCATGAAGGTGATTGTAGGACTGGGAAATCCCGGAAAAAAATATGCACAAACCCGCCACAATCTGGGGTTTATGGTTCTGGATGAGCTGGCAGACCGTTACGGTTTGACATTCAAATCCGGCCGGGGTGCCTACCTGGAATCCCGTATGTCCGACGGATCCCTACTGGTGAAACCCATGACTTTTATGAACCTGAGTGGCCAGGCCCTGGCGGATGTATCCAGACGCTATCCCCTGAATCCAGGGGAAACCCTTCTCATTCATGATGATCTGGATGTGGATTTCGGGCGGCTGAAAATCCGTCCGACCGGCTCTGCCGGTGGGCATAACGGACTCAAATCCGTCTTCAGTGTCCTGGGGACTCAGGATATTCCACGGATTAAAATCGGCATCAATACTCCGGAACGCCTGCGGACCGATGCCGAGGTTTATGTCCTCAGACCTTTTTTGCCCGAAGAACGGGATACGGTGAAAGAGATGGTCCAAAAAGCCGCCGATGCGGTAGAACTCTTTTTAAAAGAGGATCTGCACATCGTTATGAACCGTTACAATCGTTCGGAGAAGGAAAAAGATCCCGAATCTGTTTCAGATGATGGAACAAAGGAGGTGACAACGTGACTCACTGGATTCTTATCATGGTCCCTGCTGTGGGTGCCCTGGCCCTGATCTATGCCCTGATTCGTTCCGGATGGATTACCAGACAGGATCCCGGTGAAAAGGAGATGGTGGAAATTTCCCAGCATATCCGCGAAGGTGCTATGGCTTTTCTTGTCCGGGAATACCGAGTATTGAGCCTCTTTGTCGTGGTTGTGGCTATTTTGCTGATTCTGAGCAACTCCGGAATTTTACGGCTTGTTGCCCTTTCGTTCATTACGGGTGCCCTGGCCAGTGCCCTGGCCGGATTTATTGGCATGCGGGTGGCAACCGCCGCCAATGTCCGCACTACCCAGGCAGCCAAAACAAGCCTGGCAAAAGCCCTGGTTATTGCCTTTTCCGGCGGATCCGTGATGGGACTCAGCGTAGTTGGCCTGGGGCTTCTGGGACTGGGTTCTCTTTTTTGGGCTTATGTCCGATATCTGGGCAGTGATCCCGTAACTATTCAACAGACAGTATTGCCCATCCTGAGCGGCTTCAGTCTCGGGGCCAGTTCCATTGCTCTCTTTGCCCGTGTAGCTGGCGGCATCTATACGAAAGCTGCCGATGTAGGGGCGGACCTTGTGGGAAAGGTGGAAGCCGGTATCCCTGAGGATGATCCCCGAAATCCGGCGGTGATTGCCGATAATGTGGGCGACAACGTGGGTGATGTGGCCGGTATGGGAGCCGATTTGTTTGAATCTTACGTGGGATCCATCATCGGTGCTATGGTGTTGGGAGCTACCGTCTCTGTAGGCGGCGGGTTTTCCGGCGGTTTTGTTATGCTGCCCCTGGTTCTGTCCGCCGTGGGGATTCTTGTCTCTCTGGTGGCTGTGTTTCTGGTTCGGGAGAATGAAAAAATAAAACCCCAAACGGCCCTCAATATCAGTGAATACGGGGCTGCTATCCTCATGATTGTCCTTTCCTGGTTTACTATTACCCGGGTTTTACCCTCCGGGACCTTTGATTCGGGGCGCATGGCAGGGTTGTCTGCCTCCGGTGTTTTTATTGCCACCCTGTTTGGGATTTTGGCAGGAACACTCATCGGACTCATTACAGAATATTTTACGGCAGAAAGCAAATCCCCTGCAAGACGCGTGGCCAATGCAGCATCTTCCGGGTCTGCAACCAATATTATTTCCGGTCTGAGCATGGGGATGAGAAGCACAGTTTTGCCGATTATTGTGCTTGCTGGGACTATCATGGCTGCTTATCACTTTGCCGGTCTCTACGGCATTGCTGTTGCAGCCCTGGGGATGCTGACAACTATTGGTGTCCAACTTTCGGTGGATGCGTTCGGCCCCATTGCTGATAATGCCGGTGGAATCGCCGAAATGGCCGGACTGAAGAAATCTGTTCGTAAGCGGACCGATGCCCTGGATGCGGTGGGAAATACCACAGCTGCTATTGGCAAAGGTTTTGCCGTGGGTTCGGCAGCTTTAACGGCTCTGGCTCTCTTTAATGCCTATAAAACGACGGCACACATTGATCAGATTGATTTGACAGAACCCCGGATTATGGCAGGACTCCTTATTGGCGGCATGCTGCCCTTTCTTTTTACCTCCCTGGCCATGCAGGCTGTAGGCGATGCGGCTTTTTCCATGATTACAGAAGTGCGGCGGCAGTTCCGGGAAATCAAGGGACTTATGGCCGGTGAAGCCAAAGCCGATTTTAAGCGCTGTGTGGATATTTCCACGAAGGCGGCTATCCGCAAGATGGTTCTTCCCGGACTCCTGGCTGTGGGTGTGCCGGTGCTTGTGGGCTTTTACGACCCGAGTATGCTGGCCGGCGTATTGGCAGGGACTACTGTCACCGGTGTGCTGATGGCGATTTTTATGGCCAATGCCGGCGGTGTGTGGGATAACGCGAAAAAATATATTGAAAACGGACACTTGGGAGGAAAAGGAGGTGATGCCCATAAAGCTTCCGTGGTGGGAGATACCGTCGGCGATCCTTTTAAGGATACAGCCGGCCCATCCCTCAATATCCTTATTAAATTGATGTCCGTCGTCTCCCTTGTGATTGCACCCATAATTACATAAGGGGGAGAAGAATTGCACCTCGATACAACCTCCTTACGGAGGTCTAAACGGTAACCATGCACCGGTATGAAAGGAAGGAAGGAAGATTGAATGGTTCACCACTTAAACACAATTCATCCCGTGAAACTTCCATCCGCTATCTGGCGGAGGGAGAAAATCATTCAATTCATCATTCATCATTTATCATTATAAAAAAAAGGAGCTACACTCTTGAGGTATTATGAAACACTCTTCATCGTGCATCCAAACTATGAACAGGAACGTCTGAATTCGGTGATTAAGATGGTGGAAGGCCATATTGCCGAAATTGGCGGTCATGTTCTGGCTGTGGATGACTGGGGGAAACGCAGACTGGCGTATCCCATTGAAAAACAGAAATCAGGAAATTACGTTCTGATTTATTTTGAAGCCGAACCTTCGGCTGTGGTTGAATTACAAACCTGGTTTGAACTTCAGGCACAGATCCTCGCTCAGTTGATTGTCCGCCTGGATGAAAAACCGGCCGGTGTTCCGTCCCATCACGAAGATGATGACGATGAAGACCAAGCCGAGATGACCGATGAATCCTCTGCAGATGATGAATCCGATGAGGATTATGTTGAGGACGAAGACGAGGATGAGGAAGAAGAAAAGGAAGACGATTCGGAAGAAACGTCTGAAGAAGCTGTAAAAGAAACGGTTTAACCCGTTTTAGATAGCAAAGGAGTAAAGTGAAATGGCTTTCATTTCAAGAAAAAAAGTCTGCAAATTCTGTGAAAACAAGAAATACAGCATTGACTATAAGGACTATAAAACACTTCGCCGTTTTATCACAGAGCAGGGGAAAATTATTCCCCGGCGAGTGACGGGGACCTGTGCAAAACATCAGCGTGAACTCGTGACGGCAATCAAACGGGCCCGGAATATTGCCCTCCTGCCCTATTCTTATGACGTAACACAAAACTGAGGGAGATTTCCGTTATGAAAATCATACTGAAAGAAAATGTGGAGAATGTAGGGGTCGTCGGGGATATTATAACCGTAAAAGACGGATATGCCCGGAACTTTCTCATTCCCAAAGGACTGGCGATGGAAGCAACCCGTTCCAATATCAAAAGGGCTGAAGAGCTGAAAAAAATTGAGGAACGGAAAAAGACTGCTGCCGTGGATAAGGCCCGCCGTCTGGCTGAAAAGTTGAAAAATATCTCACTGACCACATCCGTCACCGCCGGTGATGATGACAAGATTTTCGGTTCCGTAACCTCTCAGACAGTGGCCGACCTTCTGGCTGAAAAAGGCTACGACGTGGATAAACGGCATATCATCCTCAATGAACCCATCAAAGCCCTGGGTGTGTACGATATTCCCATTAAACTCCACAGCGATGTGACTGCCGAAGTCAAACTCTGGGTTGTGAAAGAATAATCCGATTTTGACCGCCTTCGGGCACAGGCTTTTTCAAAACATAAAGGGTGCTGTCCGTTTTGGCAGGACCTTTTTTGTTGAGGATATTTTTTAACAGGAATAACTTTGTCCATGACCATACCTATCTGTGAAATCGCCTTTCCGGTGGATGTGATGCAAACTTTCACATACCGGATTCCGGACCGGTTCAAAAAACACCTGAAGCCCGGATGCCGGGTCATTGCTCCCTTCGGAAGACGGCATCAATCCGGATATTGTATCCGTGTGTCTGAATCGGATGAGGCCCAATTACCAAAAGGACTCAAATCCCTGTCAGAAATCCGGGATGAAAAACCTCTCTTTACTCCGGAACAGATGCAGCTTTTTCACTGGATGGCCTTTTATTACATGGCTGCACCCGGACTGGTCCTGAAGGCAGCCCATCCCTCTGAAGCCGGTTTTAAAAAGGAAATACGCTATTTCCCCGCCCCGGATATGGCGGATCATCCGGAAATTCAAAGATTGAATATCCCACCGGATGGCTTACCCGAGTCTATCCTGAATACTATACCACCGGACACCGTGAAACTGATTCAATCTCTTATAAAGCAACGGATACTGATTGCAGATAATGTCTTTTCCGTGGAACGTGCTACCCGGACGGTGAAAGCGGTCCGCCTTACAGATGCCTATGTCCAGGGAGAACACCCTTCCCACGTGAAAATCCTGGCAGCCCTGAAAAGCAGGGCCATTCCCGAAGCCACCCTCTCCGACCTGATGCGGGAAACGGGTGTAAGCCGCTCTGTTTTCCACACCCTTGAAAAAAAGGGGGTCCTGGAAAGCTTTGATCAGGAAATTCCCTCCGATCCCTTTTCCGGTGCCTATGTCACCAAGAACCGGGAGATTGTCCTTACAAATGAACAGATTCAGGTTATTGAAGAGATCACGGCGCATTTTGACCGCTTTTATCCCGTCTTGCTCCATGGTGTAACAGGCAGTGGTAAAACAGAAGTTTATATTCATCTGGCCAATGAAGCTCTGAAGCGGGGAAAGCAGGCGTTGATCCTGGTCCCGGAAATTGCCATTACTCCCCATGTGGCAGGCCGGTTCCGGAGTGTTTTCGGCAAAAAGGTAGCTATCTGGCACAGCCGGATGAGTGCAGGTGAACGGATCTGGACCTGGCAGAGTATCCGGCGGGGAGATATCCAAGTGGTGGTGGGTGCCCGCAGTGCCCTTTTTTCCCCCTTCCCATCTCCCGGTCTGATTGTGGTGGACGAAGAACACGATGCTTCCTTCAAACAACAGGAACAGAGTCCGGGTTATCATGGAAGAGATGCAGCTATTTATTACGCTCGCCTCCTTAAGATTCCTGTCATCCTGGGATCTGCCACTCCATCCGTGGAAAGCTGGTACCTGGCACAGACCGGAAAATATCACCTTCTCACCCTGAAAGAACGCTTCGGCAGTGCGGGATATCCACAAGTGGATGTCATAGACCTGCGCACTAAAAATCCCGGTGAAACCCTTTTTACCCGGGAAATGCTGGAAGCGCTTCGGGAGTGTGTGAAACGGGGTGAACAGGCTATTGTGCTCCATAACCGCCGGGGATTTCATACTTTTGTCCGTTGTGAATATTGCGGGCAAGTGGTAGAGTGCCCCCACTGTTCGGTTTCCATGACCTGGCATAAACCCTGGCAAAAGTTGGTGTGTCATTATTGTGACCATCAGGAACCTCTCCCGGCTGTGTGTCCATCCTGCAGTGATACCTCCCTCCGGGTCGCAGGAAGCGGAACCCAGCGGATTGAGGATGAATTGGTTAAACGCATTAAAGATGCCCGGGTAATCCGCATGGATCTGGATTCCACCCGGGGACGGCACGCCCATGTGAAAATTCTCAATACCTTTGAAAACAAAAATTTTGATATCCTGTTGGGGACCCAGATGGTTTCAAAGGGACTCGATTTCAGCAATGTGACTCTGGTGTGCATTGTGAATGCCGATACGGGACTGGGGATTCCCGATTTCCGAAGTGCCGAGCGGGTGTGGCAGCTGGTAGCCCAGGTTTCGGGCCGGAGCGGCCGGGGAACCCTGCCGGGACGGGTGATTATCCAGAGTTGGCAGCCGGAACATCCTGCCGTGAATCTGGCAGCCCGGCTGGATGTCCGTGCTTTTTATCAACAGGAACTGAAACGACGTAAACTCCTCCTCTATCCCCCTTTCAGCCGGCTTATTCTGATCCGGGTGACAGGAAAAGACCGTGAGCGGGTTGTCAGTGCCGTAAAACAACTGGCAAATATCTGCAAACAGCATATGCCGCCTGAACAGGTTCTGGGTCCTTCTTCCGCTCCCGTCGAAAAGGTGAAGGAATTGTACCGCTGGCAAATCCTCCTGAAATTCAAACGGAATGAAGATGAAAACATGAACCGGATCAAAACCATTCTGATCCGCATCCTTCAGGACCGGCGGAACCGCATGCCCGGACTGAAAATCACCTTGAATGCCGACCCTGTGAGTATGAACTGATGAGGTGTGTTTATTCCAAATGGGTGGTGTGGCCGGTGCTGATTATCCTGCCGGCCCTGCTTTTGGCGGATATCCTCCCGGAAAAGGATTTTACTATTCAATATGAGCCCAAAGACCGGAAAACGGCAGAGTTTATTGCTGAACGGGCTGGTATTTTCCGCCTGGAAATCCGGAACAAGCTGGGACTCGACATGATGCCCTTCCAAATCATCCTCACGGCCAGTGAAAAGGATTTCAAAGAAGCTTCCGGAAAAGATTTTCCCCATTGGGGTGTGGCTGCCGCCCAGTACCGGGGACGGAAAATTCTTCTGAAGAGTCCCCGCTACAGCCGACAGAGCTTTCCTGAACTGTCTGCAACCCTGCACCATGAAATGATCCACCTGGCCCTGGAACCCATTGACCGCTTGACCTATCTGCCCCGGTGGTTTAACGAAGGCCTGGCGCAGCATGAAGCGGAACAGTTTGATTTGCGCCAAAAGGTTTTACTGGGGCAGGCCGCCCTCTATGGTAAATTTGTGGATCTGCACAAGATTGACGATGTGCTGAAATTTGAACAAAACCGGGCTAATCTGGCCTATGCCCAAAGTGTATCCGCCGTCCGCTATCTGATTTCGGAACATGGCTACGAAAGCATCGGGGAACTGTTGATTCTTTTACAGGAAGGGGTAGACTGGAGCCGGGCTTTTGAGATTGTTTACGGGTATGAACCCCGATATTACAGTACAAATTGGGAACTCTGGGCAATAAAACGGTATAAAGCGTATGCCCTGGTGGATTTGCACACCCTTATATGGGGGATTCTGCCGGTGCTCCTGCTATTGGCCTGGCTTCAGATGCGGAGGCGCAATGCCCGGATTCACCATACCTGGCAGACGGAAGAAATTTTGAAAAATCCGGACTTACCTCCCCATGACGATAAAAAGGATGTAAATTCCCATGATGCGTAAGACACTGATTTTCATATTGCTTCTGGGAGGATTGGGATCGTTTCTGCCGGCTCAGGTGATGCCTGAAGCGGATATTCTTGCCTCTCCGGAATACTGGGGTATTGCCCGCTCCGGTGGTGCCTTAAAAGATCTGCCGGATCAGGTCTGGATTAATCCCTCCCTGATTCCCGAAGCGTTTTTATACTCCCTGTCCGCGAACCTGGCCCTGATGCCGGCGGATATCCGGGTTTCCCAACTGACCGGCCGGTATAAGGTTCAAAAGCATGTTCTCACCGGTGGTATTAACCACGAAAATTATGGCGATTTTGAACGGCTGGATCCGGAAGGTTACAGCGACGGTGATTTCAGTGCCGGACGGACCCAGTTTTTCAGTGCCTGGAGTTATCGCCTTTCATCAAAACTCCAGGCGGGGGCTTCTTTTCGCTACGTGACGGAAGATATTGCTGCCAGCCGGGAACATTTCAGAGTATTTACCTATGGGCTAACCATTATTCCCGTGGCAGATAAAACCCGGATGAGTGTGGCCTATACAGATTATCCGGAACCGATGGAGGATGAAATCCGTGCTTCCCTGAGTCATCCCCTGCTTTATCTGCCCCTTATTATGAATCTGGATTACCGCTACAGGGGGGAACATGACATTGAAAACCTGACCATGGGAGGATATTTTCAAAGCGGATTATCCCTGGAATTTCTTGCCGGACTCGATTTCCGCCGGAGAGGATTGCAAAGCAACAGCCTGGGACGGGATTACATTGCCGGACTGGCTTTGGGAGGACGATACCGCTATGACAAAGTTACCCTGCAACTCTCTTTTTTTAGTTATGGAGGATTGGGAACGGTCAGCACATTTGGAGTGAATTATTATCATGGATCGTAAAGGATGCCTTGTCACTTTCGAAGGATTGGATGGTTGCGGTAAAAGCACCCAGGTCCGGCATACCGCCCAGATGTTCCGGGATCAAGGCTTTGAGGTGCTGCAAATCCGGGATCCCGGCTCGACGGCAGTCGGGGAAGCAGCCCGGGAAATCCTCCTGAATCCCCGCTATGCCGAAATGGATACCACAACGGAAATTCTCCTCTTTGCCGTAGCAAGAAGCCAGTTGGTGGTTGAAGTGATCCGTCCGGCTCTGGATGCTGGGAAGATTGTCCTCTCTGACCGTTTTTACGATTCTACCACTGCCTATCAGGGCTATGGCCGGCAGCTGAATCTGGACATGGTACATCGCATCAATGCCATCGGCGCCCATGATCTGGTTCCCGACCTGACCTTTATCTTTGATATATCCCCTGAAACATCCGCCGAACGCATGGCTTCCAGCGGAAAATCACCGGACCGGATGGAAAATGAAAAGCTGGCCTTCCACCAGAGAGTCCGCCGGGGTTTTCTGGAAATTGCCCGGCAAAACCCGGATCGCTGCCGGGTCTTGGACGGCCATGAAACCGAACAGGAAATCCGGGGAAAAATTTATAAAGAACTCCTAAAAAGACACTATATCTGATCTTTTTTCCAGTATAAAAAATCGACTTATTTAAGATGAATCATTTTAAGTGTGGACGTGTGTCCACACCGGGTCTGGATTTTCCCAATGTAAAGACCTGTGCCCACATTGTGTCCCTGTTCATCCCGACCGTCCCAAACCAACTGGTGATAACCGGCAGGATAGGCAAAGGGGCCCATACGCCGAATCCGGGCGCCGCGAAGATTGAAAATAGTCAGGGTAACCTCATCGGCATCCGGCAAAGCCAGTGGAATGGTGGTCATGGGATTGAAGGGATTGGGATAGTTGGGACCTGCACTGAATATGACAGGCAAAAGATCTTCCGGATCCAGGGCGTTGAAGGCTGAACTGTCCATGGTGAAATGGCGGATCCCCGATGAGCGGCTTGTATCCCGGCCGTCTGTAACCCGGACCTGCCAGGTGATGGACAGATCGGGGGCAAATCCCAGGTCAGCGGGAAAAACCCGCAGGAGTGTGTCCTGTGTGATCAGCAGGGTATCCATGAGATGAAGTCCGTCGTACTGGCTCATTCCCAGCAGATAGCTGAGGGTGTCCGGATCGGGATCCGTGGACGCACTCCATCTGAGAATCACTGAGCTGCTGTCCCGGTTAATATAATAATCCGGTGGATCCAAAAGGGTCACGGCAGAAGGAGGATTATTTCCCGTAATCGTCAGGATAATCATGCCTTCGTCGGTATATTTTCCGTCCGATACGGTGTAAAAAAGAGTATCGGAAACTCCGGAATAAGCCGGAGCGGTATAGATGATTTTTTTACCGGTGGAATCAGATGTGTAGCTTCCGTGCAGGGTGTTGATGTAAACGGATCCAAGGGTCAGGCTGTCTCCGTCCGGATCCCATGCTGTTTCAAGGGGATCTACAACGATAGTGTCATTTATGGGAACTTCGTAGGTGTCAATCCAGGCATAAGGTGCGTAGTCGATGTGAGGATTGAAAAAAGGCAGCAGGCGGATCAGATTCCACAGCAGGTGATGACGGTCCGCCGGGCGGTTCAGGGAGGCGAAATGAAAGGACATGTAGGTAAGGGTATCAGGTACCAGAAGCAGTGAACTGTAAGCATCCCGTTCGCTCCAGGATCCTAAAGAAACCACACCGGGTGCCGCTTCCACCACATCTTGGTCGCCATAAACACTATAGGTATGTTCCAATTCACCGGGGAGCGGATAAAAATTTTGCATCATATCCCGGCCTTCCGGTGTAATGGTTACAGCTCCGCCTTTATCAAAAATCCAGTTGCTGATATGAAGCACATCCCTGCCGAAATCATCCTCGTAATGTTTATACGCCAGTTCACCCCCTTCAATCAGTAAGGGTCCGCCCCAGTCCAGATACTTTTTCAAAGCAGTTTGGATGGTGCTTGTTACAGGTTGTTGATCGGCACCCCGTGAATAGATGACGCCGTTGTAGGTGGAGAGGAGTGAGGGGTTGATATCCGTGCTGTTTTTCACTGAGACAGATAGTCCCGCATCCCGGAGAATATCGGCCATGAGAAAAGCGGAATTCCTGGATGTTTCATCCAAAAGGGGTATGGTCTGGTGTTTATCTTTGTACCGTTTGGGCGAATCGTCGTTGATGACCAGGTATCCGCTTCGGAGAGACATGGGGAAATCGGTGTATGGCGCTTCATTTGTGTTGAACTCCTGTCGGATTGGCACATAGCCCGGCAGGGTCAGAAGCAGGGTATAGTTGTAATCAGGAAGCAAAACCTGCAGGTTGGAATCGGGTGCACTGGTGCAGACCCCTTCAGCGTAAAGGGAGTCGCTGTTGCCGATATACAGGCGGTACTGCGCCTCGAGGGGTTTTCCGTAAATAATATCGTAAACCCGGGCAATCCAGAGCCGGCGTGGACTCTCTTTCAGCTCCAGGGTGAGGGAATCGTCCGGCCACCGGGGAATGAAGAGGGTGTCGGTTTTTTCATATCCAAATGCCCGGATGTGAAGATCCAAAGGCTCCATATACAGGGGATTGGCGGATCGAAAAGCGCCGGAATCGTCTGTAAAAAAGGTGTAAGTGCGGTAATTGTTGCCCTCAAGCCGGATTTCGGCTCCCGGGACAGGCACCCCGGTTGTATCGGTCACGGATCCGGAAAGGTTTGTGAAAAGGGATACCAGAGGGAATGTTCGGTGGTAGGTATTATATCCCGGTGCCGTGATGGCGGCAAACAGGGGCTTGGGGACATTTGTTTCCACTGAGAGGGTGTCGTTTCCTCCCGAAAAAGAGAGGCCGTCCTGCGTATACCATACCTGGACAGCTGTATCCGCCGCCCATCCTGTCAGGGTGAAGGGAATCCTCAGAAGGAGGGAATCCTTTACGCCATATTGGGAGGATAAATGAAGTTCTGCTGCGGTAAAATCCTGTCCGCCGGTGATGATGAGTGTATCCCGCCGAAGGGGATAATAAGCTGCCGGATCCCGGGCAAACAGGGTGAGAGTAGGTCCGTAAGGGACGGTGAGGAATAACCTGGCGTGTCCGTTTACATCGGTCAATACTGTATCCGATGCATACCCCGGGGACAAAGCAAAAATTTCCATATTTTTCAGTGGATTGTTTTCCGGATCCTGAATCGTGACGGTCAGGGTATCAGCCGTTAGGATGGCCAGGGTATCTTTGTCTGCGATCAATTGGGATGGTTCAATCACTGTGATGATTTTTTCATAGGGGATGAAACCCGGTGCAGTGACTGTCAGCCGGAGATCCTCCAGACTGTTCAGGGGAGGAAAGGTGAGGGTTGCGAGCCCCCAGTCGTCGGTATAGGCAGCAGCGATGAGGGAATCCCCCCGGGAAAGGGCTGCCAGAGCATAGGGAATGCCGTTCACATCCACGGAGAAATCCACTGCGCTCCAGGCGATGTGGTTTTCACTAAAGACGGCAAGGGGTTCGGATTCACCGAAGCGGAGAGTCATGGACGGATCACCGAACAGTTCATAGACTTCCCAATAGTACCGTGATAAAGATGACCCGGCTTGCAGAACAGCCAAATTTCCGGCATAAATAAGAGCTGAAGGATTATCCAGATCCGTCCGGGTAAAAGGAATATCAAACATCCCTGTGCCGGTCTCTTCCGGTGTGGGGGTTCGCCCGTCCGCCCCGATGGTGTAGAGTCCTACCGCCCACCAGAGATCTGCATCCCAATAGGAATCATTTGTCGCCCCGATCACTGCCGATGCCCCTTTGTTTTCCATGCGGGCCAGGGTTTCGCTGAAACTGTTGTCGATGGCAAAATTGGATGTCTGGCAGCCGTTGGTGATCACCAGAGGGGCGGCATTGTAGGACTGAATATTTGCCAGTTCGATGGTGCTGACCGCCGGATCCTGCCAGGATGTGGCAGAGCCGTGACCGGTGTAGTAAATCAGGCTGTGGCCTGTATTAAGCCGGTTTCGGACTGCTGTGGTAAATTCTCCTGCCTGGCTGGACAGAAAGCTGTACGTGTTAAAACCCGTCATCGTGTTCAGGTAGTGGTCGCGGGCATAATTTACCGCCGGATAGCCGTACTTTTTGGCATTATTGGCATCCCATCCGGCGATAAGCATCACATTGTTCAGATGAGAAGGATCGTTATACGTATATTTTTCCACCCACAGGATTTTATTCAGATGGTGCGTGAGCTCAGTGACCGACCGGATGGCCAGGCGTCCTGTATACATGTCCGGCAGATAATCGCCTTCGGTGACGGTTACATAAGGGAGATCGGTAAAATGATTATCATTTTTACCCATGAAAACGGGGATATGTTCTTCATCGCCAACCAATAGCAAAAAGGAGGGGGATGTGTGTCCCGGCGGCGGATTCAGGTACCGGTCGTGGATGGCATCCCGTATTGTGGCTGTATCCGGATTTCCCAGGCTTTCCAGGATCAGAACATCCACCTGAAAGCCACGGCGGGTTTTCCAGGTGATGAACTCCTCCAGGGCTGGTTCAAACTGAGAGGGCGTGACAATAAGGTATCCTGGTGGGGATTGAATGAGGGAGGGTGGTTCGTCGGAGGTGCTGAGAAGCGGCGCCGTGAGTTTGGAAAAGAGGGGAGAGGGTGCCGGGGTGTTCATCACTTTTCCGGGGGATTCGGTGAGGGTCAGGGAAAGGGACTTCCGCAGGTCCAGACGACCTGTTTGGGGATCATAATTGACAGGGTAGACATCCAGCCGGTAAATCCGTTCCTGCCGCAGGATACCCAGATCGGTCAGGGTAGCGGCCGGAAAACGGGTTTTCTGGTTATAAACCCGGATGTCGGGATTCTGGAAAATGGGTTTAACATCCGGCCGTTTGGGTAAAGAAGGCTGGACCGGCCAGACAGTGTTTGGCAGGGCATAACTGCTTAAGAGCAGAGATGTTTGGGATGAATCGTCCAGGGTCACACTCAGGGAGCGGTCCGCCGGGACCCGTATCAATCGGCGGATTACCGGGAGTTCGGGATGGCCCGGTTCCCGGGTGGTATACTGCCCCTCCATCCGGATTTGGGTATAACTGTCTCCCGCCGGTGAAACAACGGATTCCAGAATGAGTTGGGGAATATGTATCTCAAGGGTAAGCTGTCCTGCCACCGGCTTGCGGACCTGCACCGGTACCTGTCCTTCGGCCGGTGAAAGAACAAGCGGTGCCGGATAAAGTCCCGCCGTTGCCAGAAAAACCATCACAGCCGCCATTCCGGCTTTTTTTAAGTGGGATTTAATCATTCATCTAATTTCCGAAGTTTTTTTTGTCTATACAACAACTCATGCCCATGGATACGTGATGAGGAACACCTCGTACCTGCCCTGTATAGCCTTTGAACCAGGACTTCTTTTCCTTCATCAAAAAACGTAACTTCATCCTATGGAAGAAACCACATCCCCCATACGGCATTCCAGTTCCGCTCGAACCCGTTCTCCCGAACTGCTTCTCCCGGCAGGTGACCCGGAAAAACTTCGGGTTGCTCTGGCTTTCGGAGCCGATGCGGTGTATGCCGGGGTACCAAAGTATTCCCTGCGGACCCGGGAAATTGGATTTCGCCGGGAGAGCCTTGAGGAAGCTGTCACATATACTCATCGCCAGGGCAAAAAAATTTATCTGGCGATGAACATATACGCCCACAACCTGAAAGTAGATGGTTTTTTAAACGAGCTGGACCGTGTAGCGGCATGGGAACCGGACGGGCTGATCATGAGCGACCCGGGACTCATTGCCCTGGCCTTGAAGCGCCATCCTCACATTCCCATTCATCTGAGTACCCAGGCCAATACCACCAACTGGACTACTGTCCACTTCTGGCGGGATCTGGGAGTCCGGAGGATTATCCTTTCCCGTGAACTCCACCTGAATGAAATCGCAGAGATACACCAAAAAGTACCGGATATAGAGCTGGAAGCCTTTGTCCACGGTGCTATCTGCATTGCTTACTCCGGCCGCTGCCTGATATCCAACTACCTGAACCACCGGGATGCCAATCAGGGGACCTGCACCAACAGTTGTCGTTGGGAATACAAGCTGGCCTGGGAAAAAGGATCTATCCTGGAGGTGGAAAAATCCCAATCCCCCTATGAAACCACCATTCCGATCCCGGATGGGTTCACCCTTTCCGAACCGAAACACCATCACGAAAAAATGCCGATTTTTGAGGATACTTTCGGTACCTACCTTATGAATTCCCGTGACCTTTGTGCCATTGAACTCCTCCCGGATCTGGTAAAAGCCGGTGTTGTGAGTTTCAAGGTAGAAGGGCGGACCAAATCGGCATGGTATGCCGCCATGACTGCCAGAAGCTACCGGCGGGCTATTGACGATATGTCAGCAGGCCAACCTTTCAATCCGGATCATTTGAGAGACCTTCTCACGCTTAGTTCACGGACTTATACTACCGGTTTCTACACCCGGAATCCCCGGCAATACGGAGAAAATTTTGAGGATGGCTATTCCGCCGGTTTCCGATACCGGGTGACAGGCATCCTGAAATCGTATGACGAATCATCCTCCATGGGGACATTCGAAGTAAAAAACCGGATGAAAACCGAATCAGAGTTGGAGCTGATCACTCCCCGGGAAACGATTCCTTTTACACTCCGGGTCATGGAAAATCTCAAGGGAGAAAGTCTGGAGACAGCCCATGGAGGTGCGGAAAATGTCCGGATTCTCCTGCCTCAGGATCCCGGAGATTATGCTTTCCTCCGACAGAAAACAGAGTGAAGTTGTAACGAAGACTTCCTTAAAGTCATTAAACAAAAGAATTTTTGGAGATTCCCATGAAATATATTCAGCTTGGAAAAAGAGGTCCAAAGGTCTCGGTGATTGGTTTCGGAGCCTGGGCTATTGGAGGCACAAACTGGGGTAAAACCGACGATGAGGTGTCAAAAAAAGCTCTCCATACCGCATTTGATGAAGGTGTAACCCTGGTGGATACTGCCGATGTGTACGGATTCGGCCACTCGGAAGAACTGATAGCCGAAGTCCTGAAGGAACGGGGCGGCAAAAAGGATATTATTATTGCCACAAAAGCTGGCAATGATTTTTACCATGCCGTAGAGAATGACGACCAAGGCTATGGTCCCATTCGCCAGACTTATACCAAAGAGTACATTATCTCCGCTGCGGAAAAGAGCCTGAAACGCCTGAACGTGGAAGCTCTGGATATTCTCCAGCTTCACAGCGGGGATACGGATAATCTGAAAAAGGATGATCCCTGGTTGGCCCTGGAACAATTGAAAAAAGACGGTAAAATTCTCCATGCCGGATGGAGTGTCCAAAGTTTTCAGGAAACGAATCAGGCCTTTATTCTGGATGAACACAAGGACTTGATCGATGTGATTCAGGTCCGCTATAATTTGCTGGAGCGGGAGGCGGAGGAGGTTCTTTTCCCCAAAGCTCAGGAATACGGGACCGGTGTGATTGTCCGGATACCCCTGCTTTTCGGTTTTCTTACAGGGAAATTTACCAAAGAAACCCGTTTCGACAAGGAAGACCACCGGAGCATGAACCTGTCTCCGGAAAAACTGGAACGTTATTTGAAGGAACTGGACAAACTCCAGCCTTTGTACGAAAGATATCCCCAATACACCAAAGCCCAGATTGCCCTGAAATTCTGCATTTCCCATCCTGCCACCCATACCGTTATCCCCGGAGCCAAAACACCAAAGCAGGTGAAGGAAAATTGCGGGGCAGCTGATGTTGAAATAGAGAGTTTCGATTAGCGAGGTGCGTGGT
>LDZU01010462.1_pt1 | contig 18950 bp, 19 predicted proteins | sample 615531 | NCBI WGS metagenome assembly LDZU01 (sample SAMN03408293, study PRJNA278302) | terrestrial metagenome | isolation source: oil reservoir sample SB2 | place: USA: Alaska, North Slope, Schrader Bluff formation | collected 2011-09 | reverse complement strand
CCGCCGCTATCGCGCCTCTCACCTCTTTGAGGATATCGAATCTGATCGCACCAGTCTCATCTTGCGTTATGTGATCAATCACTATGATTTCATGCATGGTGGGGCAGCTTCCAGCAACATTAAAAAAGCGTTGCTGCGTCTTGGGGCGCATCCGCAATTGGCACGCAGGATCGGCATCGCCGTATACGAAGCGGAGATGAACCTTATCATCCATGCTGACCATGGTGGGTCAATTCACGTGGAGATCGAACCACACCAGATCAGTATATACGCCTGGGATGATGGTCCCGGCATAGAGGATGTCAAAGAAGCAATGAAACCAGGCTACTCCACTGCAACCGAAGAGATCCGTGAATTGGGATTTGGCGCCGGGATGGGTCTTTTCAACATCTCACGCTGCGTGGATGAAATGAAACTTGAATCAGAAATTGGGAAAGGAACCCAACTAAGTATGAAGGTATATCTCAAAGATGATGAATCGGTAGGTGAAGGCTACCAATCTGAAAAGGAGTAAAGTATGACATTAGACCAAATAATCAACAACCTTGATCTCGAAATCCTTACTGCCCCCAAAGAAGCGGGGGAAATCACCCCCACCAGCGGCTATATTTCGGATATGTTAAGCTGCGTGATGACGGGAGCAAAAAGCCAGAGCCTATGGATCACTTTGCAATCCCACAATAACATCGTTGCCGTGGCATGTCTTTTAGATGTAGCTGCCATCATCATTACCGAAGGGGCAAAGCCAGATGAGGAGACGATCAAGAAGGCAGCGGAGGAAGGCGTTACTTTGCTCTCAACTTCCCAAAATTCTTTCTACATCGTCGGAAAGCTATGGGAAATGGGACTGCGAGATTGATCAATAAAGCAACCAATAATCAATTACCACATATACCCTTGAAAACCTTACGAGCAGAGCTTCATATCCATACAGTTCTCTCACCATGTGCTGCGGTGGAGATGATTCCACCTATCATCGTGGCTGAAGCCCTTGAACGTCATATTGACCTGATTGCCATTACCGACCACAACCACACCGCCAATATCGAAGCGGTCCAGCAGGCAGCCGTAGGTACCCCCCTGACCGTACTACCTGGAATGGAGCTGCAAACAAAAGAGGAAGTCCATACTTTGTGCTTGTTCGATACGCTTGAACAAAGCCGAGCATTTCAGACGATCATTGATCAACACCTACCAGATATTAAAAACAACCCCGAATTCTTTGGAGAGCAATACGTGGTGGATGCCAGCGGGGATTTCATCCGCAGCGAAGAACAGCTCTTGATCATTTCATGCAATCTGTCTTTGAAAGAAGCTTTTAACATTGTGACAGAAATAGGCGGGCTCTTTATTCCTGCACACGTTAATCGCACCAAATTCGGGCTTTTACCGGTATTAGGGTTGGTACCTACCGATATCACGCTGGATGCTTTGGAGATCTCACGCCATCTCACCCCTCAAGCAGCATGTAAACTATACCCACAATTAAACGAGTACCCTTTATTGATAGGAGGAGACGCCCACTTTCCCGACCAATTCCTGGGTGTGAATCAATTTATAATTGAAGAACCTACCATATCAGAACTAAAAATGGCTTTGCACCACCAGGATGGGCGTAATTTCTCGATAATTCCCGATTTTTAACCTCGTTTTCCTACACATTCTTCCCATTATTAACATAATCGTAGAAATATCATTCCAATCATGATAAAATCACTTGGTTTAAATCACAACCTTAGTGGTGAAGGCAGAATGGAAACAACAAAAATTAATACCATCTTATTGAATCCCCTGGAAGATGAAAAATCCAAAACTGAAATAGACTCTATTTTGGAGAAAAACAAGGATAAACCTGGCAGCATTATGGTGATTTTGAATGAGATCCAAAACACGATCGGTTTCGTTTCGGAGGAAATGCAGCAATATATAGCAGATTACCTGCACACCCCCGTCAGCAAGATCCACGGTGTCATATCCTTCTATTCCTTCTTCACAACAAAACCCCGCGGAAAACATACCATCAAGATCTGTCTAGGAACAGCTTGCTATGTTGGTGGAGCACCCCAGCTGATTGAAAAAGTTAAACAACTCATCGGTATTGGACCGGGAGAAACCAATGACGACTGGACTATTACGGTTGAAGAATGCCGCTGCGTTGGCGCATGCAGTCAAGCGCCAGTGGTAGTAATTGATGATGATATCCATGGACGTGTGAAACCCAGCACCATCGCGAAGTTGCTGCGTACTATCATCACCGAGGAAACAGCCTAAGACCACAGGCAGATCATGAAGGAATTGTCTCTTCATATCCTGGATATTGCGGAAAACAGCGTAAGGGCTGATGCCAAAACAATTACCATTGATATTGAAGAGAACAGCCAGAAAAATTTGCTTACGATCGAGATAAAAGATAACGGAAAAGGCATGGATGCTGAAATGGTCACACAAATAACCGACCCATTCATAACCTCACGCACTACACGCAAAGTGGGGCTCGGTATTCCCTTTTTAAAAGCTGCCGCTGAAGCATGCAATGGTCATTTTTCCATACAATCCACCCCATGTGTAGGTACCAGCGTTGAGACAAGTTTTGAATTGGATCATATTGACCGTATGCCCATGGGAGATATCCAGAGCACGTTCCTGAATCTGCTGGTTGGATACCCAGATGTGCACTGGATTTTCAGATATGGTATCGATGGCAAAAAATTCACATTGGATAGTGAGCCCATCCGTGAAAGTCTGGATGGCATCCCATTTTCTGATCCCATCGTTCTCAGATACCTAAAAAATGAAATCAATAATGGAATGCAAAAAATAAAAAATATTCATAAACAGGAGACACCATGAACAAAATTAAAAGCCTTGATGACCTTAAACGGGTTCGTGAAGAAGCTCTTGAAAAACGCTCAAAAACCACCACCACTGGCAAAGCACAGGTGATCGTTGGAATGGGGACCTGCGGTATTGCAGCGGGCGCTCGAGAGACCATGAAAGCTGTATTGGATTTCATCGAAGCTGAAAACATGGAAGGCATCATTGTCACACAGACCGGTTGTATTGGTCTTTGCGAGCAGGAGCCCATTCTGCAGGTCGTTCGCGGTGAGGAAGAAAAAGTAACCTACGGCAAGGTCACTCCCGAAATTGCCAAACGTATTCTCAAAGAACATGTTTCTGGTGGAGAAATCGTCAAAGAATTCATGATCACTCTTTAAGTTTTGATGATTGGAGGAAAACGCTCTTAGCATGGCATATATTCGTTCGCATGTCTTGTTCAGCAATGACCCTGCTATCCTTGCGAGAGGTGGTACAGAGGTCAAGCACGCTCTACTGCAAGAAATTAAAAAACACAATCTCACCGATGAGGTGGAAGTAATTGACACCCCCCGCATCGGGGATGGTAATTTCGGTCCTGAGATCCTCGTTTATCCTGAAGGGTATCACTATGTCGGACTCAGTGCTTCAGATATACCTTATTTGGTAGAAGAACAATTCCTGAAGGGGAGGATGGTGGATAAATTCCTGGCTCCCGCTCCCAAAGAAAAAGCACAGGAATTGGGTACTCCCACACCTAAAGAAGTCAGAGTGGTTCTGCGCAATTGCGGCAGCATCAACCCTGAGAATATTGAGGAATACATTGCGGAAGATGGTTATACCGCCCTGGCAAAGGTATTAACCGAGCACACTCCCGAAGATGTCATTGATATCATCAAAGCATCCGGTTTACGTGGGCGCGGCGGCGCGGGTTTCCCAACCTGGTTGAAGTGGAACCTTACCAAACAAGCCACGGGCTCACCCAAATATCTCATCTGCAACGCAGATGAAGGGGATCCGGGCGCTTTCATGAACCGTTCTGTGCTGGAAAGTGACCCCCATTCTGTGGTTGAAGGCATGATCATTGCCGCTTATGCGATCGGAGCCAGCCAGGGTTACATCTACTGCCGTGCAGAATACCCGATCGCAGTCAAGACACTCAATATTGCCATCGAACAAGCCCGTTCCTATGGGCTACTCGGAGAGCATGTCTTCGGCACTGATTTTTCATTCGACTTGGAAGTACGCATGGGTGCCGGCGCCTTTGTTTGCGGTGAAGAAACCGCATTGATCCGCTCCATCGAAGGCAACCGCGGCGAACCCTATCCGAAACCTCCCTTCCCTGCTACACAGGGTGTTTTCGGTAAACCCACCAACATCAACAATGTTGAAACGTACGCCAACGTTCCCCAGATTATCGTGCGCGGTGCAGAATGGTTCGCTTCGATGGGAACCGAGAAAAGTAAGGGCACCAAAACTTTCGCTCTGGCTGGTGATGTCAAGAAAACCGGATTGATCGAAGTCCCCTTTGGCATCACGCTGCGCGAGATTGTATACGAAGTTGGTGGCGGAATCAAAGAAGATAAGGGATTCAAAGCTATCCAAACCGGTGGACCGATGGGTGGTTGTTTGCCCGCCTCCTTCCTTGATCTACCCGTGGATTATGAATCACTAACAGCTGCCGGCTCGATGATGGGTTCGGGTGGCATGGTCGTGATGGACGATGAAACCTGTATGGTGGATATCGCCCGCTTTTTCATGGAATTCACTCAAGCCGAAAGCTGCGGAAAATGTGTACCCTGCCGTGTAGGCACTAAAAGAATCCTCGAGATCCTTACCCGTATTACCGAAGGGAAAGGAAATGAAGGGGATATTGAAACGCTTGAGATGCTCTGCAGCCAGATCGTGGAAGACAGCCTTTGCGGTCTAGGGAAAGGTGCCCCCAATCCGGTTATCAGCACCTTAAAACATTTCCGCGATGAATATGAAGCGCATATTTACGAGAAAAAATGCCCTGCCAAGACCTGTAAAGCGCTCATCCACTACTCGATTGATGCCGAAAAATGCATTGGCTGCACTATGTGCGCTAGAAACTGCCCGGTTAACGCGATCAGTGGTTCTCCAAAACAAACACATGTCATTGACCCGGATGCCTGCATCCGTTGTGGAATTTGTAACCAGGTTTGCAACTACGATGCGGTCGTAGTCTCATAATTCAGAGCAAGAGGAGGTTTTATATGATAAGTCAAACAGGGATTGCCGCAAATGTAAGTGAAACGATACAATCTGCCCTGGACTATTATGGTTATAAAGAAGAAGAATTGATCCCGATCCTCACCAGAGTGAACCGGGATTTAGGCTTTCTTCCGCAGGAAGCACTCGCAGAAATAAGCTCAGCATTGAAAATGCCCAAGAGCAAGGTGAAATCTGTAGCAAGTTTTTATCATATGCTTTCCACCAAACCGCTTGGAAGGCATGTGATCAAGTTTTGCGAAAATGCACCCTGCCATGTGGCTGGTGGAAGAGAAGTGTGGCTCGCCCTACAAGAAGCTACCAACCTGCAATCTGGTGAGACCAGCCCCGATGGCAAATGGTCATTGATCACCACCAGCTGTCTGGGATTGTGTGCAGTTGGTCCCGTCATGCTGATCGATGGTGATGTGTATGGCAACCTTACTGTTGAGAAAATTCCCGAAATTCTGGGTCGATACGAATAGGAGATGAGATCATGAAAAACTATCGTTCCATGGTATTGATTTCTAATGATCCCCAGAGCATGGTGCAGGGAGCACAGGAAATTTTCGATTGTTTTCAAGCAGAAGTGAAGAAGTTCAAACTTGAAGATGAGATTTCGATTGCAATGGCATCTGATATCGGTCGCACCGATATTTCACCGGTGGTAGTCGTTTATCCTGAAGCAGTGGTGTACGGTCCCGTAATGAAAGAGGATGTACCCCATCTGGTAGAAGAGCATTTATATAAAGGTCGTATCGCTGTTGAATTGCAAGCGCCTAAAAAAGCTTTATCCGGACCGATCGCCTGGTTGACTGCCAGGGAAGGTTCTTTACCTGCTGAACATCGCATCGTTCTTGAACGGGCAGGCTTGATCGACCCTGAATCCATTGATGACTATATCATTCATGATGGATACCAGGCACTCGGCAAGGTTCTCTCAGAAATGAAACCGGAAGATGTGATCGCTATCCTCAAAGAATCAGGTCTGCGTGGTCGCGGCGGCGCTGGTTTCCCAACGGGACTCAAATGGGGATTTGTCGCCGGTACGAAAGGTGAGAAAAAATACGTGGTTTGCAATGCAGATGAAAGTGAACCCGGGACATTTAAAGACCGTTTGATCCTGGAGGGTGACCCCCATTCCATCATCGAAGCAATGATCATTGCAGGATATACAGTTGGAGCCGATGAAGGCTATATCTATGTGCGTGGTGAATACGAACTGGCACAATCCAGGCTTATCACTGCCATCCAGCAAGCCAAGGAATACGGCATGTTAGGGTCCAATATCTTTGGATCAGGACATTCCTTCGAATTGCATGTCCATGCCGGCGCCGGCGCGTATATCTGTGGGGAAGAAACTGCACTATTAGAATCCATTGAAGGCAAACGTGGTGAACCTCGCCCGCGTCCTCCCTACCCAACCACCAATGGGTTATGGCAAAAACCAACTTTGATCAACAATGTTGAAACATTAGCAAATATCCCCGCCATCCTGAGGCATGGTGCAGACTGGTTCCGCTCCTTCGGAACTCCCTCCAGCCCAGGCACTAAGGTATATACCATCTTGGGAAATGTCAATCAGACCGGTTTGATCGAAGTTTCCATGGGTATCACATTGCGCGAAGTGATCTCGATCTACGGCAAGGGAATGAAGAATGGGGCAACCTTCAAACTGGCACAAACAGGCGGTTCCAGCGGTTCGATCATCCCTGCCAGCCTGCAAGATACTCCCATGGATTACGATTCATTCTCCAAAGCAGGCGTATCGTTAGGCTCTGGAGCTCTCTTGATTTGCGATGAAGATACCTGTGTGGTGGATCTGGCGAAGGTTTTGCTGCAGTTCTTCCGTTTTGAAAGCTGTGGCAAATGCAACCCCTGCCGTATCGGCAATATACGCGCACTGCAGACCCTCAACCGTATTTCTGAAGGTCTGGGCAGCATGCAGGATATTGAAACGTTGCAATCCATCAGCAAGAATCTCTATGAAATGTCAAACTGTGGGCTTGGACAGACGGCTGGAGCACCATTACGTGACATTCTCACACATTTCCGAGCCGAAGTTGACGCTCATATCAAACTTAAAGTATGTCCCGCAGGTGTATGTTCCATGAGCGGGCAATCCAATCTATACCTATAAAAATGGAAAGGTTCAATATGGTTACAGTAACAATTGACGAAAAGAAAGTTGAAGTCCCTCAGGGAACTACTGTATTGAATGCGGCACGCGAAGCGGGGATTGAAATTCCCACCTTGTGTGATCATCCCCAATTGACCCCCTATGGTGGTTGCCGCTTATGTCTGGTCGAAATAGAGGGAGCCCGCACCTTACAACCGTCCTGCACAATGCCTGTTTCCGATAATATGGTTGTGCACACGGATACGGATAAAATTCGCGAAGCGCGAAAATTCGTGCTCTCCATGATCTTCAGTGAAAGAAACCATTTCTGCCCTTACTGCCAGGTCAGCGGCGGTGATTGCGAATTGCAGAATGCAGCCTATGACGAAGATATGACCCATTGGCCTTTGCAGCCAAACTGGCAGCCCTATCCTGTGGATGCCTCCCATCCCTTCATTATCATCGAGCATAATCGTTGCATCCTTTGCCGACGTTGTGTACGTGCCTGCGGTGAGCTGGTTGGTAATTTCACCCTTGGTATTGAAGAGCGCGGCGCCAATAGCAAGTTGATCGCAGACCTCGGCACACCCTTGGGCGAAAGCACCTGCATCGGTTGCGGTACCTGTGTACAGGTTTGCCCCACCGGCGCACTGATCGACCGCTGGAGTGCATACCAGGGGAAAGAAACCCAAGTCGAAACAACTCATACAACCTGTGTAGGTTGCAGCGTTGGTTGCAGTCTGAATGTACTCACCAGAGACAACCGTCTGGTTCGCATTGAAGGTGACTGGGATTCGGATATCAATCACGGCTTGTTATGTGAAGTCGGTAGGTTCGACCCCATGGAAGAGAACCGCGATCGTCTGCTGACACCCCTGGTGAGAAAAGATGGCATCCTCAAAGCCGCCACCTGGGATGAAGCATACAGTACCATCGCGGAAAAATTAGGCTCGCTGAGCAAAGAGAAGAAGCAGATTGCTGGGTTCATCTCCACACGATTACCAATCGAATCCATGTATTTCTTCAGACAGCTCTTCAAAGATGAATTGCAGGCTAATGTGACAACCATTGTTGATGGGTATGCAAAAGGAACCAACAATCTCTCCAGTGAGAAGACCTCAGCCGCAAGTTTTGAAGATGTAAAAAATGCCGATTGCGTGGTTGTGGTTGGTGAGGATATCACCAAAGACCATCAGGTAGTCAGCTTCTTTGTAAAACGTAACTTACCTGCTGGAACCAAACTGATCACTGTTGCAGAGGGTGAAGATGGGTTGGACAGTTTTGCTCATGTCACCATCAAAAATGAAAAATTAGCGGAAGGTATCAACACCATTAAAAACAATGCTAAGGTAGCAGAGATACTCAAAGCTTCCGAAAACGTGGTCATCATCTTCGGTGACCACGCCGCCGAGTGTGAAGAATGTGGCAAAGCCCTGGCATCCATCGCAAAGATTTTCAACGCCAAGCTCTTGAACACCTATGATGGCGCAAATGGAAAAGCAGCTGCCCTGCTTTCACTGGTTGGCAATGTTGATTGCAGCAAAGTAGCAGCTGCCTACATCGCCCTGGGTGATGAGTGTGCTTCTCAAGCCTTTAGCCAGAGTCTGGATAAAATTCCCTTCGTCGTAGTTCAGAGCAGCTATATTTCACCCTTGACCGCCAATGCGGATGTCGTGCTACCCTCCCTCACCTGGCTTGAACAAGATGGACATTACATGAACATGGAAGGAAAGCTCACAACAGCACAAGGTTCACTGGTGGCTCCGGAAGGGGTATCCGATAATGCTGTTATTCTCAAGAATATCGCTGGGAAGCTTGGCTTGAAAGTATCGGATGACTGGAAAGCTGCATTAGCATGAACCGAATCGAATATGAGAATGATCGTTGAGGAGTGATGAACTATGGCTAAACCCAAAGTAGCAAGTGATTGGTTGTGCGGATGTGCCGGCTGTCACATGTCTTTTCTGGATATTGACGAAAGGATCGTAAAACTGGTCGAACTGGTAGATCTTCGTTCTACCCCTATTACCGATCTGAAACACCCGGATGCCAGTGGCGTGGATGTTGGGATACTGGAAGGTGGTATCAATAATACCGCCAATGAAGAAGTTGCAAAATTAATGCGTAAACGATCAAAGATTCTGATCGCGTTGGGTGATTGCGCTGTATTTGGTGGAGTACCCGCCATGCGCAATTTCTTCACCATCGAAGAATCGTTGAAACGTGCTTATGTTGATACCGAGAGCACTGATTCTGAAGGTGCAGTACCATCCAGCCCTGAACTGGCAACCATGACCCGCGTGCGTTCCATCAATGAGGTAGTGCCCGTTGATATCTATATTCCTGGTTGCCCACCTGATGCTGATATTATTTTCTATGCACTGAGCGAACTGGCTCAGGGTCGCATGCCTGATCTCAAAGATGAAAAGATCATGTGGAACTAGGTTAAAGGTAGGATAAAAATGACAGAAAAAATTACAATTGAACCCGTAACCAGGATCGAAGGACATGCGAAGATCACCATTAATATTAAAGACGATGGTAGTGTGGAACATGCCTATCTTCATATCAATGAATTTCGCGGTTTTGAAAAATTCTGTGAAGGGCGTATGGTCTTTGAAATGCCCCTCATCACACCCCGTATTTGCGGCATCTGCCCGGTCAGCCACCATCTGGCATCCGCCAAAGCAGCCGATGCAGCTCTGGGAGTAGAGCCTCCCCGCCCAGCATCCCTGCTGCGCGAATTGATGCACATGGGGCAGATAATCCAAAGCCACGGCATGCATTTCTTTGAGCTGGCTGGTCCCGACCTGCTGCTTGGTTTTGATGCCGATCCTGCTACACGCAACGTGGTTGGTATCATTCAAGCCAATCCGACACTTGCCCTGCAGGCGGTAAACCTGCGCAAATACGGTCAGGAACTCATCAAAATCGTAGGTGGACGTAAGATCCACCCCAATTTCGCCGTTCCTGGCGGTGTGAACAAAGCTCTTACCATGCAAGACCGCGATGAGATCCTTTCCAAGCTGGATGAGAATATTGCCACTATTAAAGTCGGTCTGGAACTATTCAAAGGGTGGGCAGCACAAAATGCAGAGCAGATCGCTGAGTTTGCTGTGTTCTCATCTGGTTATATGGGTCTGGTTACACCTGAAAATGGTCTTGAACTATACGATGGCAATGTTCGTATGGTGGATAAAGTCGGTAAGCAATTGGAACTCTTCCCGGCTGCCAATTATCTGGAGAATATCGCCGAACATGTGGAAGACTGGTCCTACCTCAAATTCCCGTACTACCGTAAGATGGGTTGGCCGGATGGTGTATACCGTGTTGGACCTTTAGGCAGGTTGAACACCTGCGATAAGATCGATACCCCCATGGCACAGGAAGAATTCGTGGAATACCGCAAGATGAATGGCGGTAAACCGATCGAGAATACGCTGCATTTCCATTACGCACGCCTGATCGAGACCTTATTCGCTGCAGAAAAAGTACGCATCTTGCTGGAAGACCCCGATATCCTCTCAAAGGAAATCCTCAATACCCACCATAATTACCAAGGTGAAGGTGTTGGCATCATCGAAGCACCGCGTGGGACTCTCTTCCATCATTACTGGGTGGATAAAAACGGTCAGATGGAAAAACTAAATCTGATCGTTGCAACCGGCAATAATAACTGGGCTATGTGTGAAGCGGTCGATAGCGTTGCCAAGAAATATGTCAAAGGTCCGGACATCACCGAAGGCATGTTGAACCGTGTTGAAGCCGCCGTGCGCGCACACGATCCATGCTTGAGCTGCTCTACCCACGCGGTGGGGCAAATGCCCATGCTGGTTGAAGTACGTGATACCAACGGGGTACTGCTCAACACCATCAAACGAGGTTAACCTCTACCTTCGTCATTGAAAACAGGACGGTGGCATGGGATGATCTCACGGCACCGTCTTTTTCTGTGCACGATACAATAGAAATACCATGAAAAATTTTATTATCCTCGGATACGGCAACCCTGATCGTGGTGATGATGGTGTTGCATACTATATTTTGAATAAACTTATCCAAAAATTGGCTGAAAAAAGTACGGCACTGGCGGAATTTCAAGAAACCGGTATCCTCGAGATCAACAAGAATGTGGATATCTGGTACAACCTACAGTTGATCCCTGAGGTTTCGCAAGACCTGGCAGACTATGAAAATGCAATTTTCATAGATGCGCATACCTCTGAGATCCCCGATGATATCCTCATCACAGACATCTCGCCCCACTATCAAAACTCTCCCTTCACTCACCATCTTACGCCCGCCAGCTGCCTTGACCTAGCAGATCAATTGTTCGGGCGTTCACCCAGGGCAACCTTGATCACCATTCGCGGGTACCGGTTTGATTTTTCCAGGGAACTATCACCGCAAACGACCGGTCTGGCTGAGCAAGCCCTGCTGACTATTGTTGACATGATCGACCATGCTAAATAAGCTAATTTATATCATATTTAGGATAAATATCTAATTTAGATTATAATTCTGCCATGCACGAACTAGCTGTAACCGAAGAGATCCTGCGATTGGCTGAACAGATCGCGGAAGAAGAACAAGCCATCAAAGTCACCGATATTTATCTTGAGATCGGGAAACTTTCTGGCATTATTGACGAATCGGTTACTTTTTATTGGGATTCACTATGTAAAGGAACCGTATGCGAGGAAGCTGTTTTACATTTCAATGCGATCCCCACTCGCATGCGCTGCTCAGATTGTGGAAAGGAATATGTGTTGGAGCACGACCTGGTTCCCTGCCCAACCTGTAAAAGCATGAACATCAAGATCATCAGCGGCGAGGAATTTACCCTGCACAGTGTGGAGATCGAAAAATAAGAATAAGGACAAAAGACAATGACTACCAAACGGATCGAAATCGTACAGGACATCCTGAATGTAAATGACCAGATCGCAGAGGAAACCAATGCCCTGCTGCATTCAAAACACATCTTTTCGCTCAATATCATGGCTTCCCCTGGAGCAGGAAAGACCAGCTTGATTCTGAAGACATTGCAAGCTCTTCCTCCCGATATGAGGGCAGCCGTGTTGGAAGGGGATACCGCTCCAGTCACCATTGACGCCGAGAAAGTCCATGGTATTGGTGTTCCTGCCATTCAGATCAACACTGGTGGTGATTGCCATCTGAATGCCAATCTCGTAAAAAAAGGGATTCAAGCGCTTGACCTGGATAATCTGGATTTCATCATCGTTGAAAATGTCGGCAACCTGATCTGCCCAGCAGCCTGGAAATTAGGTACGGACATGAACATGGTCATCGCAAGCATCCCGGAAGGGGATGATAAACCCTATAAATATCCGAATATCTATCGCGGTATTCAAGCACTGGTTTTGAACAAAATTGATTTGAAACCTTATGTGGATTTCAATGTTCCCTACTTCAAAGAAGGCATTACCGCTTTGAATCCGAACGTGGAATTTTTCGAGGTTTCCAGCAAAACTGGCGAGGGCATCCCCGCCTGGGCAGAATGGTTGCGAAAAAAGATCGAAAGTGTTGCATAGGTTTGTATGAGTGCAGCCAGAAGGATTGAGGTAAAAGGGATTGTTCAGGGGGTGGGGTTCAGACCTTTTATCTATAATCTGGCTCACCAACACCAACTGCACGGTTGGGTGAAGAACACTTCCAACGGTGTCATCATCGAAGTGGAAGGTGATGCAGAGCATCTGGATCCTTTTATTGACCAGATCCGCACACTTGCTCCCCCCCTCTCCCATATCGATTCCATCCAATATGAAGATATCAACCCGAACGGGCACACTGATTTTCATATCCTTGAAAGCGAGTCGATCCCCGGCGCTTTTGTACCCATATCCCCGGATGTCTCGATCTGTGATGATTGCCGGCAGGAATTGTTTGATCCTGCTAATCCACGCTATCGTTACCCCTTTATCAACTGCACCAACTGCGGACCGCGCTTTAGCATCATTCAAGATATCCCCTACGACCGTCCCGCCACAACCATGGCTTCTTTCAGGATGTGTTCTTTTTGCCAGGGTGAATATGATGACCCCGGCAACCGCCGCTTCCATGCGCAACCGGTCGCCTGCCCTGAGTGTGGTCCTCATATCTGGCTAGAAATCAATGGCAAACGCAGTGCGGAGCGGGAAGAAGCGCTGCAAATGGCACGCGCTCTTTTGAAAAAAGGGAATATCCTCGCCATTAAAGGACTGGGCGGTTTCCATCTGGCATGTGATGCACGCAATAACAAGGCGGTGCAGACTCTGCGTGAGCGTAAGAAGCGCACGGATAAACCTTTCGCAGTCATGACATTCGATCCTCAAAGCGCACAGCACTATACCCAGCTAGAACCGGCTGAGTTGGACCTGCTCACTTCCAAAGAAAGACCCATTGTGCTGGCAAAGAAAAAAGCGACAGATGGTCTTTCCCCGTTGGTAGCACCTGGAAATGATAGATTGGGTATTATGCTGCCCTATACACCCCTGCACCTTCTGTTATTGGAACCACAGGAAGGTTTCCCGGATATTTTTGTGATGACCAGCGCGAATATTTCCGAGGAACCAATTGCCTATACGAATGATGATGCAACTTCAAAACTGGAAAACATTGCAGATGGCTTTCTGATGCACGACCGCGCCATCCATATGCGCATCGATGACTCTGTGGTTGCTTCTTTTCGCGATGGACCCTATTTTTCACGCCGTGCGCGCGGGTTTGCCCCGCAACCCATCCCATTGCCACACTCTGCGCCCATGCTATTAGCTGCCGGAGCAGAACTCAAGAACACCTTCTGCCTCAGCAACGAAAGATATGCCTTTCTCAGCCATCACATTGGCGATCTCGAAAACGCAGAAACGCTGCGCAGCTATCAGGAAGCTGTTGGGCATTATGAACACATCTTCCGCATCCAACCAACCGCTATCGCATGCGATCTGCATCCGGATTATCTGGCGACCCACTATGCCACTGAGCGAGCCTGCCGTGAAGAATTGCCCCTCATCCCGGTGCAGCACCATCACGCCCATCTGGCTGCCTGCCTGGCTGACAACCAGTGGGATAAGGATGAGCCGGTCATCGGTGTGATCCTGGATGGAACCGGGCTTGGCAGCGATGGCACAATTTGGGGTGGCGAATTTCTGGTTGGCAATTACAATGGGTTCGAAAGAAAATATCATCTCGCGTCCGTTCCACAACCGGGTGGGGATGCTGCCACACTCAACCCTGCTCGAATGGCGCTTGCTCATCTATGGAGCGCCGGTATTGCTTGGGAAGATAGCCTGCCACCTGTACAGCACCTGACCAAAGAAGAACGCTCCATTCTTGAGCGCCAATTGGAGCGTTCTATCAACACTCCCCCCACTTCCAGTATGGGTCGCTTTTTCGATGCCGCTTCCGCATTGATCGGCGTTCGCCAGAAAGTGACCTATGAGGCACAGGCAGCCATTGAATTGGAAGCATTGTGCATGGAGGAGGTACAGGATGCCTATCCATTTGCGATCGAAGGGGATCAGTTGAATTGTGCTCCCCTCTGGCAAGCACTCATTCAAGACCTACACAACAAAACGGCGCCAGCTATCCTTGCAACCCGCTTTCATAATAGTGTTATCCAGATGATCCTTGAGACCGCTTCGAACATTCGCCAGCAAACAGGATGCACTACAATTGTGTTGAGCGGAGGAGTGTGGCAAAATATGTTCTTACTGACCCACTGCGTACCCCTACTGGAAGAAGCCGGTTTTCACGTTTTATGGCACTGGCGAGTACCTACCAATGATGGTGGGATTGCATTAGGTCAAATCATGGTCGCAATGCGATCGCTAGAATTAGAAAATAGAGGTAAATGATGTGTCTTGGTGTACCTGGTAAAATCATTCGTATTTATGATGATAATTCCATCAAAATGTCTGAGGTGGATTTCAATGGGGTAACTATGAAAGTATGCCTCGAAACCACCCCTCAAGCAAAGATTGGTGATTACGTCATCGTCCATGCAGGCTTTGCTATCAACCTACTCGAAGAAAGTGAAGCATTGGAAACACTCTCCATGCTGGATGAGATAGCCAAATTAGGGGAACAAGAGCAGACATAAGATGGCTTTCACTGAAACCTATCGCGATCCACAGCTCGTCACCCAAACCATCCAGAAGATAAAAGATATTATTACCAAACCCTGGGTGATCATGGAGATCTGCGGGGGGCAGACACATGCCCTCATGCAGCACGGCTTTGACGATTTGCTGCCGCAGGAGATCGAGTTGGTGCATGGTCCCGGTTGCCCGGTTTGTGTTACACCACTGGAGTTGATCGATAAAGGCATTGCCATCGCCCAGCAGCCGGATGTGATCTTCGCCAGCTATGGGGATATGCTGCGCGTGCCCGGTTCTGAGAAGGATCTCTTTTCTGTTCGGGCTGCGGGCGGTAATGTCAAGATCGTGTACTCACCTATTGAGGCGCTGCAAATCGCACGGAACAATCCCGATAAACAGGTGGTATTCTTCGCTATCGGCTTCGAGACCACTGCACCTGCCAATGCGCTCAGCGTGATGAAGGCGAAAGAACTGAACCTCAAGAATTTTTCTATGCTGGTCTCACAGGTACGGGTACCCCCAGCCATCCGAACCATCCTGAGTGATCCCCACAATCGCGTGCAAGGCTTTTTAGCTGCCGGGCATGTGTGCGCCGTGATGGGATATCATGAATATTTACCTCTTGCTGCTGAATTCCAGCTACCCCTGGTGGTAACCGGATTTGAACCGCTTGATCTGGCGCTGGGTATCCTGGAGACCATCCGCGCCCTTGAAAATGGGAAGAACGAAGTTATCAACGCCTATCCAAGGGGTGTCATCCAAGAGGGTAACCGCAGCGCGCAGGATATCATAGAAAAAGTGTATAAGACCTGCGACCAAAAATGGCGCGGTATCGGCACCATCCCAGACAGCGGTTGGAAATTGAATGAGGATTATACTGATTTTGATGCGGAAAATCGTTTCGATGTCGGGCAGATCCAGACCAAAGAATCAGAAGTATGTATATCAGGCTTGATACTACAGGGTCGCAAGAAACCCTTTGAATGCCCGGCTTTTGGAACCCTCTGCACCCCACAGAACCCTCTGGGAGCCACCATGGTTTCCTCTGAGGGTACCTGCGCCGCATACTACCGATACCAAAGAAAATAATGAGCTAGCCATGGAAGAAAAGAAAATCACGCCAACCATTGAGAATGCCTCCTGCCCGCTTCCTTTACGACACAACGACCGTATCGTATTGGGTCACGGCAGCGGTGGACGCATGACCGAAGAACTCATCCAGCACGTTTTTTTAACGCATTTCAAACACCCCGAATTGCTGTTGGGAAACGATTTCGCCTCCCTGCTGCCGCCGCAAACGGACGCTCATCAAGGGCGGTTATCTGTTTCCACCGACGCCCACATCGTCAAACCGCTCTTTTTCCCCGGTGGAGATATTGGGAAACTAGCAGTCAGCGGGACGGTCAACGATGTTGCCATGTCAGGTGCCATACCACTCTTCCTCACCGCTTCCTTCATCATTGAAGAAGGTCTTTCCATTCAAGTTCTTGAAAAAGTAGTGGAGTCTATGGCATACACCGCGGAAGAAGCAGGAGTAGCCGTCATTGCTGGCGATACCAAGGTGGCAGAACGAGGGAGTGTTGACCAGCTATTCATTTCCACCAGCGGTATCGGCTGGATCCCGGAAGGGCGCACTATTAACGGTCAATCCGCGCAGATCGGTGATTCGATCCTCATATCGGGCACCATGGGCGATCATGGCATCGCCGTGCTGGCAGAACGGGGAGAATTGGGATTCTCAACTACCATTCAATCCGATGTGGCACCCTTGAATGGCATGATCGCAGAACTGCTGAAAGCAGCACCGCATACGCATGTCCTGCGCGACCCCACCCGCGGAGGAGTAGCCACTACCTTGAATGAGATCGCCAGGCAGAGCCGTGTCAGCATGCTCCTGCAGGAAGAAGCCCTGCCGGTTAAGAAACAAGTTCAGGCTGCCTGTGAAATGCTCGGTTTTGACCCACTCTATATCGCCAATGAGGGTAAACTGCTAGCCGTGGTACCCGAAGCAGAAACAGAGCAGGCATTGAACGCTTTACGAGCACATCCGTTGGGAAAGGACGCTGCCCTGCTTGGTAAGGTGATCGCTTTCGAGAATGAAACACCACGCGTGCTACTGCAGACCTTGATCGGCGGCAAACGTATCGTGGATGTCTTATCCGGGGAGCTGCTGCCGCGCATCTGCTAGCCCAGCTTGACAACTTACCAAGACCACTTATACTTATTCAAAACTCCATAAAGGTGAAAGCATGAAAATTGATTATAAAGAAACCACATCAGATCTGCTCGCGAGGATCAACATTCATGAGAAATATGGTACGCGCAATATCGATGATTGGATGATCGAAACCGTTCCATTGAAGGAAGGAATGCGCATCTTGGATGTGGGATGTGGCGCCGGAAAGCAATGCTTCTCCTATTTTGACACCCTCAACGGGAAAGCTGACATCGTTGGTGGAGATGTATCTGAAGAACTGCTCACCAAAGCCAAAGAAGAAAATAAAAAACGCGGTACCAACATTGCCTTTACAGAGTTAGATTTCAACAACCCCTTTGATTTTGAGAATAATACTTTCGACCTGGCATCCTGCAGTTTCGCCATCTACTATGCCGAAGATATTCCCTTCACTATCAAAGAAATGCACCGTGTTCTGAAACCCGGCGGTTATCTTTTCACCACCGGACCCATGCCAACGAATAAACAGGTCTTTTATGACATCATTAAAGAAGCCACCGGAAAGATCATCCCACCTATGCCCGGCAGTTCCCGCTATTCCACAGAAATTCTAGCTGCTGTCCAATCGCTCTTTTCACATACAGATGTGATCATTTTTGAAAATCCTTTAACCTTCGATGAAGCAGAACCTTTTTTGATCTACACACGGGCTTCGCTGAGCGAAGACCGCAAACTATGGACCAGCTTCTTCGAAAGCAAAGATGAATTTGAGACCGTTATGAATAAGATCGAAGCAGTGGCTCAAAAGCGCATCCATGATGAAGGAAAGATCGTAATGACCAAGGTAGTGGGTGGAATTCTGGCAAAGAAGTAAAACCATGGCAAAAGACATGTTGTTTTATGGCAAGAAGATCTTCTTCCTGGGGGCGCATCCCGATGATATTGAATTGGGATGCGGCGGATTGATCGCGCATATCACACCGAAAGCGGAAGTGTTTTGCATCACGCTCTCTGATAATCAAAAGAACCCCCTGCTTACCAACCTGGTGCAGGAACATCAAGCCAGCATGCAAATACTGGGTGTTAAACCTGATCATGTTATCCTGAAAGACTTCACCACCCGTCGCTTTCAACATGAACGCCAGGAGATCCTGGAATTTCTGTTTGAGCTGAACAAGAAATACCATCCCGATATTGTCTTTACCCACACCAAAGCAGACCTGCATCAAGATCACAGTACTGTCACCATGGAAACCCTGCGCGCTTTTCGAGGAATCAGTGTATTTGGTTTTGACGTCATCCGCAGCAGCAGCGGATTCTTCCCGCATTTTCTGGTCAAGATTGATGAGCAGGACGTTGAAAAGAAGGTTGCTGCACTGGGCGCTTACACTACCTACCAGGATAAATATTACTTCTCGGATGAGGTCACCCGCGCTACTTTGCTGCGCAATGGTGCCATTGCAGAGAGTAAATATGCAGAAGGTTTCGACATCTTCCGCATGATAGGTTC
>LDZU01011035.1_pt1 | contig 18988 bp, 17 predicted proteins | sample 615531 | NCBI WGS metagenome assembly LDZU01 (sample SAMN03408293, study PRJNA278302) | terrestrial metagenome | isolation source: oil reservoir sample SB2 | place: USA: Alaska, North Slope, Schrader Bluff formation | collected 2011-09 | reverse complement strand
TTTCCAAACAAATCTCAAATCATGATAAGTAATTTAGATATTTAGGGTCTAGAAATATAGTTTTCCGGTCCATCGATTGGCGGACCAGGACCTGAAGAAAGAATTGAAAACAGATCCCGGCTTTCGCCGGGAAGACAAAAAGAGGAGAGCTTCCTCTCGTCATTCTGAAGGAGCAATCTTTCCTCTCGTCATTCTGAAGGAGTAATCTTTTTTTCGTCATTCTGAGGGTACTCCCGAAGAATCCCGACCGGGAAGGCGGTCAAGGACGGGATCCTTCGCCGAAGGCTCAGGATGACGGGGGTGGAGAAGGCCCCCAGGATGACGGGGGTGGAGAAGGCCCCCAGGATGACGGAGAGGGGGGCGAGGATCAGGATGACGAAGGAATTTTTTAAAACATTAAGTCATTAAAAATTGAATAAGAATTTTAAATTAAAAACTAGAAATTAATTATCATGCCGAGAATAATAGGTGTTAATATACCAGACGAGGAAAAAGTAGACTTGGCTTTAACCAGAATTTATGGCGTTGGTCAATCTAATGTTTGGCGGGTTTTAGAAGAAGCTAAGGTCGAGGCTGATAAGAGAGCTAAGGATTTGACAGAAGAAGAAATTGCTGCTTTAAATAAGGTTTTGGGAGAAATGAAAGTGGAGGGGGATCTAAGGGAAGAAGTGCGAGGCAATATTGAGAGATTAAAACAGATTAATGCTTATCGAGGTCGAAGACATATTGCTAATTTACCGGTTCGGGGTCAGCGAACCAGAACCAATGCTCGAACTAAGCGAGGAGCTAGGCAAACAGTAGGAGCGCTAAAGAAAGAGGCTTTTACCAAGATGGAGGAACAAACCAAGAAAGAAGAGAAAAAGTAATATGGAAAATTTCTAATTTCCAAACAACAACTTAAATTAAGTTTGTAATTTGTTTGTAGTTTGGATTTTGATATTTGGAGTTTATTTTTAATTTGAAAAATTAAAAATTAGTATGGCAAGAAAGAAACCCAAAAAGACAGTTAAAAATAAAGGTAAAAAGGTAGCCAAAAAAAGAACGGCTCGAAAAGTTTCTGAAGCCAGGATTTATATTTCGGCGACCTTTAACAACACTATTGTTACCGTTACTGATTTAGATGGCAATACTATTTGCTGGTCTTCAGCGGGTAACGCTGGTTTTAAAGGAACCAGAAAACAAACCCCCTTTGCAGCGACAGTAACTGCCGAAAAAGCTGCTTCGGCGGCTAAAGAAAAAGGAGTTTCGGAGGTTGAGGTTTATGTTAAAGGTCCGGGTCCGGGTAGAGAGGCAACCCTGAGAGCAATAAAGGCTTCAGGTTTAAAAATGAATTTAATCGCTGATGTAACCCCGATGCCCCATAACGGACCTCGACCAAAGAAGAAGCGTCGAGGATCATAAGTTATAAAAAATATGAAAAAATTACAAGATAAAAAGTGCCGAATTTGTAGAAGATTGGGAACAAAGCTATTTTTGAAAGGTAAGCGCTGCTATGAAAAGTGCCCGATTGATCGGGCCGGCGCTATCCCTCCTGGTGTCCATGGCCGAAAGTTTTCTCGGCCGACCCCCTATTCGGAACAATTAAAAGAAAAACAGCGGTTAAAGGCGATTTATGGTTTAAATGAAACTCAGCTAAAGGCTTATTTCGAGCAGGCTTTTAAAGTTAAAGATGAGCCGACCGATGAGGTTTTGTTAAAAATTTTGGAATCTCGTTTGGACAATGTTTTATATCGACTTGGTTTATCGCCCAATCGGAGGACAGCTCGTCAATTGATTAATCATGGCCATATTTTGGTTGACGGTCATAAAATTACCATTCCTTCTTATCGGGTTAATCCAGGCCAGGTGATTTCTTTGGCTAAGGGGGCTAAAGATATCCCTCAGGTTAAGGAAGCCCTGGAAGAAGGAGCCTCTGTCCCTAGCTGGTTAAGAAAAAAGGCTCTAGTAGGAACAGTTAAGGAATTACCCAAAAAAGACGATATTGAGATAGACGCTGATGTTTCAGCCGTGATTGAATTTTATTCTCGTTAATTTAGTGGTTGAATTTAACGGCTAATTTGTTAAAATATACCAGTGGGCGCTATCAGGGCCCCTTTTGTTTAATTTAATAAAATGAAGAATTTGTCTTTTACCATCGAAGAGAAAGAAATTGACAATACCCATAGTCAATTTAAAATTAGTCCTCTAGAAGCTGGTTTTGGCCATACCCTAGGAACTTCTTTGCGAAGAGTGCTATTAGCTGCTCTTCCTGGTGCGGCCATTACCGATGTTACCTTTGATAAAGCCACTCATCAGTTTACCAGCTTACCCGGTGTTAAAGAAGATTTAGTAGAAGTAATCTTAAATCTTAAAAAGGTTCGCTTTATGGTTAAAGATAGGGATGGGGAAGAGGGCGAATCAGTCAAGATTTCCTTAGACAAAACTGGTCCAGGAGAAATTAGGGCAGGAGATTTAAAGGTTCCGGCCGAAATTGAGGTTGCCAATAAAGATCTGGTGATTGCCAGCTTAGCCGGTAAAAAAAGTCGGCTTAAAGCAGAAATGACAGTTTCTTATGGGGTAGGCTATTCTCCTTCTGAAGATCGCCCTTCTGACGTCTTAGGCTTAATTGTTGTTGACGCTCTTTTCACCCCAATTAAAAAAGTTAACGTTTCTGTTGATGATGTTCGAGTCGGTCGGGAAACAAATTATGATAAGTTAATTTTGGATGTGTGGACAGACGGCACCATTCCGGCTAAAAAAGCTCTTGATCAAGCGGCCAAAATTCTTGTTGCTTATTTTAAACAAATTTATCAACCCAACAACCACCAAGAAGAGGAGGGGGAAGAAAAGGCTGAAGAGCCGGCAGTAATGAGAGAAAGTGTCGCTGAAAGCAAATTACCTACCAGAACAATTAATGCTTTAGAAAAAGCTGGTTACAAAACTATCAGCGATTTAGCCAAAGCTGGGCCTAAAGAATTGATGGAGGTGAAAAATTTAGGTAAAAAATCGGTTGATTTAGTGGGAAAAGTTTTGGATAAGAAGGGGGTTGGCTGGTCGTGAGACACCAAAAAAAAGGAAAAAAACTAGGTCGAGATACCAAGTCCCGAAAAGCTCTTTTTAAAAATCTTCTTACCTGTTTTTTTTTGGAAGAAAAAATTATTACTACTGAGGCCAAGGCCAAGGCTATTAAAGGAAAGATTGATCGCTTAATTTCTAAAGCCAAAAATCCCAATCTTGTTAATCGACGCTTTATTTACGCTTACCTGACCAAACCAGCTGCGGCTCAAAAATTAATTGATGATATTGCCCCTAGATTTACTAAGAGAAATAGCGGCTATAGTCGAATTATAAAATTGGACACTCGAATTGGTGATCAAGCTGAAAAAGTAAGAATTGAATTGGTTTCACCCTTAGAGCAGAAAGTTCAAGAAAAAAATAAAAAAGATAAAAAAAAGCCAACCAAGAAAAAAACCTCAACGAGAAAAAATAAAACCGCTTCTTCAAAAACCACTAAGAAAACTAAAAAATGATCAAAAGAAAAACTGTTGTTACCAAAAAAAGCGATATCAAAAGAGCTTGGCATTTGATTGATGCTAAAGACCAAGTTTTGGGCAGAACAGCTACTCAAATAGCTGCCCTTTTAATGGGCAAAAACAAGCCTTATTTTACTCGTCGTCTTGATTGCGGCGATTATGTGGTGGTTGTCAACGCCGCTAATATTCGTCTAACAGGAAGGAAAGCTGATCAGAAGGTCTATCAACGATATTCTGGTTATCCGGGAGGCAGAAAAGAGGTTTCTTTTAAAAAAATGATTGTTAAACAGCCGAGTAAAGTTATCCGTCATGCGGTAATGGGAATGTTGCCCAAGAACAAATTGCGGGACAAGATGATTACTAGGCTTTATGTTTTTGCTGGAGAAGAACATAGATTTGAAGATAAGTTTGGGAAATAAGCATTGTTAAATTGTTACATGGTTACATTGTGAGCGCGAACTAAAGTTCGCTAGTCCGGCAAGAAGTGGAGTAGCGCGGTTTACCGCGCGCTGGTTCAGGGGAAGACGAAGGAGCGGTCTTTTTTTTCCGTCATTCTGAAGCGTTAGCGAAGAATCCCGAACGGAAAGGCGACTAAGGATGGGATCCTTCGGGAGTACCCTCAGGATGACATTTAAAAAAATTAAACATTAAATCATTAAAAATTGATTAGAAACCTGTCTGCCGACAGGCAGGTTAAGAATTAGAAATTTTATTGAGATGGTTAAAAAACCAATTGCCAAAACTACCGGTTCCAGAAAAAGAGCCACGGCTCGAGTTTGGCTTTATAAGGGCAAGGGCGACATTACTGTTAACGGCCAACCGGCGGAAAAATATTTTCCCCTTGCTTTAAGACAAGGCCGATTGGAGGAACCCTTTTTGATAACTGATACTAGAGGTAAATATTATGCCAGCATTAAGGTGGCCGGTGGTGGTAAAAGTGCTCAGGTTGATGCTGTTGTTCATGGTTTAGCCAGAGCTCTGGACAGTGTTGACAAAGAAAAACATCATCTCCTTTTAAAAAAAGCCGGTTTTTTGACTCGTGATTCGAGAGAAAAAGAGAGAAGAAAACCGGGAACCGCTCGCAGCGCTCGCGCCAAGCGCCAATCTCCAAAACGATAATCTCCCCGTTTCTTTTATTTGTAATATTTATTTGTAATATTTGTAAATTTCCGGTTTTTCGAAGTTGGGGATAAACCATCTCGTATTAAATTACCCCGTATTAAACTACCCCGGGAACAGAAGTAGGATTTAGAATTATTTACTATAGTTCATTAAAAGCCCTTTTTTTAAATACGGTACCGTATTTATATTTCAAAATATAGGGGAAAATATTATTTTGACTGTTTCTTTTTTAAATACGGTACCGTATTTATATATTATCCTATATTTTTTATTTTTGGGAATAATTAATAAATCTTACATCTTTAAGGTGGAGATCCTGGGGTGGTAGTTTTGTCCAGGGGATAGGATTTCCGCCATTTTTTAGCATTCGCCTTTTCAATACTACCTGCCCGCCATTAGGCTGAGCCTGCAGGCGATGGCAGGCGGGTTCGTATACGGCTCATGCTGCAATTATCGGCGGACACAGCGAAGACGACAATAACCGCTTTTTTTGTCTTGTCGGTTGGGGTAATAACAGCACAGTCAACTTTTTCGCCTTGTAAGTTAGAATCTTTGATAGTCCGCCACCGCTTGCTTTTCGCCTTTTGGGAGCTGTTCGCTCACGGCTCAAAGAGCGCTGGTTGGCGGATATAGTTCTCAGTTATTTTCTTGTCCAGGGGATAGGATTCGAACCTATGTAGGGAAACCCGCCAGTTTTACAGACTGGTGCGATTGACCACTCCGCCACCCCTGGTAAATAACAAAAATATTATAGCATTCTTCTTTTATTGGGCCAAGAACTTACACCCCGGGGGTGTAAAGGTTGACAAACCGGCAGTATTGGCGCTAATCTTAAAAAAAGATAATGAAAATAATTAATTGGGCCAAAAAAAATAAATTAGCGGCTTTTTTACTGATCTCTTTGGGCTTAGCAGTTGTTTTTTTATTAAGTCAAAAAAGTCAAAAAAGCTTATTTTCTGACTCTGGTTATGGCGGTTATAGCCCTACTTCTTCGGATCTGGCCCTAGAGTCGGCTAGCCCCAAGACAGCTCGCTCTTCAGTTGGAATTTTGCCTTCCCCAGACCAATCAACTCCGCCATCGGAGTCTTCGGATCGTCTGGTAATAACAGAAACTAATCTCTCTTTAGTTGTTAAGCAAGTAGAAGATGCGGTTGAGGCAATTATCGAAAGAGTCGAAGACGCGGGTGGATTTATGGTTTCTCGTTCTCTTAGTCGGCCCGAAGAGGCCCCCTACGGTTATCTTAGTCTTCGAGTACCTTCAGATCAAGTAGAAGAGGTTATAGACTATTTTAGAGGCTTGGCAGTTAAAGTTGTTTCCGAACAAGTTAGTGCTCGTGATGTGACCGATCAATATGAGGATATTGAAAAAAAACTACTTACCTTAGAGGAAACGAAAAAAAGATTAGAAGAAATTATGACCCAAGCTCAAGAAATCGAGGATATTTTGGCCGCCCAACGCGAAATTATCAATCTTCAAAATCAAATTGACAGCTTAAAAGGAAGACAAGAATATTTGGAAAAAACTGCCAGGCTTTCTTTGATTACTGTTCATCTTTCTATTGATGAAATGGCCCTACCCTATCAGCCCTCAGAGACCTTTCGGCCATTGGTAGTTTTCAAGCAAGCAGTTCGGTCAATGATTTTAACTTTGAGAGGGGTGGCTAAAGGCCTGATTTGGTTTGGTGTTTATGGGGCAATTTGGCTGCCGGCAGTTGTTGGCATTATTATCATCAAACATCTTCGAAAGAAAAAATAACTTTTTAGTCAAAAGATTAGGGGGCGTCTTTTGTTACCCCCGCCTTGTTTTATTTCAAGATAGGTGAAAACCACGGGCTCCTGCCCGTGGGTATTTATATCAAAAAAAGGCCTTAATTCTAAAGGTCCGAAGCTATTTAACCCTAAGGGTCGGATGGCTTTGGATTTTTAAGATATTTTTTGGGGGATTTTGGGATAGAGGGCGAAGAGGACGAACGGGAGAGGAAGAAACAGATAGTGAAGTAAATCACTAAAATCACCAAAAGAATGGTGAAACTGTTTTTCCTCTCCCAAAAAAGGAATTACCTAACGAGCGGTATTTGACACTCGTCTTGGATCTCTCTTCTCAGAGTGTCGATGTATCTCTTCTTTTTCTGAGGAAGATGTCTAATCACGCGCTTAAGCTCGTCGTCTAGGAGTTCGATTAGTTCGCGGGTTGAAAGGCTAGTGTCGAGGCACTGGTTGCAACGAGGCAAAGCATAGTATGACTTTGCGCCTCCGGCTGTTGACGCCAGCTTTGAAGAACCGAACCTCTTGGCCAATTCTTCCAAAATTTGCGCTAGCAGACAGGGATATTTTCCGGCCATGATTCTCTCCTTTGAGTCTTATTTGCTCCCTCGCAATAAATTAGGTGGTTATCTTTTTAACCTCCTCTATTGCCTGAATACAGCAAAGGCGGATATCGGGAGGAAGATCAATATTGTTTATCTCCTCCACCGCCCGACGACATCGATAACAAATTTTACCGTTACCGCACTTGCTCCCTTTCTTCTTGTGGCGGGGAACATCGATGTTCCATCCCAGCGAGCTTCTTAATTCGGCCACAACGCCAAGGATTTCTTCCCACCCTTTCGTGGGGATACCGTAATTATTGAGGTCATAAAATAAGGCCTCAAATTCGGCTATCCCTGCGTTTTCCGGTGACGGCTCCTTGTCCCGTCTTTTGCCTTTACGAATCGTCGATCTGGCCCGAATGCTTCCCTGTCTCATTTTCTCCCTCCTATTGGAGAATATAAAAACCGAACCCCAATGGTTCGATTTACGACAAGTTAAGAATTCTGGTAATTCCTTTTTGTAAAAGAACAACTAAAAGCCCGCAATCAACGCTAAAATGTTAATTGGCTTTTTAATCACTAGTAAGATATAGTATCAAAAAAGGGGATTGTTTTCAAGATGGGTTTTAAGGATTTAATAGTTTTTGACTTCTTTCCAAGGCGCGATTAACCAGGGCGGGGTTAATTTCACCGGTTTCGATTAGTTTTTTTAAATCTTCAAGGAGATTCTCTTCTGGTTGACTAATGATAAATAAATCCGCTCCTGCTTTTAGACTCAAGGCAAGAGCTTGGGCTTGGGAATAACTTTGGCTAATGGCTCCCATGGTTAAATCGTCAACAATAACCGGTTTTTGATAATCGAGCTTTTGTCTTAGTAGGGCGTTGATAAAGATAGGGGAAAGACTGGAGGGATATTGAGGGTCAATTTGAGGGTAGAAAAGATGAGTAACCATAATACCATCGGCTAAATTAGTTAATTTTTGAAAAGGAACTAGGTCTTTTTCTAGCCCTTCTTGATCGATATTTATTTCCGGCAAATTAAAGTGAGGATCAAGGCTGGTGCGGCCCAGGCCTCCGGGAAAGTGTTTGATAACTGTTTTAATATCGGCTTGGTGATAACCATTGATCATAGCCTCGCCAAAACTAATTATCTGGTCGGGATTATCAGAAAAGGATCGCCCCTCTTTGACGATATAACTATTTTTTAAATAGCCGATATCTAATACGGGAGCTAAATTAACCTCAACTCCGTTTCTTTTTAACATGATACCCCTAACCTTGGCTAAACGGAAAGCTTCATTTTTATCTTTAATTTGATTTTGAGCGATATTGGGCGATTCTTGGAAACGATTAACCCGGCCTCCTTCTTGATCAACGAAAACCGTCTCTTTTTTTTCAAGGTTGCTAATTTGGTCAGTTTCTAAAATTAACCTTCCCCCAAAACCTGGCGAAGGAGAAATAATTAGTTGGTTAATTTTTTCTAATAATTCTTGATTTTTATTTTCTTGATAAGTTATTTTGCCGAAACTAGACAATTTTTCTTCCTGCCCAATTTTATAGACAATATTTTTTCCTGAGTTATTAGTTGCAGCAAATATTTTGACTACCTGAGCCTTATCAAGAGCCTGTTTGATAAATTGGTAATTGTTTTTTTCTATTCCCTCTGCCATGCCTGGAGTGGTTAAGAGATAATCTATTTTTTGCCACTGGTTTTCAAGCTTTCCTTCTCTTATTTGAGGATCTTTTTCTACTTTAGAAAACCATTCGACTCGGCTAAAGACTGGTTGTTCAGGATTAGCTTTTAAATCGAGATAAAAAAGAGGGTCGGTAACTAGCACCGCCTCAGGGTTAATATTTTTTCTTAAAAACTCAAGACTGTTAAGATGATTTTTATTTTGATTTATTAAATAAATTTGGGGATTTTGAGCAATTAACAATAACACGGTTATTCCGGCCAAAGCGAGAACTTTTTTCTTTGAAAATAAATTTTTGGTTTTATTAGCAACTAGTTTTAAGCCAAGAGACAAAGATAGACACCAAAGAGCAATTTGGGGAATTAAATAGAAGCCTAAAACCACCCCACCTCGTAAAAGATACCAAGCAAAACATAAATTCATAATGAAAAAGAAAGCCGAAAGAGTATTTTTTAAATTGAGAAGAAGAATAAAATTGGCCCAGAGGCCTAAAATAGGCAAAACTCTGTCAGTAGTCAACCAGGTGGTAATGCTTTTCCTAATATCGCTTTCTGAGTTAAAGAGAGTTCCTCCTCTTCTCCCTTCTTGGAAGATGACTGCTTCAATCAAAGAAACGTGCTGCCTTTGGCCGGGCAGCCAAGAGGCGGGTAATAATTCTAATTTAAGATAGGCCAAAAGCGGGAAGAGTAAAACAACAAACCCTAAGGAAACTAGCCAAGTTAAAATTAAAAAAGGACGAGTGGGGCCAGATGATTTTTTATAAACTAGAAAAAAGAGACCAGGGATGAGAAAAAGAGCTGTTTCTTTTGATAAAAAAGCCAGTCCTAAGGTTAGGCCGGAGAGGAGAAAGAAAATTAAGCGTTTTTTAGCAACTATAATTAAATATAGGCTAGCTAAAAAATACAAAACGGTTAAGTTGTCAAGCAAAAGTTGTTTTTGGTAGCCAATTGCCAGAGGAGAAAAAATAAAAACTAGACTAGAAAAAACAGCAATACTTTTATTTTTGGTGATTTTTAAAGCAATTTTAAAAAGTAAAAAAGTTGAAATTCCGGCGATTATTGCCATAAATATTCGACCCGAGTTAATAGAAAAGCCAAAAGTAAATGGCCCGCCGGTTAATTTTTGCCAAAGACCGATTTGCAGCCAGCCGAAAGGAGAATGGTCGTACCAATAAGTATAGGGAGAGAATTGGCCAAAATTAACTAACCACCAGGCTTGTGAGGCATAAATACCCTCATCACCCAAAAACTCTGGATAGCCAGAAATATTAATTATCCGGATGAGGACAGAAAGAATTCCCAATAGTAAAGGCAAAAAGTTTTTTTTCTGGGAAATTCTTTTAATAAAAATAGGGATTTTCATGTCTTTTTCAGGCTATTGCTTTGCGATGGGCATTAATATGTTCAGTTTTTTCCCAGAAATTAATTCCGGCCAAGTATCTTTTTATAGCCCTTAGGGTTGAAAAAGAAATAACAAATTGATAAGGAAAGAAAAAGATTAAAAATTTTAGATAAACCAGGGGGGAAAATTTTAGTTGATAATTTTTGTTTAATTCATGAAGGCCAATTAAGGAAATGCCGATCTGAATCAAGAGAAAATAACCAGGCAAATAAGAGAAAAGAGCTAGACCCAGAGGAATTTTAGTAAAAAAAGCCAGAAAAGGAGTAATTATGAGCCAGCAAGAATTAAAAATTTGTATGAGGGGATAGCTCATTTGATAAAGAACAATTGCTTTTTGTCGGTTGTTTTTTAGGTTTTTCCAGCTGCCTTTTAGTAGAACCTGAAAAAAGCCCTGGTGCCAACGGGTTCGTTGACGAATAAAACCAGATAAATTAGGGGGAGTTTCCTCTTTGGTGGCTATTTTCTCATCGTAAACAACAGCGGTTTTTTTACCTAAAGAGGATAACCGAACGCCGATTTCGGCATCTTCAGTTAAGCAGTTTTCATCCCAGCCAGCAATGTTTTTAATAATATCTCTTTTGAAAAAGACGGTGTTCCCCCCTAGGGGGTTGGCTCCTCCAGAAGAGAAGAAGGGCAAAATAGACTTGAACCAAAAATAATATTCTAAGCAGTTATGGGGTGAATACCAGTGGGAATCGACATTAATTAACTGGACTCCTGATTGGACGATATCAACTTTTTTTTCTTGGAAAGTGGTGTTAATAACCTTTAAAATGTTTGGATGAGGTTCGTCTTCGGCATCAAAAATGCCGATGATATTCCCTTGAGCATATTCTAGAGCGGCATTTAAACCTTGAGGTTTAGAGTTAGGGAAATTTTCCCAAACTAACAGATTAAAGGTGGGAGGAAGGTGATTTAAAGCTTTTAGAATTTTTCCAACGGTTTTAGTATCGTCATCACGGGCGGTAATTAAAATTTCGTATTTTTCTTTAGGATAGTTAATTTTTTTCATGGCGGCTAAGGTTTGGGCAATTACTTTTTCTTCGTTTCTAACCGGGATAATAAGAGAAAATGATAGTAATTTTGAGGAAAAATTTTTAGGAGGAGAAACTCTTTTTAAATTTTCTGGTTTTAACCAGGAAGAAAGCATGGAGTAAGTAGCAAAAAAGCCCTGAAAAAGAAGGAAAATAATAACTAGAAATAAGATACCAGAAAAAAGATTATAGGTATTTATTAGCCAATATAAAATAATTAAGAAACCAATAGAGATAGAGAAGGTTATTTTTTTCATACTTTTTTGTTAAGCGAAAGGAGGGGGAGGTAGAAAGCAAAAGCTTTAAAGAAAGAAAATCATCGTATAACGATGAAGTCTTTTTTGAAAAGCTAATACTTCCCACCTTGGTCCCCCTCTCTGGGCCGAAAAACGCAAGCTACTGGAAAATAACCACCGTGGCGGTTTTTCCAGTTCGATCGTGATGCTGAAAAAGCACCACTTTGGCTGGACTGCTGGCACAGATTCTTTGAAGACGATCATTGTAACGACCGCTTTCGACAGATTCTAGGTTGTATGTGCCCGGCCCCAAGGTAACGGTTTCACTCCAGTTCCGAGTGCCACCATCCCAATTTTCGAAGACGACTTCGACTTGCCCCTTGACGACCTCGATAACGGAGGTGTCATAAAAATTGTCACTTTCATTGGTTTCTACCCTTATTTTGTCTGAACTGACAAGGGTTTCTCCAACAAAAAGACATTGTGGGGCGGCTTGAGCAGTTGGTAGCCCTTCTGGAACAGAAGTGGCTACTGGTGTAGCCGTTGGCATTGTCTGCGTTGCTGTTGGTAGAATCTCCTCGGATTCACCGGTGTCAACGATGGCAATGTCGCCAGTGGTAATGGCTCCCTTCCCTACTTTTCTGGTCAAGGTCATGTCAAGAGTGATAGCATATTGCCATCCCTCTCGACCATCGTCGTGTTCATAGAGAACGGCGACAACATTGTTGTGAGGAGTATTCTCGTAAAGGCAGAAAGCCCAAACCTTCTTGGCTTGGTCATTCCACCAATCACGAGGTCTTCCTCCGAATTCGTCCTGAAGAGAGAAGAACCTCCCTCCGGGACCCTTGTTGCAGAGGAGAAGATAGTCCTCCGTAGCCCCCTCTTGCCAGGTTTTACGAAGTTCTACTTCGTCTCTGACCTGCTGCCAAGACTGGTCTCGCTGGATGACAACGCACCATCCTTCGGCGAGTAGCAGTGCCGAAGCATTGCTCCAGACACCTTCGGGTGCCTGTTCGAGGTCGGCGTAGAGAATGGGACAGCAGAAATCTTCCTGTGAACCTTTCGCGGTAGTGGTACTCCTTTCTTGTTCAGTTGATGGCTGGCTGCTGACCTCGACGCTTCTACCTTCGTCTCTTGGGCTCCTGATGTATAGGAAGCCTAGGGTGATCAGAAGAGCTAAAAGCGCGACCGCTACGACAGTGGCAAGGATTGCCCAGATCTTGAAATGCCTCTTTAGCATTTCCCACCTCCTAGGTGATAGAGAAAGCGGCACACAACACTGACAGAATCGGTTTTTTTGAAACCTCCTTTCCTGTCCTGTTTTTCGGCTTATCAAAGTACAGTTAAAACCAAAGCCCCTCAAGCTTAAATGAGAGCGGTTTTCAACTTAAGGGTATTTTATCAAGATTATTCCTAATAATCAATATTATGGGGCATTACTTTAATATATTAAAGTAATTAGAGGTTTGATTAAAAAACATTTTTTTATTCTAAGTAGACATTATCGACCCAAAAAGTTGATGGTTGTCCGGAGACATCTTTGATGTTTAGGCCAATAATTTTTTCTTTGCCAATTAGTTTTTCCAGAGGAATGGCAACCTGATACCAATTATTGGCCCCTCTTTTACTAAATTGACTAAGGGATAGTTCATCGGATTGGCTGCTATCGGCTTTTACTAAACTAGCCTGATACAAATTGAGGCTATTGGTCATAATTTCGAATTTTAGCCAAGAAAAACTTTTAGTTTCGATTGGTAAATAAGACGAAATATAGAAGGCTCCCCAGCCTTTATTAATGTTAATTTTTATTGATTTTTCTCCTGAAGAAGAAATTTCTTGGCTGGTTAGGTTAACTTCAGCATCCCAAGAAAGATCACGGAAATTATTTTCCAAATAATCAGAATAAATAACCATTTTTTTATTATTATATTTTGGTTTTAATTTATCTTGTTTAATTATTAGCGGTGAGCTTAGAGCATTCTTAACAATTTGGCCGTAGGCTGATGGTTGATAGGTCTGGTAATCAGATAGAAGGCAAGGACAGCCGACGGCGTGAAAATTCCAGGCTGTCCAGCCCAGAGAAAGCTGGTCAGCAAGGCTAAGCAGTTCTTTAACAGATTCTTGACTCATTGGCGGATAGCCATCGGCACCGAATTCCCCTAAAAAGACTGGATAAAATCGGGCAATTTGGCCAAAAATAGCTTGGAATTCACCAGTTTTATTATAAGGATTGGTTCGATAAACAATGTTTTCGTAAGGTAGGGGGTTATCTAAATATGAATTAATTTCTCGACCCCAACCAACTCCAGTAACCATAATTAAGCTTTTAGGGTGAACTTGACGAATAGCTTCAACTATCTTTTGATTGGCTTGCCAAACTTGGCTTCGGCTAACATCGTGAGGCTCAGCTAAAATATCGTAAATAATAGCAGGGTTGTCTTGATAGCGGTAAGCAACTTCCTGCCAAAAAATAATTGTTTTTTCATCGGGAAGAGATTCGTTTTGGCCGATCCAAGGACTTAGGATAACGTGGGCACCTTTCTTTTGAGCAGGATTAATGATGGTTTTCTCTATAGTGGCAAAAAATTCTTCAGGGTTGGCAAAGTAATCGTCTTGATAGATTCGAGTTCGGATAACATTGGCCCCCCAATCGTCGATGGCAATTTCGACAGCTTGAGGAAACCAATCGTGATATCCCCAAGAAAGGCTAGATAGGTTCACGCCTCGTAAAATAACTGGCTCCCCTTTTTCATTAACAATAAATCGACCGGAAGTTGATAACCAAGAAAGCTGAGCAGCTTTTTCTGTTTTTTCTGATCTCTCTTTTTTAGGTAGGCTATTTAACCAAGAAAAAGAAGGCCGGCTAGCAATAAGAACAATAACGATAATTAATAGTAGAGGTAAAAAATAAACTAAGGTCCAATTAATTTTTGAGCAAGAAGAGGATGCTCTTTTGTTTGGGTTTCTAATTATTTTTTTTAGCATAACGAATTATTGATATTAAATTATCCTATATTATATCAATAAAAATAATTTTTTCTGAAAAAAGAGCCTTTTGTATATTATTTCAAGATAGGCGAAAACCACGGCCATAGGCCGAAACGGAAAGTACCACGGGCAAAGCCCGTGGGAATCTATTTCAAGATAGGTGAAAACCACGGCCATGGCCCGTGGGTATCTATATTGAAGCAAGATTTTATCTTTTTTTACCGAAGCGCTGGCGGGAAACTTTAATGACTTTATTTCTCCCTTGGTTGGCACAATTTGGCAAAGGTAGAGTATAGGCCAAAAAGGGTACCGAGGTACGTCCATTAATGGCTAATTTGGTTAGAATTTGAAAGCGGTCTAAAGAAATTAGGTCATTTTCATCATAATTATCGGCCATTTCTCTGGAGAGGACGTGGGCGTCTTGGTTACCGACGATAAATGAGGCCAGGGAGCCGATATTACCGAAAATGGCACTTTGGACCTCTTCGTCAAGTTGAGCCATGTATTGGTTGGCTAGAGTAAGGTTAAGTCGATATTTTCTGGCTTCGGAGAGAATTTTAATAAAAGAAGTGGTGGCAAAGTTTTGAAACTCGTCAACAAAAAGGTAGAAATCTCGTCGAGACTCTTCAGGAATATTAGCCCGATTCATGGCCGCTAATTGGATTTGGGTGATTAACATGGCTCCTAAAAGAGCGGAATTATCTTCGCCTAATTTTCCGGCGGAAAGATCAGCTAATAAAATTTTCCCTTCATCCATAATTTCCCCTAAGTTAATTTTCGATTGGGGCCAGCGAATCACATCACGGATTAGGGGTGAAGACACAAACTGGCCGACTTTATTAAGGATGGGCGAAATGGCTTCCTGTTGAAGCCGATCGGGCATTCTTTCATATTCATTTTTCCAAAAGGCCACTAATGAAGGATTATTTAGATTAGCCACCACTCTTTCTCGGTAATTTCTGTTAGTCAAAATATCGACGACATTAACCAGAGTGGTATTGGGCACTTCGACCAGGGTTAAAAGAGTATTACGAAAAATATGTTCTAATCTTGGTCCCCAGGAGTAACTATAAAGTTTATAGAAAATAGCTAAAATTGAGGAAGCAACTAATTCTTTTTGCTCTTTGTTGGTAACTTCCAAAGGGTTAAGCGGATAAGTATAGTCTTTGTCGGCTGGATTAAAAAAACAAACGTCATTAATTCGGTGAGAAGGGATATAGTCTAGTAAAATATTGGCTAAATCCCCATGAGGATCGATGACGGCTACTCCTTCGCCTTTTCTGATGTCAGAAATAGCCATGTTGGCAATTAGAGTGGATTTACCGGTTCCGGTTTTACCAATAGTATAAAAATGAAGTCTTCGATCGGCTTTTTTAATGCCGAAATTAACCATTTGGTTTTTATATTCGGTTCGGGCAAAAAAACAAGTGTCTTTTTTTTCTTCATCAGTTAGGTTTTGGGCGACCGGTAAGTCATCGGGGGCCTCAGTAGTAATAGTTCGCCCCCAAGCGATATTGGGGAGGGTCACCTTCTCTCCCGGCAGATGCCAAAGAGTAGCCACCTCTGATAAATTAAGAATTGTTTTTTGTTTCGCCTGATGGCTGACAATAGAGGAAAAAATCCTTTTTTTATTTATAAAATTAGGCTTTTTACTGACCAGATTATTGCCTTTGGGATTAGTAAAAACACCAAAACTGCCCGAAAGCTCATTGAGAATATTTTTATCAGAAGCAAAGAGGTTAATTGATGTTGTCAAAAGAGTTTTGGTAATTTTCTTTTCGAATAGGGCCTGATCAGGATGAGGACGATAATTGCCATCTTCGTCTTTAATACCGGCCAAAATTTTATTGTTGATTTTTTTGGTTGCGCTCTTGGCTTGGTCAGTAATAATTAATTGATAGCCGGCCCAGGATTTGGGGTCTTTAATTTTTGCTAAGATAGCTAAAACTGAGGATAAGGGGTCAGTATCAGTAAAATCTTCGGCGGTTTTAAGGGGATAGTAAAAGGAATCGGAAAGGGTTAGTTGACAAACTAAACCTCGATCAAATTTAGGTAGAGAAAGAAGGGGATTTTTTTTAAGTGAGATTAAACAATCGGGGTATTGAGCTAAAATTTGGCTTTGGGTAAAGTTTATTTTTTCTTGGGGGATACCAAAAAAGAAACGAATTTTTTGATTTTGAGAAATAATATTTAAACTTAAAGGGGTTTGAGAACGAGAGAAGAGCCCTCCTTTTTTAGTTTTAGTTAAATTGGCGAGCAAGGCCTCCATTTGTTCAGTGGTATAGGAGTTATCTTTGGGAAGACGAACTTCTAAAAACGATAGCTCTTTATTAGCCATATTGGTTATTTTTTATTTAATTGATTAAGGATAGCGGTAAAATTTTCTTTTTTGGTAGGAGATTTTTTTTGATAACGAGGAATAAGGTGAAAATGGAGATGGTCAATAGTCTGACCGGCAAGAGCGCCGTTGTTTTGACAGATATTTAACCCCTCGGGTTTTAGGCTCTTTTTTATATTTCGAGCAATTTTTTTGGTTGTTTTTATGACAACGGCCAATAGATCATCGGGAATATCGAAAATATTAGTAAAATGTTTTCGGGGAATAATTAAGATGTGGCCGCAGCTTTTCGGTTGGTTGTCTAGAAAGGCTACCACCTGCTCGTCTTGATAAACAACATGGGCTGGTATTTTGCCTTCGCTAATTTGGCAAAAAATACAATTTACCATTAATGAACCCCCTCCTCAAAGGTTTTTCGTAAATTTTTTTTGATGTCTTGAATCAGACGACCCAGAGTAATGGCTGATTTTTTTTCGCTGGGAGTCATTTTTGACCAATTATTATTAATAACCTCCAAAAACATTTCTTCTATTTCTTCTTGGATATCAAGCAAACTTTCTTTGGCATTTTCTTTTTCCATTAAATCTTGAATTTTCCCCAATTGGTTATTTTGACCAGACAAAGAATGGCTACGGCAAGAAGAAGTTTTATTAGAAGCAGTTTTTTTAGCCAACTTAGATTTATTCATATTCTACAGTATACAAAAGATTGTACCAAGTTTGACTTGATTGAACAATAAGGGAAAGACCTCTTTTGCCAATATAATTTATAATATTGGCAAAAATTATTCTTATTCGACAAATCGAGAATACATTTCGTAATATTCGCCCTTAAGTTTAATTAATTCTTGATGAGAACCGGATTCGATTATAGATTTATCACGAATAAGTAAAATATGATCAGCGTTGAAAATGGTACTGAGACGATGAGCAACAATGAAGCTGGTTACACCCCTAGTCGATTTTTCCATGGCCTTTTGTATCATTTTTTCTGACTTGGTATCGATTTTGGAAGTCGCCTCGTCCAAAATGAGAATTTTTGGTTTTCGCAAAACAATTCTGGCTAAAGCAATAATTTGTCTTTGGCCGGCACTTAAGTTTTGGCCATCGGCCTCTAATTTGGTTTTAAGACCCTGAGGCAAAGATTTAATAAACTGGGGAGAAGCCAGAGCATTAAGGGTTTGAGTAGCCTCTGTTTCGGAAACGCGCGGATTATTATATCGAAGATTGTTGATAATAGTATCTTCAAAAAGAAAAGTATCTTGAGTTAAATAGCCGATTTGAGAACGCAGTTTGTCTAATTGCCAATTTTTAACATTGACACCATCAACAAAAACACCACCTTCTTGGGGATCATATAGACGGGCAATAAGATTGACAAAAGTGGTTTTGCCGGCTCCGGTTGGTCCAACAATGGCCACGGTTTTTCCTGGGGCAATTTTAAAATTCAAATTTTCCAGAACAGTTTCACCGTTAGGGTAAGCAAAAGAAAGATTCTTAAACTCGACTTCTCCTTTGATTTTGTTAATGGGAGGGTTGTAGGGCTGACTTATTTCCAAGATATTACTTTTAAGCTGCAGCACTTCTTGAATACGGCCGGCGGCGGCAATGCCGTCTTGAACATTTTGCCAAATATTAGAAACACCATTCATTTTCCGAAAAACGGTATAAGCGTAGCTATAGAACAAAATTATCGATCCGGAAAGTATTTGCCCTTGGGAATAAAGGTTCAAGGAAAAGATAATGGTTGCCAGAACCACTACAGTAGATAATAGTGATATAAATGAATCGGCCAAACCGGAAATTTGGGCAATTTTAGCTCGAGATTGATAATAATGATCGTTAGTTTTTTGAAAGAGAGATTGCCAGGTTTTTTCTTGATTATAAGTGACAATCACTTCATGAGAAGCAAAAGACTCAGCCACGAAGCTGCTCATATTGCCCTCAATATTTAAAGACTTTTTAGTTTGTTTTTGCAAAAAACGACCCTGGATTAATAAGAAAATCAGCACTAAGATAACCCCAACGGTAGAAAGCAGAGCGATTTGCCAATTGGTGTAATACATAAAAAAGAAGGTGGCGGATAAAGTAAAAACCAAATCCAGCCCCCTCATTAATCCTTGGGATAAAAACCGATCGATGGCCGAAACATTTTCGGTTATTCGCTGAATGATATCGCCGGATTGGTTTTCGGCAAAAAACTCGATCGGCAATGATTGCAATTTAGTAAAAACATCTTCCCTTAGGTTGAAGAGAACTTTAGCGCTAACTCTCCCGGTAATCAGAGATTGAAAATATTTGGCGATAACGGCGATGAGGGCGGCAGCAGCCAGAATTAGCGATGTTTTTATTAAG
>LDZU01006187.1_pt1 | contig 19017 bp, 15 predicted proteins | sample 615531 | NCBI WGS metagenome assembly LDZU01 (sample SAMN03408293, study PRJNA278302) | terrestrial metagenome | isolation source: oil reservoir sample SB2 | place: USA: Alaska, North Slope, Schrader Bluff formation | collected 2011-09 | reverse complement strand
TGCCAGATATTACTCTTGTTGCGCCCGTTTGTACTGATGAAGGGGAGATCGTTGCTCTTGTGGCTAATCGGGCACATCACGCAGATATTGGTGGAATGAGCCCCGGTTCAATGCCGCTCGCAACATCGATATACCAGGAGGGGTTGATAATACCTCCAGTAAAGGTTGTGAGATCAGGGGCTATCGATCAGGATCTGATGAATGTTATCTTGAAGAACGTTCGAACTCCATCAGAACGTGAAGGTGATCTGTATGCACAGATCAGTGCGAACTTGACGGGGATAAAGCGATTCACTGAACTGATTGAAAGCAGCGGAAGGCAAACGATTGTTGATTACATGGGGTATCTCAACGACTACTCAGAGAGTTTCATGAGAAAGGCGATAGAACGAATACCAGATGGAAGGTATGATTTTGAAGACTTCATGGATGATGATGGCTTTTCCTCAAACCCGATTCGCCTGGCGGTATCTGTTTGTATCGATGGCGATCAAGCTACACTTGATTTCTCTGACAGTGCTGACCAGGTAAAAGGCAATATAAATGCGCCGGCCTCGATCACCAGATCAGCAGTTATGTATGTCTTCAGATGCCTGATCCCGGAATCTGTGCCGACAAATGATGGGTGCATGAAACCTGTCAACATCATCACCAGGAAAGGCTCAATTCTCGATCCACTTGAAGGGGCCGCAGTTGCAGGAGGAAATGTTGAGACTTCTCAAAGAATCGTCGATGTGGTTCTTGGGGCACTATCAAGAGCATTGCCTCATTGTATTCCTGCTGCCAGTCAGGGTACGATGAACAATGTGACTATCGGGGGTATAGATCCGCTGAATGGTGAGAGGTTTTCATATTATGAGACAATAGGGGGCGGAACTGGAGCTTCTGCTTCCGGGAGAGGAGAAAATGCCGTTCATTCACATATGACCAACACCCTCAATACACCGATTGAGGCACTTGAATTCAGTTTTCCTCTGCGGGTTGAGAGATATTCCGTGCGAAGGGGTTCCGGTGGCCAGGGCTATCACAGAGGCGGAGACGGCATGGTTCGTGTGTTGAAAGTCTTGTGCGATGCGGATGTTGCCGTATTATCGGAAAGGCGGGTTCTTCCTCCCTACGGGCTCTTTGGCGGAAAGAGCGCAAAGACAGGAAAGAACACCGTTTGCAGACAAGGAACGGAGCACACGATGCCCGGGAAATTTAGCACCACTCTTGAATCAGGAGATACCCTGATAATTGAGAGTCCCGGTGGTGGAGGCTATGGTCGTTCTGAAACAGACAACATGCAGCAGAAGAAGGGGTGATTGTGATGACAGGAGTGATACTTGCAGCGGGTGAAGGGAAGAGACTGGGAGCGCCAGTGCCGAAACCACTGGTCAAAATATCAGGTAAACCGATGTTGCTGCATATTATCGAGAAGATGAGAAAGGTCGAATCCGGGATGCATGTTTTCTGTGTTATCAATCCTTCTCACAAGGAGCTGTTCATGCATGCCTTGACAGGTGTGCCGGGAGTCTCCCTGTCTTACCAGGAAGCGCCTCTTGGAACGGCGATGGCTCTTAAATGTGCGCTGGAGGACCTGGACTATTCCGACGACCTGATGGTAATGTATGCAGACCTTGTGTTGATAAAGGACGAGTCTCTTCGGAAATTGACAAGAGAGCATACTGATTCAGAAGCAAGTATCACCTTCCTTTCTGGCCTCACGAAGAAGCAGTATCCTTATGCACTTGTTGAGCGTGATGAAGAAGGGATTGTCAAAAGGCTTTCAGAAAGAAAGAAGCCGGACTTTCCTCCTCCATGGGAGTTCTACATCGGACCGATAGTAGTCCATAGCGAAGTGGCAAAGAGATTCATTGATGCTCTGCAACCGCATCCCGAAACAGGTGAGCGCTACATCCCCGATCTTGCTAACCTTGCAATTGATAATGGTTATAAAGTCTCTTCTGTGACTACAGAAGATGAGACAGAGTTTCTGGGCGTAAACAAGCCTGAAGACCTGGAATTCGCCCGCAGTACTCTCGGCAGGACTGAATAATCTCTTCTCCAGGTTATTCAAGTCTGAAGCCTTCCAGTAGTTCGCCTAGAGAGGATTGCAAAGCCGCATGAACTCCTCGCGCATCATTGCCCCGATGATCCCCGCTAAGTCGTGTTTCAGTGAAACAGCATATGACGCTGTCTGAATTCGTCCATGTCTATGATTTTCGAGGTGTTTCTTGATTCTTCTGCTGCAAAGGCCATCATGTGACTTTCTATAGAGTCTTCGGGAGTTGTAAGAGAACTGACGTTCTGAGAGCCGCTCACCATCTCGACGAAAGCATCCATCATCTGGAAATCTGCACCACCGTGTGATCCCATCAATGGTGCGCTTGTGGTGATCACTTCTCTATCTTCACCGAACGATATTACTTGCAATTCTCTCTTGTCGAAGTGTCCCCTTATCTCGCCTTTGGTTCCGAAGACCCGTATCGTCCTGGTCATGTCTTCAGTGAATCCCGTGAGAAGAAAGTTCACTGTTATGTCTCTCTCAAAGAGCATAGAGACTACCTGGTGATCTGCAACGTCATTATCACACTTGAATACACATCTTCCGTATGGCCCGAGTTCTATGGCCCTAGAAATACCCGCTTCGGAAAGGTCGGTAGTTATTGTAGAAACTGGCCAGCCTGTGTTTCCGCTCATGTATATCTTCCTGGCTGAGTAGGGGCAATCGCCCTCAACCGAACATCCTTCCAGGCACCTGTCGGTAGCGTTTGCTGGCTGTTTGGTCGATCGGAAGTATGTCAGGCTGCCGAATGAAGAGAGTAATCTGCACGGGCTACCCACGAGCCAATAGAGGATATCCAGGTCATGGCAGCTCTTGGTGAGTATAACAGGGCCGCTTTCTGAAGTCTTTCGCCAGTTACCGCGCACATAGCTATGGGCGAAATGAAAGAAGCCGATGTTCTCCTTGTGCTCGATAGCTACAAGTTCTCCGATACGTCCCGAATCGATAAGGTGCTTCAGTTTCTGGAAGAATGAGCTGTAACGCAAGACATGGGCCACCATTACCCTCTTTTCAGACTCAGCAGAAAGCCTGGCTACTTTCATTGTTCCTTCCGGAGTTGGATCGATGGGCTTCTCGAGAAGCAGGTCATATCCTGCTTTGATGAAGGATAAGGCAGGTTCGACATGATCACGATCCATGGTGGAGATGATCGCAGCGTCAGCGATCTTCCCTTCCTGAACCAGCTCGCTCCAACTAGAGAATCGTCTGTGCTTGGGGATTGAATGGAGTTCTCCCATGATTCGACGCTTGTCAGGGTCGGGATCAGCAATGGCCACGATCTTCATGTTGTCCGGCCTGGAAAGTGCATAGAATCCATATGCATCTTTGCCCCTGTTTCCGCAACCCGCTACAACTGCTGTGATCTTTGACATTGAATAACCTCCGATTATTGATAAATTGTCATCAGATACCTGGGAATGATTCAATTATGCCCGGGCATGTCATTTCGTGTATTCTGATAATAGTGTAACAAGAATAAGAGGAGGTACTGAACATGTACGCAGAAATGAGTGATGGTGCGCGATTATACTACGAATTGTATGGAGACCATGACGATCCCCTCCTTGTATTTCTCAACGGGATCATGATGTCAACTGCCTCCTGGCAGAGCTTTGTTGAACCACTTTCAAGACATTTTTCGCTTCTTCTGGTGGATCAAAGAGATCAGGGAAGATCTGATCACATGGACAGGCAGTATGATATCGAACTCCATGCAAGAGATCTTGAAGAACTCTTTACCAGGATCGACGCCAGAGAAGTTAACCTGATGGGCGTCTCATATGGAGGCCAGATAGCTGAACTGTACGCCCTTCAGTACGGCGAAAGGCTCAATTCTTTGATATTGTCAAACACAGTAGGCAGGATAACGCCATATCTGGCAGAGTTAGGAGAGGCCTGGAAGGAAGCGGCCAGACTGAATGATGGAGAGAAGTTTTTCACTCTGGCTATTCCGTTCATCTATTCGGATTCTTTCTATAATTCTAATCTTGCGTGGCTCAAGAACAGACAAAAGGCTTTCAAGGAACTGCTCACTGAAGAATGGTTCGAAGGCTTCTACAGACTGGCTTCGAGTAACATTGATTTCAACGTTGTTGAAAGACTCAACGAGATAAAGGTACCGACTTTACTGCTCGCAGCAGACCGGGATATAGTTACTCCTGTTGAAGAAATGGAACTGCTCCATGAGGAGATACCGAACAGTGAATTCCTTATCATTCATGACGCGGGCCATGCCGCTTTTTTGGAGAAGCAGGAAGAGTTTCTCACAGCAGTTACAGGTTTTGTCATCAAGAAAACTTCGAAAACGAGAGCATGAGTTAGCAGTTTGTTCATGAATGTGATTATTCCTTATTAATCGCGGTAGAATCAGTTTAGTTCTGAAGAAGTAATCCTATATGATTACATGTGAGAGCTGATTCACCATTTATTAGTGAGAGCTGAATCACATGATGCAGAGCTGTGCAGGAACCGAAGTTGAGGTGTCAAATGGATAACATTCGCGGAATTGGAGTTGAAGGAATAGGTATCTATATACCTGAAACATTCATGTATGCTTCGGAAATCGCCGAAAAGACCGGAATTCCCGAGGACGTGATTTCGAAGAAATTCGGTGTAATCAGAAAACCCATTCCTGGACCTGGTGACACACCCAGTTCCATGGCAGTCAAGGCTTCAATTGATGCAATAGAGTCCTCTGGGGTTTCCCCTGAGGAAATTGACCTGGTCATCTGGAACGGGGCACAGCATAAGGATTATCCATGCTGGCTTGCGGGTTTGAAGGTCGCTGAAGAGATAGGAGCTCGAAAAGCGTGGTCGTTTGATATGGAGGCCATGTGTGGTTCCATGATGGCTGGTATGGATGTCGCCAAGAGCATCATGATGGCCAGGGATGATGTGAATACGGTTCTACTTGCCAGTGGTTACAGAAATGTTGACCTGATAAACCTTCAGAATCCTGCTACAAGGTTCATGCTGGATCTGGGCGCTGGAGGAGCAGCTGCCGTCCTGAGAAAAGGGATGAATGAGAACCTGATACTTGCTTCTGCATTCAAGGGGGATGGCTCCTTTTCTGAAGATTGTGTTGTTCCTGTGGCAGGCGCTGCGAAGTGGCCGATGAAGCCAGAAGACATTGACAGGTACGCGTTTGAAATGACGAACAACGTGGATGACTTCAAGAAGAGACTGAGTGAACGAACGATGCCAAACTTCTATGCGGTTATCAGGGAGTCACTTCAGAAGAGCGGTTATAGCGAGAAAGACATAGACTATTTGGCTATACTCCATTTCAAGAGATCTGCCCATCTTGCTGTTCTGGAAGAACTCGGGTTGTCACAGGAACAGACTGTTTATTTGGAGAACTTTGGCCATCTGGGTCAAAACGACCAGCTGCTTTCAATCAAACTCGGTCTGGAGAAAGGTCGAATCAAGGATGGTTCTATTGTTGTACTTGTCGGTGCAGGTCTTGGATTCGTATGGGCAGCCACCACCCTCAAGTGGGGCAAAGCATACTAGGAGGTTGTTTCATGAGACTTGAAGGAAAAGTGGTTATTATCACAGGCGCCGGGAGTGGCATAGGAAGAGCCTCAGTGAAGAGATTCTGTGAGGAAGGCGCAACGGTTATCGGATGCGACATTGATGTGGAGCAACTATCGTCCCTGGCTTCTGAATGCAAAGAGCTGAAGGGAAAGATGATCCCAAAAAAACTGGATGTCACGGACAGAACTGCAGTTCAGGCTACCATCGATGAAATTAAGAACTCTTATGGAAGAATCGATGGTTTGATCAACAACGCTGGCGTGACCCGAGATGGTCTTCTACAGAAGATCTCTGAGGAAGACTGGGATATGGTTATTGATGTGAACCTGAAAGGTGTGTTCAACATGACCCAGTTTGTCATTCCGGTCATGCTTGAGCAGGGAACCGGATCGATCGTCAACACTTCTTCAATCGTTGGGGTCTACGGAAACATTGGCCAGACAAACTATGCGGCATCAAAGGCTGGAGTAAATGCTATGACGAAAACATGGGCGAAAGAATTCACAAGAAAGGGAGCCAAGATCAGGGTCAATTCGGTTGCTCCGGGTTTCACTAAGACACCGATGACAGAGAAGGTTCCTGAAAAGATACTTGCTGCCCTTGAAGAGAGAATACCTCTGAAGAGAATGGGAGAGCCTGAAGAGATCGCAGATGTTTATCTATTTCTGATCTCTGATGAATCAAGCTATGTGACAGGACAAGTGATTGGCGTTGACGGAGGACTTGTTCTTTGAACCAGCCAAAGCACCATAGAACCAGGGTGATTCTGAAATCTGCTGCAGAAGATATATTCAGCCGAGTGGGTTATGAATCTGCATCAGTGGCGGAGATCTGCAGGGAATCAGGGCTCTCCAATGGTGCTTTTTACAGGCATTTCAGGAGCAAGCGAGAGGTCTTTGAGGAGATAACGAGCGACATGAAAACATCCCTTGAAGCAACCCTGGATGATGTTCGGGGCGACACTCTCAAAGATCGACTTCTAAGTTTCTATGGCTCTGTCTTTGAAACACTATGGAACAACAGGAAGAAATTCATTGCTTTTCATGAAGCAGAGTACAGATTTCCTGAACTCGAGCGGTCAGTAGGAAGATCTTACGAGAAAGCCCTGGCAAGAGTGCTCAGAATCAATCCGGATGTCTTTGAAAGGCACAAGAAGTGGTTCACCATAGGTTCTTCAAGGTTCACAGCTATTTACTGGATTTTGTTTCAGGGCAGGCGCGTTCCTGAAAGCACGGTGAATAGTCTCGTCGATTTCGTCCTGAAAGGACTTGGAGCTCACCAGAAACTGGATAGTGATTCAGTGAACTATGATGTAACTTCAGAGTACAACCGGGATGTTCCTGGAACGAAAGATGCAATTCTTGTGGCAGCGGAAGAACTGATAGGAGCCAGGGGCTATTTCAAGACCTCAGTGTACGAAATTATGTCTAAGGCAGGTTTTGGTCAGGGGACTTTCTACAACTACTTCGAGAGCAAACAGAAGCTTCTCGAAGAGCTCGTAATCTGGGCCAACCGAAGATTCAGAAAGACACTGAAAGACGCATCTGAGCGCATAGAAGGCAGACTGAACAAAGAAGTCAGAAACTACAAGGCCTTCTTGTTATTCATGACAGTTCATAGAAATCTGTACGAAATAGTCAGAGAAGCTGAATTTATTCTGGACGGGGTCGGGCAGCTCTATTACGAGAAGATTCTCAGGTCGTACGTGCCTGCGCTGAAGGAGTCCATGGAGGCAGGCGAAATAGAACAGGGCAATCCCGAAGACCTGGGATTGTTTCTCATGGGGATCGGACATTTCATGGGAATCGACCTTGTGCTCAGGGAAGAGCTTCCGAAAGAACAGTGGAACGAGCAACTTATTGAACTGGCATCACTGGTATCGCACGGTTTGGAGGGAGATCATCATGTTTGACTGGACATCACAGTATACGAAGAAGCAGCTCTCACTTCAAGAGGGACTTGAGCTCATAAAGCCAGGAACAAGAGTAGTAACCAGCATGGCCTGCATGGAGGCAAGAGGGCTACTTGAGAATCTTCACACAATAGCCGACAGGGTCGCAGACGTTGCTGTTGCCACGTGCCTCAATCTTGGTGACTACGAGTTCTTCATGAAGAAGGACTATGAGGGTTTATTTGTGAACGAATCGTGGTTCCATGCCGCGGGGGCAAGAAAAGCTGTTGCCGAAGGATTGAAAACTGTCACATACATACCAAACAACCTTCATGCAGCGGGCATGGACAGAATTCTGGCCAACAGACCCGACATATTTTGGGGTGTGGCATCACCCATGGACAGGAATGGTTACATGACCTTGTCGCTTTCCAACGTCTACGAACGGGACATGGTAGAAAGTGCGCCTGTAGTTGTCCTGGAGGTCAATCAATTCGCCCCCCGAACGCACGGTGATACCCAGGTTCACATAAGTGAGGTTGATTACATCATCGAGAATGACTTTGAGATTCCTGAATTGCCAGACAGTGAACCAAGTGAAACAGAGATGCAGATAGCAGCGCATATATCTACACTGGTTGAGGACGGGTCCACCCTTCAGATCGGAATCGGAGGCATTCCAAATGCAGTCGCAAAACTGATGGAGAACAAGCGGGATCTGGGAATACACACGGAAATGTTCACTGAATCGATGATACACCTGCTTGAGAAGGGTGCCGTAACAAACAGGAAGAAGACTCTGTGGCCGGGAAAGTTTATCGCGGCATTTGGTTTCGGGACGAAGAAAATGTATGAGTTCATTGACGATAATCCAGGTGTGTTTTTGCTTAGAGGCAAATACGTCAATGATCCTTACGTAATATCACAGAATGAGAAAATGATATCAATAAACACGGCGATAACGATTGATCTCACCGGTCAGGTTTGCTCAGAAGCCATTGGAACAAGGCACTACAGTGGTACTGGTGGTCAGCTTGATACTCATCGCGGTGCTTCCATGTCAAAGGACGGGAAAGGGATAATCGCTCTAAGATCTACGGCAAAGAAAGGGACAGTATCTACGATCTTACCCGTGCTTCCTTCTGGTTCACCTGTCACAGTACCAAGGCAGGACGTCGATTATATTGTCACAGAACACGGTATTGCCCGGCTTCGCGGTAAGAACGTCTTCCAGCGAGTCGAAGCGCTCCTGAGCATTTCTCATCCCGATTTCAGGAAGGAACTCAGGAGCAAGGCACAGGATATCGGGTTGATCTGACAGGAGGTGTGTCACTTGAAGAAAGTCTACATAATCGGAGCAAAGAGAACCGCGATAGGATCGCTTGGGGGTAGTCTGAAGGATATCTCGGCTGTTCAGCTGGGAGTAACGGCTTCAAAGGCAGCCATGGAGCACTCAGGAATCTCCCCGGAAAGCGTTGATGAAACAATCGTGGGCTGTATACTTACCGCAGGACAGGGTATGGGTCCAGGGAGACAGGTGTCTGTGCATTCGGGTGTGCCCGAAGAAAAACCGGGCTATACGGTGAACATGCTGTGTGGTTCTGGAATGAAGTCCGTCATGATCGGTGCAACAGATATCATGCTTGATGAAGCTGATATTGTTCTTGCCGGGGGAATCGAGAACATGTCTCAGGCCCCTTACCTTCTGAAAGGGGCAAGATTCGGATTCAAGCTCGGACATAATGAAGTTCTGGATCACATGGTACTGGACGGTCTAACAGACGTCTTTAATAACTACCATATGGGTGTTACTGCTGAAAACCTTGCCAAGAAGTATTCTATCTCAAGATATGAACAGGACGAGTTTGCACTGAAAAGCCAGAAGAAAGCAAAGACAGCTATTGATAATGGAAGATTCAAAGACGAGATTGTACCTGTTGTAATCAAGACAAGGCGTGAGGAGATCGTGTTTGATACCGATGAGCATCCTCGCGATACTACGCTCGAAAAGCTAGGCAAGCTTCGACCAGCATTTGACAAGGAAGGCACAGTAACCGCAGGCAATGCTTCGGGAATCAACGACGGCGCGAGCATGACAGTCATAGCATCTGAGGATGCAGTAAAGGTCAATGGTCTTAAGCCTCTTGCAGAGATCGTTGCTTTTTCTCAGGTTGGCGTGGATCCCGCATACATGGGCATTGGGCCTGTTCCGGCAATTAGAAGACTGCTTGAGAAGACCGGGGTAAGTATCAAAGATGTAGGATTATTCGAGTTGAACGAGGCATTCGCCGCTCAGAGCCTTGCCGTTCTAAAGAGTATCGCAGAAGAGACTGGAGTCAGCACGGACTGGTTGCTCGAAAGAACAAACGTTAATGGTGGGGCAATTGCACTTGGACACCCCATCGCAGCTTCAGCGAACAGGATCATGGTAACACTCCTCTACGAGATGGAAAAGAGAAATATCGAAATCGGCATAGCATCCCTGTGTATCGGAGGAGGCATGGGAACCGCGATCATGCTGAAGAAGTTGTAAGCAGTAAACCCCCAAAGGGTTACTAATAAGGAGGTATATGTATGAAGAGAGTTCTGGTGTTCTTGACAATCGCCATGGTTGTACTTGGCAGCTTTGTGTTTGCCGAAGATGGAGTATACGAAGACAAGGTAGTCATAGGATCTTTCCAAGCCCTTTCAGGTCCTGTGGCACCGATAGGAGTTTCAATGAGAAAGGGAATGGATGCCTACTTCAACTGGGTGAACAACACAGGGGGCGTGTACGGAAGGAACATTGATCTAATAGTTGTTGACGATCAGTTCAGTCCCTCGAAAACAGTTGTTGAAGTCCGAAGACTGGTTGAAGAAGACAAGGTCTTCTCCATAGTTGGAGGTTTGGGAAGTCCCGGATGTCTAGCAGTCATGGACTATCTGAACGACAGAGGTGTTCCATTTGTGTACCAAGGCAGTGGATCCAGCATTCTGGCAATACCCCCAAAGGAATATATTTTCACAGTTCAGCCGCATTACACCACGGAGGGGCAGATTGCCGCCAAATACATGATGGAAACACTTGGTGCGAAGAGAGTTGCAATCATCTATAGAGCCGATGACGCTGGCCGCGAAGGTCTCAATTCAATGAGCAAATGGCTTCTGGACAATGGCTATCCTGCAGCTCTTGTTGCCAAAATGCCTGTTGATCCGAACAAAGTCACCTTTGATTCCGAAATACTGAAGCTTCTTGAACTGGGAGTAGACGCTGTCTATCTGCTGATGTGGATTCCCCAGAGCCCCAACTTCTTGATGCAGGCACAGGAGTATGGACTTGATGCAACACTAGTTGGATCATACGCAAACCCTGACATAACGCTGATCTATCTGGCCGGTCAGGCTGCTGAAGGCTTCCAGTCGTTGGCATGGGTCGCAGCTGATCCTGAGGACGAAGGCTTCCTTGAATACATCAAGATCTACCAGGAGACATTCCCTGGTGAGATCCCGAATGCTTATGCAGCAGCCGGGTTCATTGCAGCAGAAGTATTCACCGAAGCCCTGAGAAGGGCAGGCGAGAATCCTACTCGTGAAAAGTTAGTAGATGCACTTGAGACAATGAAGGGCTGGAGTGGACTCATTACACCTGAAATCACATACAGCGCTTTCGATGAGGAAGATAACTTCTGCAGAAGCGGTGTGCTTCAGATGTACGTCATGGAAGTCAGAAACCAGGAGTGGGTAACTCTTCACGACTGGATATCTTTGGGAGACTGATTTTACTGGAGGTCGCGGCGATGCCGCGGCCTCTGTTACTTTGGAGGAAGAAAGATGTCATTACTGGAGATAAAAGACCTCACAGTGAGATTTGGAGGGGTAGTAGCAGTAAACAGATTCAGCACAAACATAGAACAGGGGATAGTCCACTCACTGATCGGGCCAAACGGTGCAGGAAAAACGACCGTGTTTAACGCAATCACAAGAGTGGTGAGGCCAGACCAGGGGAACATCATATTTGACGGACACAACCTGAACGGACTCAGACCTTTCCAGGTAATAAGTCATGGCATATCCAGGACATTTCAAAACCTTGAAATATTCAAACTCATGACCGTTGGAGAAAACATGCTGGTGGGCCATCACAGAGAATTCAAAACCCGAGTAATGAACGAAACACTCAGGACAAAGAACGTAAAAGAACAGGAAACAGCAGCATGGACGCGAGTATTAGAAGTAGCAGAAATGCTAGAAATAAAAAACAGACTGAACACATATGCAGGCATGCTACCGTATGGACTACAAAAAAGAGTAGAACTTGCAAGAGCTTTGATGTGCGAGCCCAAACTCATGCTCATAGATGAACCAGCAGCCGGGCTGAACACAACAGAAACGATAGAACTGAAAAAACTTATACACATGTTCACAAGGAAACTGGGCATAACCGTATTACTGGTAGAACACGACATGTCACTGGTCATGGACATATCTGATGAAATAACAGTCATGAACTTTGGACACAAAATCGCAGAAGGAACAGCAAAAGAAATAAAGAACGACCCCAAAGTAATCGAAGCCTACCTGGGAGAGAGCAAATATGCTTAAGATAGAAGAACTGGAAGTCTACTACGGATACGTAATAGCATTAAAAGGCATAAACCTGCAAGTCAAAGAAAAGACCATAACAGCGTTACTTGGAGCAAATGGAGCAGGCAAATCCACCACATTGAACACCATATCTGGACTAATAAGAGCGAAAAAAGGAAGAATCAACTACAAAGAAAAAGACATAACAAACGAAGACTCCTCAAAAATAGTAAAAGCAGGAATCATACAATGCCCAGAAGGAAGAATGCTCTTTCCATCATTAACAGTAAAAGAAAACCTCCTGGTAGGAGCATATAACAGAAACAACAGAACAGAAATACTGCAAGACATAGAAGACGTCCTCACACTCTTTCCCATACTATCTGAGCGAAAAAAACAAATGGCAGGGACACTATCTGGGGGAGAACAACAAATGCTTGCCATAGCAAGGGCACTCATGGCAGCGCCACAACTACTCATGCTGGACGAACCCTCATTAGGACTTGCACCGAAAATAGCAGAACAAATATTTGATAGACTGATCATGCTCAACAAAGAAAGGAACCTCACCATACTGCTGGTAGAACAAAACGCCAACGCAGCACTTGCCATATCCGATTATGCATACATCCTGGAAACAGGAAAGATCGGGCTAACGGGCAAAGGCAAAGAACTACTACAAAATCCACTGGTCAGGCAGAAATACCTGGGGACATAAGAGGTGATGAAGTGACCACATTCTTACAACAACTAATACTCGGACTTCGAGAAGGGAGCCTCATAGCCCTTGTTGCCCTTGGGATCGTCATGATCTTCAAAACAACAGGAGTAGTCAACTTCGCATACGGATACATGGGCATGTTCAGCATATACATAGCCTACACATTCCTGAACACCGTAGGAGCGCCATTGTGGTTGTCCGTAACGATCTGCATAATCTTTGCCTTTACACTTGGAGCATCAGCAGAAAGAGGATTATTACGCCAGGTAAGGCACCTGTCCAAAGGAGCCATGCTCATACTCACACTGGGCATGCTAATGATCTTTGAAGGACTGGCATTACAGATATGGAAACAAGATTACAGAAGCTTTCCCAACCTTGTGTCTGGTGTAAGAATCATAACCATAGGCACGGGAAGACTCGTAATAAGAAACCAGGACATACTCATCCTCATCGTGGCAGCAGCGATCATGGCGGGACTATTCATATACTTCAGATACACAAAAACAGGCCTTGCCATAAGAGCGACCGCACAGAACGAAGACGCGGCAAAACTCATGGGAATAAAAGTAGGAGTAATATTCGCACTATCATGGGGCGTTGGCGTATCCCTTGGAGCGATCTCTGCAGTACTGGCAGCACCAAGAACCTTCATCCACCCCTACATGATGCTACCCCTACAGATAAGAGGATTAACAGGAGCAGTACTGGGAGGCTTTGACAGCCTGCCTGGAGCCGTAGTGGGAGGCATACTACTAGGAGTAATAGAACAGTTCATGGGTGCATACATCTCAGAAGAGTTGAAAATGGCATTATCACTACTAATAATCCTTGTCGTTCTACTGGTCAAACCATCGGGCCTGATGGGAAGCAAGGCAATAGAGAGGGTGTAGGCACAAAATGAGAGAAGTCTACAACAAATACAAAACATGGATATTACTGTCTATAGCCTTTGCTGTCATACCGTTACTATTTGCACAAAGAAGCTTCTTGCTGACAATCTTCAGCCTTGTGCTTGTATACAACATAGCATCACTTGGATTGAATCTTGTCATAGGATATGCGGGCCAGATATCCATAGGACACGGAGCATTCCTTGCTATAGGAGCATACACATCTGCAATACTGACAGTGAACCTTGGAGTTCCATTCATAATAGCCTTTCTCACCTCAGGAGTGATGGCGGGACTATTTGGAATAGGACTGGGCATACCATCATTGAGACTGAAAGGATACTACCTGGCAATAGCAACATTGGCCTTTGGAGTAATGGTAGAAGAAGTGGCACGATCATGGCAATACATAGGAGGAGCGGTAGGATTTAGAAACATCCCTCAAGCATCGTTATTTGGGATCCACTTGAATTCAGAACTGGCGAATTTGTATTTCATAGCCTTCATATCCATAGTGATATTCATAGTAACAGACAACATCCTAAAATCAAAAACAGGAAGAGCGATGAAAGCCATAAGAGAAAGTGAATTTGCAGCACAATCACTGGGGATAAACATAACGAAATACAAAATGATCGCATTCATAACAAGTGCAGTATATGCAGGGCTTGCAGGAAGCTTGTATGCACATACGATAAACTACATAGGCCCACCTGACTTTGGACTTGCAGTATCCATAAACCTCCTTGCGATCATAGTAATAGGGGGCCTTGCCACCCTGTCTGGTGGATTCATAGGCTCAATAATCATGGTGGCCTTTCCCTTCATGCTCAGCAGGGTAGAAATACCCATGTCTGTCATATTTGGAGTCATGTTGATCATCGTAGTCTTGTTCTTCCCAAGGGGAATAGCATACGGGCTACAATTGCTCAGTCTCAAATACCTTTACAGACCATACACATCACTGAGGAAGAAACTATTGAGAAGAAAGAAAGAACCAGGCAACTACATACAAATACATGGTAAGAAAATCTTCTATGTAGAGACAAACCCGCAAGCAGAAAAGACAATACTATTCATACATGGAAACACAGGATCATGGCGATGGTTCAAGCCTGTACTTGAACTGCTGCCCGAAGACTTCAGAGGCATAGCACTTGACATGCCCAACTTTGGAAGATCAGACAAGATAGAAGAAATCTCCATAGAAGAATACGCACGTTTTGTGGATGGTTTTCTCGAAGAACTTGGCATAGAAAGGGTCTACCTTGTAGCACATTCTTTGGGTGGAGCAGTAGCACAGAAAGTCCTGATTGACAAACCACAGATGGTAGAAAAAGTCTCATTAATCGATCCTGCACCGCCTTCAGGTTATGTCTCTCCACCAGAAGTGTATGGTGCAGCGCCATTGATGATGAGAAACAGGGGCTTGCTGAGGAAATCGATCATATCTACTATGCCAACCAGAAGAATAGATGCACTTACAGAACAGCTTGTCGATGATGCGCTCTTGATGGATAGTCGTTGTTTCACAGAAAACGCAAGGGCACTGGAAGAATACGATTATACAGACAAACTGAAAGGAAACGAAACACCCCTGCTTGTCTTCCTTGGAAAGAAAGACCTGATAATAACCGAGAAGATGGTGAGACAGTTCGAAGAACTCATGCCCAATGTGATTCTGAAGATATATGAAGATTGCGGGCACAGCATAAATGTGGAGAAGCCAGTAATCTTTACTGAGGAGCTCGTGAGGTTTCTAAATTCTGAGTGAGGGCAACGCCTCAAGAAACATACATTGGTATAATTGACAATGAGGAGGTGAGCTGATTTGAAATTCAGAAGAATAGGAAGCTCAGAGCTTTTTGTATCGACTGTAGGATATGGTGCCTGGGAAATCGGTGGGAAGGGCTGGAAAGCTGGAACTGAGGATGAGTCTGTCGAAATCGTTAAGAAGGCATTTGACAATGGCATCACCTTCTTCGATACAGCGCCTATATACGGAATGGGACGCTCAGAGAGAATCGTCGGCAAAGCACTCAAGAAGGTGAGAGACCGAGTGGTCATCGCCACAAAGGTGGGTGTCGTCTGGGACGATGCTGGCAAGGTGAGAAGATGTCTGAAAAAGAACAGTATCTTGCAAGAGATTGACGATAGTCTTAGGAGACTCCAAACGGATTACATCGATCTCTACCAGATTCACTGGCCCGACGAAGATACTCCGGCCCACGAGACTGCAGAAGCTCTTCAGATGATTCTTCAGTCAAAGAAAGCTCGTTACATTGGAGTGTCTAACTACAGTGTCGAACAAATGAAGGAGCTTTCACGTTACGTACCGATCGTATCGCTTCAGCCACCCTACAGTATGCTTGACAGAGGTATCGAGAAGGAAATCCTGCCCTACATCCGCGAAAAGGGCATGAGCATCATTCCATATAGCCCATTGGCGAAGGGGCTGCTGACCGGCAAGATCTCAGGAGACTACGAACTCGGTCCAGGAGATGCCAGGGGACTCGACAAGAACTTCACAGACCGCGATCGTTTCCTCAGGAATATCGAAAGAGTCGAGAAGTTGAAGAAGATAGCGAATGAGCTGCAAATAAGCCTTTCGCAACTCGCCATAAAGTGGCTTCTTCACAAGCCCGAAGTCTGTTCTGTTATTGCCGGGACCACCAACGAGAAGCATCTTAAGGATAACATTGGCGCTGCCGACTGGGAACTATCAGAAAAGACTTACGAGAAGATCACCGCCATAGTTTCCGACGAAGAGCTGTTTGAGTGATAGCGTTGATCTGTATAGCAATGGCAGAAAGGGTTCGACTACTAGTCGAACCCTTTTCAATCCTGGTGGAGGCGGTGGGAATCGAACCCACGTCCGAAGTTAAATCCCTCGGAGGCTCTCCGAGCACAGTCTGTGCTCGATGTCAGTCACACCACTGCACAGACAGAGTGATGCAACTCGAGTCCCTGTGTGTCCCCGAAGCTCCGAGACAAAAGACTTCGGGCGAGATCCGGCTTTCTGACGCCCGATCGCGGGACACCGGACCAGAATCCCACGCGGACGGCTACTTATCTAATTAAGCAGCTAATGCAAATTCGTTATTGGCATTTTTATTGTTCCAGCTTTTTTACGAGGCACTGGGAACCTCGGCTCGCTCCTACGAGTTCACTAACCCCGTCGAGACCATTTCGCCCCCGTATAGTTTGACGGGGAAACTACGATGCTGTTCAACCGTAACTATCATGACTCAACCCGTGTTTCTCTATCTTATAATACAACGTTCTGAGGCTTATGCCAAGGAGCTGCGAAGCTTCGGTCTTGTTTCCCCTTGTCTTCTGTAGTGCTCCAAAAATCAACTTTCGTTCGTAATCCTCCACAAGTTCCGACAGTCTGCCAGACGGCAGTTTATCTTCTTCGTGACTGACAGCCTTCAATGATGGCAGGTGACGTTTTTCTATCACTCTTTCACCGGGCTCCATGTTGATAATGGATCTCCCCAGGACATTTTCAAGTTCCCTCACATTTCCTGGCCACGAATACTCGGTGAGAGCCTTCATTACCGCAGGGCTGACGTCTTCGACAAACCGGCCAAATTCTTGGTTAAGTTTCATTATCGTTACTTTCACCAGCTGGGGAATGTCTTCTGGCCGATCCCTGAGTGGAGGTATAGATATCGGGACCACGTTCAGCCGATAATATAGATCTGACAGGAATGAACCATCAGAGACCATCGTTTCCAGGTCGGTGTTGGTTGCGGCTATGACCCTCACATCGAGTTTCTGAGGTTTGTTACCGCCCACCCGAACAATTTCCCTGTCCTGAAGAAACCTCAAGAACTTCGACTGAACAGAAACTGACATCTTTCCGATCTCGTCAAGGAAAACGGTTCCACCATCGGCATCTTCAAGAAGACCCTTTCGTCCCCCTTTCTTTGCTCCGGTAAATGCTCCTTCAGTATATCCAAAGAGCTCGGATTCCAGAAGACTTTCTGGAAGGGCAGCACAGTTGACACTAATAAAACTCCTGGAACTTCTGTCGCTCGAATTATGTATTGCATGAGCAAAGAGCTCTTTACCTGTGCCGCTTGGCCCTCTGAGAAGAACTGTGACTCTGGTCTCCGCAACTTTCTTCGATTGCTCGACAGCGATTTTCATGGGTCTGGACACAGCAACGATATCGTCAAAGGTGTACTTCGCTTTGATGTGTCGCAGGAGCCTCTTTGTCTCTTCGAGTTCCCCGGCCAGTCTTTCGATCTCAGATATATCGTGAATTACACCCACGCTGCCTTTAAACTCATCTTCAACAAACAATGGGGTAACGTTTACAAGGACATCCTTGCGAGCAGGGCCGACCTTCAATCTCGCGTTGAAAATCGGTTCTCTTCTGCGGGCAACTTCAAGATGTAATGAGGGACCTTCGGCAATATCGACGGTCGCAGGTTTCCCAATTACGTGCTTCGGGCTCATACCCGTTATCCTTGAATATGCTCTGTTCACAAGAACAACCTTTCCATGCTCGTCTGCAACAGAAATGGCGTCGTGTGTTGAATCAATAATTGCAGAGAGAGTTGCCTGTATTTGCCGGAGGTTAGTGACTTCCTCAGCGAGTTTCTGGACAGCGGTTATATCTCGGAAGACCGCCATTACTGCATAGACTTCGCCCTTGTGATCGAATAGGGGTATCCGTGAAGTTACGATGATCTTGTTGTGCAGCTGCTGAATCCTGTCGATCTCTTTCTTTCCAGTTTTCAGGACGATGTGAAGCCTGGTATTGGGAATGGTTCCCTCCACCGGCTTTCCGATCACCTCGTCTCGATTCACGCCGATGATCCTGCATGCCTCATCATTGACGAGAACGATTCTGCTCTTAGAATCAACAACAATTAAGCCCTCGATGAGAGCATTGACGATCTCTTGCAGGTAACCAATCAAAGGTTCTCCTCCTGAACGATTCTGAAGATTCTCACGAAATCTTCAACATCAAGCTCTTCCGCTCTCGCACACTTCAATATTCCAGCTCTCTCCAGAAGACGATCTGCATCTCCTACTATAGATTTTAGGTTGTTCTTCAGAGTTTTTCTACGTTCAGAAAACGATGCCTTGACCAGCGAGCGGAACTTATCCCGCTCATCCTTCCGGATATTCTGGTTATCGCGGGGAGTAAGCCGCGTGACGACTGAATCAACTCCAGGTGCAGGAAAAAACGAGTGTCTCGAAAGTGATAGTAATTCGTCGATTCTATAGAGCGCCGAGAGTACAACTGTGAGAGAACCGTAGGGTTTTGTGGAAGGACTTGCAGTGAGCCTGTTGGAAAATTCCTTTTGAACCATTAGCACTGCGCGATCAAAGTCATGTTCTCCAAAAG
>LDZU01007402.1_pt1 | contig 19055 bp, 17 predicted proteins | sample 615531 | NCBI WGS metagenome assembly LDZU01 (sample SAMN03408293, study PRJNA278302) | terrestrial metagenome | isolation source: oil reservoir sample SB2 | place: USA: Alaska, North Slope, Schrader Bluff formation | collected 2011-09 | reverse complement strand
CTTTATTACTTATATTTAATAGTATTACGGTAAAAATATGATTTGTTTCCAATACGTGTCTTGCCACCTCAGCATACCCACTCGTAACTGCTGAAGAAGGTTCTCCTTCATAACCTTGTATTAATCCTGTATTCAAGGATGTAATTATTTCTCCACCAGGAATCGCTACAGGATTGGCTCCTAAAGCTTTAATAAAATCAATATAAACTTCTGCTTCTGGTACACGTATATCTAGCCCCTTCAAGTCCCTAAATGAATCTACCTTTTTTGTCAGATAAAAATTTCTGAACCCAGCAGTAAATAAAAAAGTCAAAGGCCTTATTCCTGTTTCCTTTACCATAATTTCCTTCAGCTTTTCACCTGGTCTACCTGTTAGCGCTTCCTCCAGATGATCAAAATCCTTCCATAAAAAAGGTAAATCACAAACACCTATTGCAGGACAAACTGAAGAAAGATAGTCTGTACTATTTATGGACATATCAACGGTACCCAAAATCATACCATCAACCAATTCCCTTTGATCGCCGAGTTCTCTAGCAGGATAAATTTTTAAGGTAACTTCTCCATTTGTTTCTTCTTCAACAAATTCTGCAAACTTTTGAACTACTTCTCCCAGTAAATGGGTTTTTGGAACATGATACCCCATAATAAGCTCATAATTGCTGGCATAAGCTAACTGGGCATGAAATAATACTAATACTAAAATTAATATGTAAACTGGCTTTTTACCAAACATAAGTATATTACACTCCTTTTCACTTTTATTTATCGTTTTTTTATCACTAAATAGTTGCGCTGTCCCAACATGAATCTGTGGCTTTCCTCTTGACAGATTAATTATTTAATTTATTCTTATATATTATCACCTCCTCTGCATATACATTTTTTAGTTATAGTTAATATCACCTCCATCCTTTGCAATCCACATTATAATTTTATAATTACGTTCCTCCTTCCTTACTATATATTTTATCTGCAAATATCAAACATTTAATTTAGCTTATTTACCAGATTAATTGGTTCTTTTCCTAAAAGTATATCCGCAACATTTTGAGCAGCTTTCGTCTGCAATTTTTTTAATGATTCCTCCGAATAAAAAGCTATATGTGGAGTTATTATTACATTGCTCATTTTAAGCAAAGGATTGGTTTTTTCAATTGGTTCAGTCTCTGTAACATCTAAAGCAGCTCCCGCTATTTTTTTATTTAACAACGCGTCTATTAAAGCATTTTCATCAATAATTGGCCCTCGAGCAGTGTTGATAATATAAGCGGAATTCTTCATTAACTTAAATTCATTGTAACTTATCATATGTTTAGTATTTTCATTTAATGGAGTATGTATCGATATGTAATCAGACTTCATTAACAATTGCCGTAATCCAATTATTTTTATTGGGTATTCTTTTTCAAAACTTTTGTCAATAAAAGGATCAGATACTAATACTTTTAGTCCAAACTCAATTACTTTTTTTATTAAATTTTGTGGTATTTTCCCAAACCCAATAATTCCTAAGGTTTTGCCTTGTAAACAATAAATAGGTCTTAGAACATTAAAGTCCCAGATATATTGTTTCTTTACCATTTCATTAAATTCTACAATCTTTCTCTGTAAAGCCATTATTAAAGCAAAAGTATGATTAGAAACCTCTTCTATACAGTAATCTGGGACATTAACTACATAAATCCCATGTTCAGTAGCAGCTTTTAAATCAACCATATCGACCCCTATACCATAACAACCAATGACCTTTAATTGAGGTAGATATTCTATAACTTCTCTACTAATCGGAACATATTGAACCAATAAACCATTCAAGTCTTTGGGAGCTAATGAAATTATCTCATTAGTTGTTTTACATTGTGCTATTATTAACTCAGCATTAATATCTTGAAAAATCTTCTTTTCATAATCAAAATTATTAAATTTACAATCAGTAATCATTACTTTAAATCTAGGCACTTTGCACATACCTCTTCAATTTAAAATTCTTCTTTACCTCTTAATTTTATCTCCCTTGTCTTTAATCCATTAGAATACCGCCATTAACATCCAAAATCTCACCTGTTATATATTCAGCTTCTTCAGATGCCAAAAATTTAACGGCAACAGCTACATCATGGGGTTTACCTAGGCGACCTAGTGGAACCATATTAACATTATAAGGAAAATCCTTGGTCATCTCTGTATCCATTAATCCAGGCGCAACTGCATTGACCCTAATTCCATACTGAGCTGAATACTTGGCTAAAGATTTAGTGAGACAAATTACTCCAGCCTTGGAAGCAGAGTAATTTACTGCTACTAATAGACCCCCTGATTTTCCCGCCTGTGAAGCTATATTAATAATCGAACCTTTTTTCTTTTTCTTCATTACAGGAAAAACAGCTTGACAACAAAGAAAAACTCCTTTTAGGTTAATAGACATAACCCGATCCCATTCCGCCTCTGTTAGTTCTTCGAAGGATTTTATATAACATATTCCAGCATTATTTACTAAAATATCTATAGTGGAAAATTGCTCAACAACTTCATTAACCATTGAAACAACTTCCTCTTTAGATGAAACATCAACCTTCAAAGCATTTAAACTTCCCTCTCTAAATTTAAATTCTTCTGCTACTTTTTTTGCTTTATCAATATCAATATCCGCTACGATAGTAGTTGCTCCATTTTCCGCAAAAGTTATAGCAATTTCTTTTCCTATACCCCTCGCTGCCCCTGTAACAATGACCACTTTATTAGCAAAATCCACTTTTGTCTCTCCTTTTTCTGCATATCTTCTAAATAAAGAATACAAAGGAAGAGTGACTTTCCTCTCTCTTTATTATTCTATTTTTTCATATAGCAATCTCCGATAGATCAAATGCCCCCATTAAAGCAAGACAACAACTTCTTCATCTCCAAGAAATTTAAGCTACTATTTGTTCTTTTTATTACCCCCTCTATCATTCAAGGTTATAGATAAACATAAAAATCTCATGAATGCTTATTAAATACATTCTAATAGTAGGTATATTTATCAAAATTAATCAGTATTATATTCTTAGCATTTTCAATATGTTTACCCATTAGCTTGGTACATAATTTTATATTTTTTTCTTTAACCGCTTTAAAAATTTCATAATGTTCAAAATAAGACTCTTTAGCCCTTTCTATTCTACTTAGGTCAGCAATCCTGTAGAACGCGTATTTATCATTGTATTCATTTATTGTTTTTTTTAAGTATCTATTCCCACAATTATCAATTAAAAATTTATGCAATTTGATATCGGCTTCAATGAAACTTTTAACCTCATCTTTATCTAAATCCCCTTTGGCTTTTTTAAATACTTCTTCTACTTCAGCAATATCTTTGCTATTAATCTTGGGGACTGCAAGTTCCGTAGCATAGCTTTCTAGAATTTTGCGAACATTATACATTTCTTCTATTTCTTTTTTAGTTATTTCCTTGACGTAGAAACCATTTCTCGGAACCATAGTTAATAGTTCTTCCGTCACCAAGATAGTAAGCACTTGTCTAACCATACTTCTGCTCACACCCAATTCTTCAGCTATCTTTTTATCAATAATTCTTTCTCCCATTTTAATTTCATGCCATATAATTTTATTTTTAATGACCCTGTATACTTGCTCTTCTAAATTTAAAAAGGTTTCTCCAATTTTTTTATTGGTAGATTTATCTACGTGGGTATTAACATATAAAATTGCCTTATTTTTAACTTCTACCATTGATTTTACTCCATGAATCTAACGAATTTACAACCTTAATTGATTTACCTTGTTATGTTTTCTTCAAAACTAAAATTACATTGACAAATAATAACTGTTAACTGTTAACATTTCTTGTTTAATAGTAAATATATCTACCTTAAAAGTCAAGTCCTTTTTTTAAAAAATTTTTAAGATAATCTTTTTGGTAATCCTATACTTAAGTTGCACTTAGAACCTTGAACCTTGAAAAACCGCTGATAAATCAGTATAAAGAGAGTATAAAAACATGTCCTCGCTGCAGCAGTAAAAAATTCTGGTCACTTTTTACCAGCCAGATCGGGTGTAGTAACTGTGGACTGACCAGAAAAATCTCTGGAAAAAAGACAAATTTCTCCTTATTGGAAAGGTAGATTGATTGAGTATTTCTATCGGGGAGTCCCTGCTTATCAGCTACGGTTTCAGGTCCCTTACAGCCAATTAACAATCCAGAGATATTTTAGAATGTTCAGAGAAGTCATCTATAATGATAACCTTAGAGATCTCCAACCCCTCTCTGGAGAGATTGAGATGGATGAAACCATGTTTGGTGGCAGAAGGTCTGGTAGGCTTAGCTGGGGAGCTACTGGTAAAAACATCGTCTTTGGTATTTATCAGAGAAACGGGAAAGACCCTTACTTCCTATCTCTTCCCGTGCTAAAGATACCATGCAGCCCTATATTACCAAATATACCAAAGCTGGTAGTTTATACTATACTGATGATTGCTTTGCCTATGACCTTACCTGTCAGAGGCAATCATGTGGTAGTATTAAAAGAGAAAGGTATCCCTAAAGGCAGAAACCACATCAATGGCATTGAAGGCTTCTGTTCGTCTGCCCAGCATTGGTTGTATTAATACTGAGTTATTTCCAAGGTATATTCCCCGCTCTACTTAAAAGAAGTAGAGTGGAGATTCAACCACCGTACGAATTTCACTATTACGATTTGTCAGGTTCATATTTATTAGAAAAAATATGAAGTATATGAAATATAGTCTAATTCAATAAGTGGCAAGCTACAAAATGTTCATCTCCATAGTCTTTAAAGATGGGCTCTTCTTTGCTACATATATCCATTGCCTTCAGACATCGTGTATGAAAACGACAACCAGAAGGAGGATTAATTGGATTTGGTATATCACCTTGAAGAATAATTCGGTTTTTTTTGACAGTAGGATCTGGAACTGGAATTGCTGAAAGTAAAGATTGGGAATAGGGATGAAGAGCATTTTTATAAAGATCTTTCTTATCACACATTTCCACAATCTTACCCAAATACATAACCGCAATCCGATCACTGATATGTTTTACTATCCTTAAATCATGGGAAATAAAGAGATATGTTAATCTGAATTTATTTTGTAGATCCCGTAACAGGTTGATTACCTGAGCCTGAATTGATACATCAAGAGCAGATACAGGCTCATCAGCAATAATAAATTTCGGGTTTATTGCCATAGCTCTTGCAATTCCAATTCTCTGTCTCTGACCGCCACTAAATTCATGGGGATAGCGATTCATATGCTCACCAGTCAGTCCTACATTGTCTAAAAGTTCCCTGACCTTTTCATACTTTTCTCTTTTATTTTTAACTAGATTATAAATATCTAGGGGCTCACTAACGATCTCGGCAACAGTCATCCTGGGATCTAACGAAGCATAAGGATCCTGAAAAATAATCTGCATCTCCTTCCTCACCAGTTTTAATTCTTTTTTATTTAAAAAAAATAAATCTTTATCCCCAAATTTAACGCTCCCTGCTGTCGCTTTCTCCAATCCAATAATAGTTACTGCGATTGTTGACTTGCCACAGCCTGATTCACCAACAAGACCTAGAGTTTCTCCTTTGTTGATATAAAAGTTTATACCATCAATGGCCTTAACATAATTAATCGTTTTCCTTAATAACCCTGCCTTAACGGGGAAGTATTTCTTCAGTTCTTTTACTTCTAATAATACCTTTTCATTAACTGCCATACTACTTCTCTATTTCTTTATTATATTACGTAAATGTGAAACCTTTTCGGAAGTTATGAATGCTCTACCTTACAAGTCTTTCTAAGTACCTTTATCTTATTCTACACCTTTTATTAGCTTTTAAACCTTAATCTAATAGTAGGCTCAGAAAACTTGCCTTTTAATTTCTAACTAATAAATACAAATACATAGGTAACCCATGTTAATGAGTTAAAATACAAATACATAGGTTACTCCTATAGATCGATATTTGATAATTGAATATAAGTCTTTGGTAAAGGATAATCTAGTTTATCCACCAGCTTAAAATCATGGTATAAGGAAAGGGTTTCCTCTGCTGTATCAATGGTAGCCCAGACATACTCATATTCTAGCTCCACTGGCATGGCAAACTTCTCCCCGAAGACCTCAAGAATCCTGTTACTTCTGATGAATCTTACCAGGTGGATATAGCCGGCAGATATACCAAGCCTTAAAGGGGGCTTAAAATCCCTGGGAAGATATTTTAGATTGCCGGTCATCTTCTCTAAAGGGGTCTTACCCTCCAGAGTACTGTACCGGTGGTTTTGGTCATGGAAGATCTCAAACCCTCTCACCTGGGATAACACCTGATAGAAGCTCTTAAAATACTGGGACCGGAAAAACATCTTATCAAAGACATTCTGGAATCTCTCAATTATTCCATTTCTCCAGGGCTCTCCTACGGGGATAAAGACCGGTTGTATGCCCAGATAGAGGCAAAGTCTTATTACCAGGCCGAATGAATGGGGATAACACTTAGAACCCCTCAGAGGAAGCTTATTGTCCAGCTGCAGGTATTCTGGGATACCCAGGATGGTAAAACAGCGTATGAGAGAGGCAATTATCTCGGTCTTAGTCTGCCTTCTTATGGGGTTAATACAGCACCTGCGGTCATAGGCGTCAATGGCTTTAGCTGAATAGAAGCGGCCGTCGGTCTTTAGGTATCTGAGCCCTACCACATCAAACTGGTGGAGGAAGTTGCTATAGGTGGCCTGAAGAGCAGGATAAGGGGGAGGATTTAGCCCCTGTTTCTTAAGCTGCCAGCTGATATTTAGTGCTCCTCTCTGGGCATATAGAGTTGTTTCCAGTTCTCCCCTGGTATCAATTATTGCCTGTTCCATAGCTTTACTTACCTTATCCCGAGTATGATGGGGTCTTCTGGAAAGATCAGCCGACCAGTCGCTTCCACCATACTCATAACGCTTTAACCATTTAAAAAACCATCTCTTGCTTTTACCAAGACTTTGATAGATAGCCTTTGGAGATTCTCCATTTTCATACCTTAAAATTGCTTGCTTTCTGATCTCAGACTTGTCCATGTTGGCCTCCTTAATTTTTGAGACCAGTATAGATGATTACGCACATGGGTGCACGATGTATTTAAACAAATCTCCATTAAGGTTACCTATGTATATGTATTTTTGGGTGCACGATGTATATGTATTTGTCATCTAACCATTTATCAACTTGTTATTGTATTATAAGATATTCTTAAAATCTATTTAGTCTTATTAAATTTTTTATGTGAAATTGTTTTAATTTATGTATTTTTAAATTGCTTTTATAATTCTTCTACTTTATCATAATGCCAGCATCTTACCTTATGTCCATTTTCTACTTCTCTTATTTCCGGTCTCTGAACAAAACAATTATCATCAGCGATAGAACATCTGCCACTAAATTTGCAACCCCTGGATAAATTACAGGAACTTGTTAAAAAGCCCGGAATGGAATATAATCTATCTATTTCCTGATCAATCTTCGGTATGCAATTTATTAATCCATGGGTATAGGGGTGTTTATAATTGGCAAACAGAGTCTTAACATCAGTATATTCTACCACATCACCAGCATACATAACAGCTACTCGATCTGATATCTCAGCAATTACTCCCAAATCATGAGTTATTATTAGGAGTGACATACCGAATTTATCCTTCAGGTTCTTAATTAAATCAAGAATTTGAGCCTGAATTGTAACATCAAGGGCCGTTGTTGGCTCATCTGCAATTAACAATTGAGGAGTACAAGAGAGAGCCATAGCAATCATTATTCTCTGTCTCATCCCCCCGCTTAATTGGTAGGGGTATTCGTTTATCCTCTGCTCAGGCAGTGGAATACCTACTTTGCGCAGCATTTCTATCGTTTGTACCATTGCTTCTTTCTTAGTAACATGTTTATGAACTAGAATCGCTTCAGAAATTTGGTTCCCTATTGTAAAAACCGGATTTAGTGAGGTCATCGGATCCTGGAAGATCATTGATATATCTTTACCCCTTACCAACCTTATCTCTTCTGGCTTTAATTGGAGAAGGTCACAATCTTTAAACAGAATTTTGCCATCGACAATCTTTCCGCATGGTCCTTGTATTAGGCGCATAATAGAAAGAGCAGTAACACTTTTTCCACAACCTGACTCACCGACCAAACCGAGGGTTTCACCAGGATAGATTTCAAAACTTACCCCATCGACTGCTTTCAATACCCCCTTATTAGTATAAAAGTAAGTCTTTAAATTCATTACCTCGATCAATTTTTCTTTCAACAAAAATCCTGCCTTCTTCTTACATATTATTTATTAATTAATTACTAAAATAGGGCGTAATAACTGATAAAGTATCCATTCCGATTCTAGTAGTCATCGTAGATGGAGATAAGTTTTACCTTTCCCCGCTATATATTCAGGTTTTAGCACTTTATAAGCTGCTATATTATTTCCTCTTTATTCTGTCTTTATATAGGTAAACTTATTTCTGATATTTTTTAGCAACCCCTGCAAACCCATTTTGCAGTATATTGATATCAAGTTCACTCATTACCATCTGCATCCGGGAGTTCCACCTATCAAGAAGAGCATCACTACTGTGGATAGCAAAAACTTTGTGATATTTTTCAGCTGCATCGGCTACTTCCCCAATTACTGTTTGAACAACTTTACCCATTATGTTACCAGGTACACCCAGTGAAATTGCCAGATTATTTAGGCCAATAAGCAATACATCAATTTCTTCCATTGCTGAAATTGCATCAATATTTTTAATTGCCTCAGCAGTTTCAATTTATGCAATAGCTAGTGTTGTTAACTCATTTTGTTTCCTCATGAATGAAGCGGCATCATTCCCCGTCTCTACAAAGTAGGTAAGCTCTCCATTACTGCTAAGTCCTCGGCCCCCAATAGGTGCATATTGAGACCATTTTACAAATTTCTGTGTCTCTTCAAGTATACTAATCATAGACACTATAATAACTTCTATACCGATTTTAAGATTATATCTCTCTTGCACCTAGAGCCAGAGGTAAAGTAGCACAAATTATTTTATCCACAATAACTTATTTTTCTTAAAATTAGCCAATCAATATTCTTTTAGTTAAATTTCATTGAAGATAGACTATTATTTTTATATTTATTACTAACTATATTTGATGTTTTACTCTTTTTCTTATTTTACGTTCTTTGAACTCTTTGATTATTTCTAAAAGCTCATTACAGGCAACCTCAAGTACTTTCTCACCTTTTTCCCTACTTGCTTTTGTTGGATCCCCTTTAACTCCATTATTAGTAACTGTACACCAGAACTCAGTCATGTGAATTGGATTTTTAGAATCTTTTTCCGGTTTACGTCCTGTAATATCACTCCAAAAATGAGGAGAAATTTGATAACTCATATCTGCTTCAGCTTCATTCATATTTACATTATCTGGATTTATAGCTAAGTATAGCGACGTTTCCAATTCTCCTGCATGTGCTACAGTTTTAGTTTCTCTGATTTTATTAAAAAGCTCTTGCACACTACTAAGTTCCCACCAGGAAATAAATGCACAATGTATATCACCTTCAGCTTCTACGACAGCTAATCGAGCAGCTAAATCTCCTATGGGTTGATTACTACCGTGTCCATTAACAATTAAAATTTTTTTAAATCCATGATAAGTCAAACTCTTACAAATATCCAAAAGATATTTTATTAAAGTATCCCAAGTAATTGTTATTGGACCAGGAAAATCCATATGGTGTGGACTAAAGCCATGAAATACCGGAGGCATTACAATAATTTCTTCAGGACATAATTCCGCTGTCCTTTCACAGATTGTAGAAGCAATCAAAATATCTGTATCCACTGGAAGATGAAAACCATGATCTTCTATCATCCCAAATGGTACTAAAACAACCTTTCCCTTTTTAACAGCTTCGTTAATTTCAGGCCAAGTTAATTTACTATACAAGTACTTTTTATTCTTATCCATTTCAAACATCTCCTTAACATTATTAATATTATAAAGCTTCATCAAACTCTTAAATGAGGATCTAAAACATCTCTAAGCCCATCCCCAGCTAAATTTAATCCAAGAACAGTAGCTATAATAAACATACCTGGAAAAATTGTTATCCAGGGGTAAGTACTAATATACTCCCTGCCTTCACTTAATATATTTCCCCAACTTGGAGCCGGCGGGGGTGGACCAGCCCCAACAAAACTCAAGCTTGCCTCTGCAAGCACTGCATAGGCAAAAATGAAGGTACTCTGCACAATTAGGGGAGCCAGAGAATTGGGTAAAATATGAAGCAAAATAATTCTTGGCTTACTTGCTCCCATTGCTTGGGCAGCTTTTACAAATTCCGAGTTTTTTAATCCAAGTACCGATCCTCTTACTATTCTGGCCGTTCGTGGAGTATAAACAATACTTAAGGCAATTGCTACATTCATTTCTGTTGGCCCTAGAATTGCTACAATTGAAATTCCCAGCAATATTGTCGGGAAAGACATAAATGCGTCCATAACTCTCATTAAAATATAATCAAGGGTAGAAAAATAACCAGCAAGAAGACCGATAGCCGTTCCAAATACAGTTGTAATAAGCATAACTATTAATCCTACCTTAATTGACACTCTGGAACCGAATATAACCCTGCTAAATATATCCCTTCCAAAATTATCTGTGCCAAATAAATATTTTTTGCTTGGAGCTTGAAATCTATCTGTTACATTAAATTCCAGTGGGTCATAAGGAGCAATTAAGGGAGCGAAAATCGCAAATATACTAATCATTATAATAATTATCAAGCCGAATAAGACGTTTTTATTTTTTGCTAATCGTCTAAAAACATCTTTTGACATAGTCTTATCTTTATAATCCTCCATCATTTTTAATTTTTCTACTACATTTTTTAATTAATTAGGTAACTTATTCAACTCCATCAATTTTAATATAATTCTATTTTTTATTTTGTTAAATTAATTACCTTTTCAATCATATCTTATGCGTGGATCAAAAATTGGATATAATAAATCTGCTAATAAATTAACCATAACATAACTAGTTGCAATTACCAGCAAAATACCCTGAATCAGAGGGTAATCTCTAGTTGTAACTGCTTGTACTACTAATCTTCCTACACCTGGATAAGTAAATACAGTTTCAACAATTACAGCTCCACCTAATAAATTGCCAAAAGCCATGGCTACTACAGTAATAAGAGAAGTTGTAATATTCATAAAAGCATGTTTCATAATAACCTTATACTCTTTAAGACCTTTTGCCCTTGCTGTGCAAATATAATCCAGGCGAATAACTTCCAGCATACTTGATCTTGTTATTCTAGCTATTAATGCAGACTGCATAATTCCCAATGAAAATGCTGGCATAACCAATCTCCTTAGACATTCCAAAAAGTTTTCCGTCATTGGGATATATCCTCCGGATGGTAGCCACCCCAAATTTACACAAAAAATTAATATCATCATCAAACCTAACCAGAAACTCGGAACAGAGACACCTACTACAGCTATAGCCATAAAAAGCCTATCAAAAAGTGAACCCTGTTTTACTGCAGCTATTACCCCCAGAGGTATACCAATTAAAACAGCGATGATTAACGCAGCTACTGCTAATAAAAAAGTAGCGGGTATTCTTTCCAGAATTGCAGTTGTCACAGGACGGTCCAAGAAAAATGATCTTCCCAAATCACCGTGTAATACTTTAATTAACCAGTCTTTAAACTGAATATGTAAGGGTTTATCCAAACCAAGCTCTGCCCTCAAATTTGCAACCCTTTCAGGTGTAGCTTCCGTCCCGAGCATGACCTGAGCAGGATCACCAGGCGTTAAATAAATTAATAGATACGAACATAAAGCTACCAATATCAGGACCGGTATAAGTCCAATAATCCTTCCAATAATGTATTTTCCCATATAATTATAATTATATTAATTCTCCTCAAATACTTCTTTTATCTGTTTAATTGTATAATCAATATCTGATTCCGTAATATCACGATATACTACCATTCTAATATATAAATCATCAATAGCATTACAGAGGATACCTCGCTGATTCATTCTTTTGGAAAACCTCGGCGCATCCCAACCATTACCTTTTACGCCAAACTTTATGATATTTGTCTCAACCTTATTTATATCCAAATGAATCTGTTGGTAATTCTCTAAACTACAGGCTATTCTTTTTGCTTTTTGTTGATCTTCTTTTAATCTTTCTATCATCTCCTCGAGGGCAATAATTCCTGGTGCTGCAATATACCCTGCCTGCCTCATAACTCCTCCTAAAAGTTTCACATTCTTCCAGGCTTTTTCAATAAACTCTTTTTTACCAGCTAAAATCGAACCTACTGGACAGCAAAGGTCCTTTGATAATCCAATCATGACACTGTCTACATATTGCGTTATTTCCCTTGCATCAATACCCAGATATACAATTGCTTCAAATAAACGCTCACCATCTAAATGAATTGAAACATTATGTTTATCTGCCACTTTTCTGATTGATTTGAAGTTCTCAGGATATACTACCCTTCCCCCGGCTCTATTATGGGTATTTTCCAAACAAATTAAAGTAGTTCTGGGTTGGGTAAGACCGCTCTTTCTGATTGCTTGTTCTACTTTATCAGGCGGTAAAAATCCTTCATTATCAGGTATTAGACATACTGAAGCATTACTCAAAGAAGCGTAACCACCAACCTCATTCAAATATAAATGAGACTGCGCTCCTGTAATAATTTCATCGCCCTTATTACTTGTGTGAGTCATGATAGCAGCCTGATTCCCCATTGTTCCACTGGGGATAAATATTGCAGCTTCTTTACCTAGTTTTTTTGCTGCAATTTCCTGTAATTTATTTACAGTAGGATCCTCACCATAATCAGCATTGCCTACTTCAGCATTTCTCATTGCCTCCAACATTTTTTGGGTTGGCATACTGCATGTGTCACTTCGTAAATCAACAACTCTTTTCATCTAGATTATCTCCTCATAATATTTTATTAATTTATTTAACATGTAAAACAAGGTAAATCTGTAGAATCCATCTTTTTTATAATATCAACAAATCATATTATTTTTCATATTATCATCTTATTATCCTGAAAAATAATATCACCATCTTTTATAATTATAAAAATTTTTTTGAGAGCTTCTAAGTCTTCCAGTGGATCTCCTTTTATAATAATAAGATCTGCGAGTTTACCTTTTTCAACCGTCCCAACTTCGTTATCTACCCCTAGAGCACGTGCTGCTTCTGAAGTCCCGGCCTTTATTGCATCATAATTTGTAAGGCCTATCTTATCGGCAAGTAACTTAATAGAAAAGGGCAACTGATCAAAGTCAACTTCAGGTACACCTGCATCAGTACCAGCGAGCATTTTGATTCCAGCTTGATACATAATTTTCATTAACTCCATTCGTTCCTCAAAAATAGCAACAGAGTCTGCCGAAAAAAATGTCCGATTTAAAGAGGCTAATGCTGCAGGTAAAGTGGGGTTAACATAGATATTCTTTTCTACCATTTCTGGAATAATTTCTTTCCTTAAGTCAAACCCTTCAACAGGAGCTAACCAAGCACAATGTTCTATTGTATCAACACTGGCTTTTACCGAATTTACTATCCCCTCCGTACCTAGAGCGTGAACAGCCACTTTCATATTTCTCTGATGGGCTTCCTCAACAACCACCTTTGTTTCTTCTAAGTTATATTGAACTCCCCTCGCATTACTTAAAGTAGTCAACCTACCTCCAGTAGACATCAATTTAATAAAATCAGCACCTAGTTTGTTCATTAGTCTAACTGATTTAATTAGTTCTATTTTATCATCGGCTTCCAGCCCCATAAAGTAACCGTGTCCACCAGTAATTGTAATATTATTACCCGAGATAATTAACCGTGGGCCAGGAATATATTTTCTATTTATACCTTCACGTAACAAAAAACTTAAATCACTATATGCCCCACAATCACGAGCAGTTGTTATACCACTTAATAACATTTTTCGGGCATTCTCAGCACTTTTTAAAACTATAAATTCTTTTTTTTCTTTTAACCATTCACACCAATCCTTTGTGTTTGTATACTCTGGGTGCATTGTTATATGAACATGTGTATCTATTAATCCTGGTAAAACCGTATATTTTTCAGCATTTATGACCTTATCAAATAAGTCCTTTTTTCTACTACTAATCTCTGCTATATCTTTTATTTTTTTACTTTCAATATCTATTTGAACATTACGCTTCGGCGGGTTTTTCCCGTCTATTAGACATCCTGCTTTAATTCTGTATTTCATTGTCTTCTCCTATTAGACATCATTCTCTCAATTTTTAGAAAGAGAGGCAGTAATATAAATTTTTTTATTGAATATATTATTATTGCCTCTCATCTATTCCGAAAAACAAAAACTAGCCGTTTATTTATCCAACCATGTATTTACGAAATAAATCATATACCAAGGTTCATACCCTTTGACATATTTCGCCTTACCCATATACAATCCTAAATCATATAGTTTAATCATAGCAACATCTTCATAAAAAATACGTTGAACATTTTTGTATGCCTCGTATCTATCTTCAAATTTTGTACTTCTTTTGCCCATTTCCAGATACTTCACCATCTCCGGATTGTTATAACCAAAGAAAGTAGTCTCTGGTAAAAAATAAAAGTCATTCATGGTCGGATCAAAACGAATAGAATGACTACTAAAAGACAAATCCCACTTAGTTAGATCAGCTCTAATATTCAGTTGGGTTGGCCAATCAGTAACGGTTAGTTCAACATTAAACCCTAATTCGGATAACTGTCTTTCCAGAGCGATACCGGCTTTATACATGTAGTCATAACTTGTATTTGTCAAAATAACAATTTTCTCACCATTATAACCGGCTTCTTTCATTAACTTTTTTGCTTTTTCGGGATTATTTTGGTTATAAAACTCTGCACCAATATCAGAATGCCAAATCTGTTCTTTAAAATACATACCTGGATCTAATCGCGCACTACCCGTTGCGCTAACAATCATAATTTCCTCAAGATTCAATCCTGCCTGTAAGGCTTGACGTAGTTTTAAGTTTCTGAAAATGCTATGCTCTGAATGATTTATATAGATTACTGGCCAGGTAAATGGCATTAACTCAACGATATCTAGTTTATCATTTTCTCTTAATTTAGGGACCTCCTCTGGGGGAATCTGATCTGCAAAATCATATTCTCCTGCCACCAGACCAGCTACACGTGCTCCACCTTCAGGAACTGGAATAAAGTAAATTTCATCAAGATAAGCTGCCTTATAACCTGCAAATCCCGAAGCTTCTTCCCCTTCAATTGGTTTATAATCTTCAAAACGTTTAATTTTAGTATAACGATCTGGTATCCATTCAACTAGCTGATAGGGCCCTGTCCCTATAATCTCTACTTGTTTGGCTTCAGCTCCTTCTGCTACCTCCTTGGGCATTATTCCTAATAAAGAACCGGGTTGAGCAAGAAATGCTAAGAAGGCACCATTCAATTGTTTTAACTTCATTTCAACGGTATAATCATTAACTATTTTTATTTCTTCTAAATCAGCAAAATTCTCTTTATAAGGTGATATCTTTATATATCTTTCGACTGAAGCCTTAACATCTTCAGCTTTCATTGTTTTACCATTATGGAAGGGTACCCCTTCTCTTAAATAAAAAGTATATATAGTACCATCTTCGCTTATATCCCAATCTTTTGCCAACATCGGGACCACCTCATATGATTCATTAAATGCTACTAGAGGCTCAAAAATATTAACCACTATCTCCCTAGTTGCAACGTGAGTAACAGCCATTGGATCGAGACCAACAGGATTAGAAGTAGTGGCAACACGTAATACCCCACCATATTTAGGCTCTGAAGCAAATGTAACTGTAGCTCCTATAAAAGAAATGGATACAATCAATAACCAACATAAAATACGTAAAAAATAATTTTTCCTTTCCAAAATCATTATTAAAATCCTCCTTTATTTTTTTATTCTCTGTAAAGCAAAATGAAAAAAAATTACTTTATCCTACCACCTCCCTTAATCCGAGATTTTATTAGATTTTTTAGATGTATTTCAATCATATTTTAGTATATATAACTCTCAAATTTCTATTACCTTTTTTAATTGTTTTACACGTTTTTCCATCAGATTTTCAATAATTCTCCCCATTTAATTTAAAATATTTTCAAAATTTACTTTATTAAAAACAAATTATTAATATTATCACCCCTCTTTTTTTCTTTAAGTCTTCTCATAAATTCCTGGAATCTTATTTTATAAGATTCATTAGAGTTGCTTGTTTTAGTTTTACTTCATAATGAATAAAAATAACATTTTATTTTTAAAAGTTAAATATTCTAAAAGCCTATTCATTCCCAATTAAATTGGAAAAATCAAATATTTCTGAATAAGCAAAGAGAGCAGGATAACCCCCAGTATGAATATAGATAACAGTATCCTTCTTATCTAGTTTGCCACTTTTAATATGATCAATAAGCCCAGCTAATCCCTTGCCAACGTAAACAGGATCAGCTAAAATTCCTTCTGTTTCTGAAAGTAACTTAATAGCTTGAATACATTTGAGTGTAGGTACTGCATAAGCAGGTCCAACATAGTCACTATAGTTAATTATATCCTGTGGATAAACATTACAATCAATTCCTAATGTGGTTGCTGCAGCATTAGCAATTGATGACATCTTTGATGGAATATCGGTATCCCAGTCTTGCATATTAATCCCAATCACTGAATAATTAGTTTCAGTATATTTTGAAAAAAGTACCAAACCTGCCTGCGTAGGACCTTCAGAAGCAACATATAAATGTGTCGGTTTAATATTATCTCTGATAATTTGTTCAATTATTTCAATAGAACACGATACATAACCTATGGCACTAAGATCCATATCTTGAATCCCTGTTTCAAACGGATTTTTACCTTCAGCTTTCAATTTCTCAGTTTCACTATGAATAATGTCTATTTGCTCTTCGCGAGTTGCTTCAACAATTTTAATTTTAGCACCAGTAAGTAGATCTATTAGTAAATTCCCTTGTATATCAATTTTACCAGTAACCTCTCGAGCAGTTTTACGAAGAATAAGCCTTACATCCATACCTAATCTCCGAGCAGCAACTGCCACTTGTCGGGCATGATTTGATTGAATTGCAGCTCCATACACAATTGTGTCTGCTTTTCGTTTAACTGCAGGAGCCAATCTAAATTCTAACATGCGCATTTTATTGCCTCCAAAAGCCACATCTCCAGTAAGATCATCACGCTTCATAAAAATTCTCGGTCCATATAGTGCATCAGAAAAATTGGGTAACTCCATAAGTGGGGTAGGGAGATTTGCTATCTTTACCCGATCAAAACAATTTACTTTTTCTTTAAGAATTTGTAATCTATCTTGTCTAATAATCATAATATCTACTTCTTGAAATTCTACTAATTTTAAAATCGGACCTTCTAAAACAATTATTTACTGGATCAAATCCAAATATTTACTAATAGGTATCACAATGTAACCAAATCACTATCTCTTTCTAGCTGAAATTTTTCTGCCATCTCATTATTGGGGGAAGACAATTAAGGTGTTTCTGGATATTAGGAATACTACTTAACTTCTCATAGGGTGCATTATAGTCTTGGTATCGGTATTTCTTCTTGATCTTTCCTTTTCTATCTATGACCTCAGATCAAAATGGAAGACACAGTTATGTTAAAAGTTGAGATACTTATAAATACAATAATACAGGTGAAGTCAATTAGTCTCTTTTTATATTTTTTTAGAAGATTATTAATGTACAGCCTTCTCCCCGCTTTTTACGTTTACTTTAAACATATTTTTTTATTTTTATAACCTTCCTATTTACATTATATTCTATCGATTCCCACGCCTTTACAGGCGTGGTACGGTTAAAACTCAAGCTGTGCTTGTCCTGTTTCTTCTTCAGCTTGGCATTGAACGTATTTGCGAATCATTGAAGCAGTGATTCCTACTGTGGAGACAAAATAGCCTTTGCCCCAAATGCCCTTCTTGTCCCAGTAGACATTTTGCAGGAAGTTAAACTTTCTGCTGAGAGATCTATTGGTATTCTTCTTGATGGTTTCTGCTACCATACTTACCGCGTATTTCGGGGGAATTACCATATACAGGTGAACATGATCTGGTTTGATGCCTATCTCGATGTATTCCCAATTAGGATAGAACTTTCTAATTTCTTGTAGTTTGATCTCTAGATAACTTTTTACCCCTGGAACCAGTATCTTTCTCCGGTAACGGATTATCCATACGATATGATATTGGGTCTTGTATACGGTATGGGCTGACTTGTATAATTTCATACCCTTTATTCTATCAAAGAACGACCAGAAGAAACAGGAACTAGCTCTCATCCCCACCCTTACAGGTGGGGAGTTCCCGCTGGATTAAATGTTTTTTAGCATTTCTACTGCTCTTTCTACACCTAAGCGCGGGCTGGTTAATACTGGAACAGGGGTTTCACCTAATTCGTCTAATAAGGCGACCATACTCCCTTGTGCACATACAATTACCTCTACTTTTTCGGCAAGTTCCCTGATACCTTCAATAACCATTTTATTGTGAGTCGCTACATCGCCACTTCTCAGTAAACTAAAAGCTCCTTCACACAATTTTTCGGTGATTTCAATCTCTTTATTTAATTTCTCAGCAGTTTTTTTTACTAAACGTACAGTTGGACCCAGTGTCGTTGGTAGAGTGGCAATAACACCAATCCTTTTACCTGTTTCACAGGCTACTTCTGCCATTTTTTCATCTATCTTAACCAAGGGAATATCAACTAATTCTGCAGCTATATCTGCTGCTTCTCCCACTGAGGAACATTGATTAAAAACAAGGTCAGCTCCAATAATTTTCTCAGCAAGGATAGCATAAGTACAAATTCTTTTTATTACCGCTTTTGTTACTCCTTTATTTTCTATTACCTCGGCGAGTAAACTATCATCAATAATATTCTTTACAATTACCTC
>LDZU01004240.1_pt1 | contig 19075 bp, 18 predicted proteins | sample 615531 | NCBI WGS metagenome assembly LDZU01 (sample SAMN03408293, study PRJNA278302) | terrestrial metagenome | isolation source: oil reservoir sample SB2 | place: USA: Alaska, North Slope, Schrader Bluff formation | collected 2011-09 | reverse complement strand
ACAGTGAACATTGCTACGCCCCTCAAGTACGTCCTTGAGGGTTAGCAGGTGTACACTTTTAGACCGCCGAAAGTGCACAAAGTTACGCCGCCGTTGACAATACATCAGGAGGTTTAAACAAATTTCAATCCTACCTTAGTCCAATTCAAACTAGCATTTGTGGCCGGATTAGGGTTAACTGCTCTAAATTTCAATCCTACCTTAGTCCAATTCAAACCACTAACTGCTGTTTCGTTGTACCATACTCCAGTATATTTCAATCCTACCTTAGTCCAATTCAAACATAGCAGTTATTTACCGATATTAAGGCTAATTCCTGATTTCAATCCTACCTTAGTCCAATTCAAACGTAAACAATTGTTTTCCCTTCAGTAGGAGTAATGAGATTTCAATCCTACCTTAGTCCAATTCAAACACACCAATTGAATCTACCGGCCCGTGGAGTTGGTTGATTTCAATCCTACCTTAGTCCAATTCAAACGACGTATTTACAGTAATGTATCCTGCTTTTGTTAGGATTTCAATCCTACCTTAGTCCAATTCAAACGAAGTCTGTTGTTCCACCCTGATAATGGTTATTTCAATTTCAATCCTACCTTAGTCCAATTCAAACTTAAACAAAGCCTCTTTCCGGTATAGTGACAAATATTTCAATCCTACCTTAGTCCAATTCAAACATGTTTTGGTTACTTATGCTCATATGTGTCAAAAATATTTCAATCCTACCTTAGTCCAATTCAAACCATACGAAGAAATTGAGAAAAAAGTAAGGAGAAAAAATTTCAATCCTACCTTAGTCCAATTCAAACGTGGTCGAGATATTCGACTGTGACAAAAACATTGTTATTTCAATCCTACCTTAGTCCAATTCAAACTGATTCTTCGGTTGTTACCTTTACAATTCAGAACAAATTTCAATCCTACCTTAGTCCAATTCAAACCGAAGCGCCATGGAATGGTATTGCCCCGCCGAAATCATTTCAATCCTACCTTAGTCCAATTCAAACTGAAATTGAACAAATGACAAAAGATTTCAGAAGAATATTTCAATCCTACCTTAGTCCAATTCAAACTTGGCCGTTCTGCTATAAATGAAAAAGTCCATAGGTATTTCAATCCTACCTTAGTCCAATTCAAACCGGGGGTTCCATCAATTTTTAATGCAAAATTGTTATTTCAATCCTACCTTAGTCCAATTCAAACTTATTGGAGAAATGTTGCAGAACGGAGATATTACATATTTCAATCCTACCTTAGTCCAATTCAAACAAAGTCATAAAAAAGTAACGAAATTTTCTTATTTTATTTCAATCCTACCTTAGTCCAATTCAAACTTTGTATATTTGTTCGAACGAAAACATTGATTTAAAATTTCAATCCTACCTTAGTCCAATTCAAACGAGGTAGACGGCGTCACTCATCGTCGCGCCCCTCCATTTCAATCCTACCTTAGTCCAATTCAAACAGACGATGGCCGATGCGTTCCATGCGTTGATCGAGCATTTCAATCCTACCTTAGTCCAATTCAAACGGTCAAGGCCCGAGACAAGCCGGCGATCGAGAAGGGTATTTCAATCCTACCTTAGTCCAATTCAAACCCGGCCGGGTGAAGTGGTGGAAAGAGGCGGATAAACATTTCAATCCTACCTTAGTCCAATTCAAACGACTGTGCCAGGGCCTCCCGGCTCGCCGCTTCTCCCATATTTCAATCCTACCTTAGTCCAATTCAAACTGCGGAGACGTTCGTCCGGTGCTCCACTGTCGCCATATTTCAATCCTACCTTAGTCCAATTCAAACGCCCCGGGACCGACCAGGGCCATCCCGTGTTTGTCAAATTTCAATCCTACCTTAGTCCAATTCAAACCAGGGCCTCGTCGTAGTCCTCCTCGAACCAGATAGGCAATTTCAATCCTACCTTAGTCCAATTCAAACTCCAGGGCGAGCATTTCCCCGCAGCCGTTTTTGCAGCATTTCAATCCTACCTTAGTCCAATTCAAACTTCATCTTCGGGGTCATCGTCTGGGCGATCGTCGTAATTTCAATCCTACCTTAGTCCAATTCAAACGGAAATGAAGATGAATCTCGAAAACTTCAGAAAAAACATTTCAATCCTACCTTAGTCCAATTCAAACCAGATGGCTGAGCTCAGCAACATCTCGCAACACAATTTCAATCCTACCTTAGTCCAATTCAAACTGTCTTCGTGGACCAAGGCGACATCATCCATGTACATTTCAATCCTACCTTAGTCCAATTCAAACGCTCGAAAACGGCGGCACCATCACGTTCTCAATCGCATTTCAATCCTACCTTAGTCCAATTCAAACAGGCTGAGCGGGGTGTATGCTGCGAGCGCGGATCCGCATTTCAATCCTACCTTAGTCCAATTCAAACGAGGAAGACGAGGTACTTATCCAGATGAGAGGATCATTTCAATCCTACCTTAGTCCAATTCAAACCCCCGATCTCCACGTACACGGGTGTGGTCTCGTCGTAATTTCAATCCTACCTTAGTCCAATTCAAACTCCACCGGACGTCCTGCCGGGTCTCGTAGATCATCGCCATTTCAATCCTACCTTAGTCCAATTCAAACGTATAAATACTTTCGAGTATATCTCTATGTATCAAGATTTCAATCCTACCTTAGTCCAATTCAAACGCTGATTACAAATACATTTACGTAACAAACAAAAGATTTCAATCCTACCTTAGTCCAATTCAAACGCGAAAAGGTGTTTTTTGCCGTCGTGGAACATGATAAATTTCAATCCTACCTTAGTCCAATTCAAACAATGGATTTTTGGTAGGTGATTTTAACCGTCGTGAGATTTCAATCCTACCTTAGTCCAATTCAAACACTCGTAACATTTCCGGTGGTATTGGCGTTCAACAGATTTCAATCCTACCTTAGTCCAATTCAAACGACATTATGATACCTGGATGATATGCAAGTTGTTACATTTCAATCCTACCTTAGTCCAATTCAAACTTGGTATAAGGATTTAATCTCAATTCTTGAACCTGAATTTCAATCCTACCTTAGTCCAATTCAAACCTTTGTAGAGGTTACACCACTTGATGAGGATTTCAATTTCAATCCTACCTTAGTCCAATTCAAACCGCCGTCAGGGGCGACGGATGCGGCACGACGGGATAATTTCAATCCTACCTTAGTCCAATTCAAACGATGATGTTAGTGCCATTCAGTTAAGCACAGACAAATTTCAATCCTACCTTAGTCCAATTCAAACCAGGTGCAAGCGTCTCTTCTGCACGCCCTACAATCATTTCAATCCTACCTTAGTCCAATTCAAACTGCACAGAATGAGAAAACAGAATGGACTACAACAGTATTTCAATCCTACCTTAGTCCAATTCAAACCAGGATTCATCTGGTTCCTCATTGCAATCTTCTCAATTTCAATCCTACCTTAGTCCAATTCAAACCCTGCATTCATCGCTGGTACGTATGAGATTATTGAAAATTTCAATCCTACCTTAGTCCAATTCAAACACCCCCTGGCGATGCCTCCGTCACGCTCGATATCGAATTTCAATCCTACCTTAGTCCAATTCAAACTGGGATTGGCATGTTGATTTCAGCACTATGCCCTCCATTTCAATCCTACCTTAGTCCAATTCAAACACGGGATCCGGGACAGATTCAACGACCGTTACAAATAATTTCAATCCTACCTTAGTCCAATTCAAACAGATCCTTGCGGCACGACGCGTCGGGGCGGATTCGGATTTCAATCCTACCTTAGTCCAATTCAAACGAGGTCGTGAACGATGCCCCGCTCCTGGAGATCCCCATTTCAATCCTACCTTAGTCCAATTCAAACTGGCGGGCAGTACGTCATCCTCACCTGCGTGATCTGATTTCAATCCTACCTTAGTCCAATTCAAACCGCCCCGTTGTCGAGGGCGAACCGCCCATCTTCGCAATTTCAATCCTACCTTAGTCCAATTCAAACTGAACTCAGGAAGCGGGGGATGAACTACTCCCAGATATTTCAATCCTACCTTAGTCCAATTCAAACACGATGCCCCGCTCCTCGAGATCGTCGATCTAACCGATTTCAATCCTACCTTAGTCCAATTCAAACAGCGCCCATTCTCCCTGTTTTTGGCCATCCAGGGCAGCAGCGATCCCTGCATATTACTCTATGTCGCGGATCCCTGATAACGTATACGGTTTATATCGATCCACGACAGGTGTCAATCAGATAATATTGCACGTGTCACCTTTCTCCACGCCGATTACACTCACGGTCACCAGATCTTCTGTCCTGAACGAGTAAAGACGCACTGAATCTTCAGATTCCCTAGTTAACAGTTTCAAGCCGTGCTTAATCTCTGCCCACTGCTTCTCGGTGACATTGCCCTCAAATACGGAATTCTGAACCCAGTTGAGATATCGGCGAAGGAAGTTACAGACCTTCGAGACCCGATCCACCGAGACATCGTAGACGATTATGACAAACATCCTACCACCAGATCACAAATGGCTCATATCGTGCCATCCCCATCAGATGCTTGCCGAGTTTGAGACACTCAAGGTAAGGAAGTCGTCCATAAGAAACACTCCGCTTGAGTGTCCGATGCTTGATGGTTGTATCAAGCCTGGCGTTAAACTCCGCCAGGAAAATCCTTCGTCCATTATCGTTAAGAAGACATAAATTGAGATCGGTCTCGAAATCATCTTGGGATATCATTTTTTTGTTTACCAGCTTGAAGATGGTTCTATCGACCAGGAAAGGTTTGAAGATCTCGGCAATATCAAGAGCCAGTGAGAATCGCCGCTCGGAGGGCTCATGCAAAAACGAGATCGTCTGATCGAGTTGCGTGTGGTATATCGCATTGATCACTGCAGAATACATCAACGAATTCCCAAAACTTATCATGGCGTTCATAGGGTTCCTTGGAGGTTTCTTGGTTCGCTCATCAAAAGAAAATTCGCCACCCAGGATACGATCGAAAGTAGCATAGTAGGTATTCCGGATCTTCCCCTCCACAGCCATAAGTTCGGTGACCCCCGCGCACGAATCTAATTTCCCCATCGCCATCTGGATGGATGCAATCTCGCTGCTCAAACCCCTGTCCCGGTAGTAATACAGATTCTTGAGTATGTTCTGTGCCGCCCCGGAGACGAACGCCCTTGCGATCACCATTCGTTTCTCAGGGTTGAGGTAGTGCTCTGCCTGTCGCACGTGCATCTCACCGGAAAGCAGAGCCTCGCGCGGCAGGAGGGTGCTCTCGTAGTGACCGTAGTAACCAAAGAAATGGATAGGTATATTGTATTTGGAGAGTAATGAAACCGCGCCTGAAGTGATCGAAACCCGCCCATAGGCAAATATCGCGTCAATCTGCTCTACTGGCAGGGCGCGTTTCGCATACTCCCGCTTCTCAGAGAGGTCGGGCAAATCGACCGGGGCTTCCTCACCGTCCATCTCCATCAGGAACTCAGGATCTTCCTTATCCACCGATAACTTCTGTGACTCCTCATCCTTCTGGCTGACAAAATAGATAGTGTTCTGCTTCCGAATGATCTTCCCGTTCTTGAGAATGTAAAAGTTCTGTTTCATCTATCACACCCAACAGAATTCATAATATGCACATTTTTTACAGTAGGTTTTCTTCACCGGCGGTGGGGGTTGTGGCAACCTGACAACCTCCTCAATACCCCTCAGGATCCTCTCCAGATCTTCACGTATCTCATCGGTCAGCGTCAGATGTTCCCTTTTTCTGATCGTCGGATAATCAAGAACGCCATCCACATCCCGGATACCAAGCACCTCCTGGAGGTAGTAGATGTAATAGTAGACCTGGTATCGATGCGCCTCCTCAAGTTTCTTTGACTTCTTCACCTCATGTATCGTAATCCGATCGCCCTTTTTGATGAAATCGATCCCGATCGAGTTGATGATCACGTTCTTGCGTTCGCGGGGGTAGGACGACTCATGAATAAACCGGCCCATTCCAACGAGGTCTGATGAGGACTCCATAGTCACATTGTTCGAAAATAGCCAAAGTTTTGTTGGACAGACCAGAAAGTAGTTTATCTGAGTGCCGGTGAAGGAAGGTGCTTTAAGGTCTGTCATTGAGGAGAACTCTATCGACACCTATAAATAATCTCTGGCGATCAACCTATCTCAATAACACACATGAAATAATTACTTGTGATTACATGCGCCTGCAGCAGGTTGGTCCAGAACCAAAAACACACCCGAGAGAATTCGTCGGAGATCCATTCATTGATACTGGAATCCTTGCGATTGAATTGCTAACAGAAAAACCGTTCAACAAGTGTACGAAGGAAGATCTCAGGTCTGCCGCCGACACTCTGGTAGACATATACATGACTCCAGCGTGGAAAAAAGAACTTCAATCGATATTCCCAAACAGCACATACATTCAGTCCAGCCGTGGCTATGACCACAGGGGGCGCTCAAAAGAGTTCCTTTACGGCCTCATCGAGGGCATCAACAACACTTCAGGCTCCACCACTTTCTGCTGTTACTGTGGTTCACCGGCCCACGAAAAGATGTCTTTCTACAAGACGCACGTACCGCTCGTTGGTTCCGGAAGTTTTACCAATTTCTTCCCGTCTTTCCGAGACGGTCTAAACATCTGCGCACGTTGTGCACTTGCCATACAGTTTACTCCCCTCCTCTGCTATAAAGCCGGCGGTAAACCCTGTCTGGTCAGTTCAAACAACCTAGCTATCGTAAGAGAATTCGGGAAAGAAGCCCTGAGGACACTGAGAGCACGTCTCGCATCGGGGGAGTATGAATCCGCGACTAACTCAGGCCTATACGATGAGAAGTTCAGGTCACCCCAGAATGCCCTCTTCCACCTGGCTTACAAGTTTGGCAAAGAATACCATGCACTGGGAATCTGCGGGCCAAACGAGTCTATTGTGCTCTACTGGATCGACAACTACAACCAGAACCCCAGCGGTGTACAGATCTACACCCTGCCAAGCAATGTCTTCAGATTCGTGGCATTCATGATGAACAGCCCGACCTACCGATCGGCATGGTTCAACCTCCTGAGCAGGTATTACAGCAAGGCAAAAACGAAGAATGAAGATGCCGAACTTCCAGTCTGGAAGACGAAACAGAACACCATCCACACGTATCTACTCGAAGGAAAGAGCATCCTGTGGGCCTTTAAGGACGACAGCACAAGAACACCGACCATACCCTGGCCGGTCGTTGAGAAATATATGCGAAATGTGAGAGGCATGAATCAGCAAAGGATTGAACAGATCAGAACCATGAGCGATAACGTCGCTCAGTGTATCAGGGAGACGAAAAAATACAGCAGAGTCCATGACATCGCTGCAGCGAGAGATCTGCCATCTTTTAGGAATCAGTTGCAGTTACTAATGAGAGATTGGCAGAAACTCGGCAAAGACAGACCGCTCACCACCTTTGACGATTACACAACAATCCTGCTACCCGGAGACTACCGTGGTTGGACAGAGGTCCGCGATCTTATGGTCATACGGTTGTACGAACAGTTACACGATGTGCTTGCAAAGGAAGTTGAAGAGGAGGAGGTTACAGAATGAAAACTATTATTGGAGCGTACCTTATAGATGCGCCGTTTTCCGCTTTAAACAACAGGGGCATCGACCCACGGGCGTCGAACGAGAACGAGGTTGCAACAAAAACGGTCAACTCACCGGAGGGCGTCAGGCCTTACGTATCGGCGCAGGCCTTACGCTACTGGTGGAGGCAGGTTCTCAGGAGTAAGTTCAACTGGAACTGCTCGCCCGTGGAGAAGATCAAGAGCAACCAGGCGGTAACCGAGGCCGATCCAATCACCTATGACGACGATGACATTTTTGGCTACATGAGCGCCCGGAAAGTTGAGGTTGAAGGAAAGAAGAAAGCTGAGAACGTAACTGTCACAAGGGTCTCCCCGCTGAAGTGTTCACCATTGATCGGGTTACCGATCCGGGTAACCTCCGACTTCGGTGTAATGAACCGTGATTTTGAAGGCGACCCTGTTCTGTACAGCCATCAATTCTACAGCAACATCCTCAAAGGGATCTTTGCACTCGATCTCGATGCTGCCGGAACGTTCACCTCCATAAATAAACCCGGCTCGAAGAACCTCTCTGATGACCTTGTGCAACGGTGTGAGGCGGAAGGGATGGTGGTAGGAGACAACCCCAAGCGCTATGCCATACCGGTAGATCTCAAGAAAAAGAGAGTTACTGATACCATTGCCGCTCTCAAATATCTCAACGGTGGTGCCATGCTCACACTCCATCTCACTGACGTCACCCCGAAGGTCATCATCATTTCGACGTTGAACAGCGGCAACAACATCTTCATGGACGTTTTCCCCCACCGAAATTATGAACAGGGTCTCATCGACCTAGACGCACTCTACACCGTCCTCGAGGACTATCGGGACGACCTGCTTTCAGGGGTATACATAGGGATCCTCCCGGGTTTCGGGACAGAGAACGAGAAAGAACTGTTGCAGTTCAAGGCGCCAGAGAGGGTTAACCTCACAGTCACCTCGCCGGTAAAAGCCATAGAGGGATATATAAAAGAAATTTCAAATAACGGTGCTCTCTTTGAGGCATAAAGGATGGAAGTTCTCCGTGCTACAATACGGGCTATGACCGCCTCGTTCCGTTACCCGATGTTTATGGTTGGGTACCAACCGACTTACCGGGTTCCACCCATTTCAACAGTCTATGGACTCCTCTCGGCAGCAAAGGGTGAGAAGGTGTATCTCCAGGACCTGCAGATCGGCTACGACTTTGTTGCAGAGGGAAGAGGGCTCGATCTCGAACGCATCCATATCTATGGAGATGCAAAGAAGACCAGACCCGTCACGTTCCAGGGCACGGATGTAATCAACCGGGATTTCCTCTACAACTGTACATTGACCCTCTACCTTACCGACATGAGGTTTAGAGAATATCTAAAGCGACCCCGGTACAATCTGCTCCTCGGACGTCAGTCAGACCTTGCATGGGTTGAAGCACTGGATCCCGTTACGCTCATCGAACAGGAAAGTGTCGAGATCCAGAACACGATCGTTCCATTCACAGGTGATATACCCGGGCAGGTCGTCTCCCTGCCTTCAGACTTCACCGATGAGGCTGAACGAAGGCCGTTGAGAGTGATGCCATACTGTATCGTGGACTCACCACAGACCGTTTCACCCGGATACCTTGACCCTGAGCGGAATGTGGGCGTGTATCTCCATGATTTCAGGGATTAAAGCCAAGACCAGTGGTGAGACCCTCGAGGAGCATACCCTCGCCTGCCTCTCCGTATTCTCATCGTTAAGGGAGTGTTACCCTGACATCGGTGAAAAGATCGGTTACCCTAATTTTCACAAAACCATCTTTAACGCCCTCTTCTTTCACGACTTCGGGAAAGCAGCCACAGGCTTTCAAGAACAATTGAACGGCGGGAAGAAGTGGCATTATCGGCACGAGATCCTCTCCGTTCCCTTTGTGGATGCACTTCCCGGCGGGGATACCGATCTGGTAAAGTTGTTTGTCCTCACCCATCACAAAGATCTCAGAGAACTCGTCAGATACGCCAGAGACCCGGATGATGAGGGTTCTTGCAGTTCGCCATTCCAGGAGCGTCTTGCAGAGGTCATACCAAACCTGCAGAAACTTTCCGGGATTCTAAAGGAGTACCCGCGATTGATGAATCGTTACTTTGGAGAACCAGCGGATCTTCGCCCTATCGATCTCACAGAATATACCGATGAGTCATGGGAGCGGATCTTACGGTCCGCTTCAAAATGCCTCAGGAACGATACGTGCAGGCAAAGGTTGAAGTACATCGGTATCTTTGGAAAGGGATCCTTCAATACCTGCGATTATCTGGCCTCAGGAGGTGCTAGAAAGGTGCTCAAACCCCTGCCGTCACTTGATGCCGTGTTTACGTATCCAGCCTACACCAGCATCCAGGAAAGGTGCAGGGAGACAAAAGGGGATGCCATTGTAATTTCGCCAACGGGATCGGGAAAGACCGAAGCGGCACTCTTCTGGGCGACTAACAACCTCAATCGAGCCGAAGGAAACAGAATATTTTATTCGCTTCCATACACCGCAAGCATCAACGCCATGTATCAGCGTCTCTCCAGACGCCTCACCCCCTGCTACAACGACGAAGGATGTGTCTCGCTCCTTCATGGAAAAGCGTCGTATTACCTCTCAAAGATGTATGATGACGCCAATGAATCGCGGTTTCTGCGTGATGTTGCAAAGAAGATCTACAGCCCTTACAAGATAATGACACCATACCAGTCACTGAAACACCTGTTCTCCATCAAAGGCTACGAGATGGGGCTTCTGGAGATGTACCAGGGATCGTTCATCCTCGATGAGATTCATGCCTACGACGCAAGGACGGTCGGCCTTATCCTATCGATGTCCGAATTTGTCAAGAACGAACTCGATGCAAGGATACTTCTTATGTCAGCGACGTTGCCTGAATTTATCAAAGATATATTTGTAAATTCCCTTGGTATTTCGAACATCCTCACGATGGATAAACACGAACTTTCCAGATATACACGGCATGAATGTTCGCTTCTTGACGGAGAGATCTGCGATCACATCGACAAAATAAAGAACACGCTCCGAGGTGATGAAAGGGTTCTTGTCGTCTGCAATACGGTGAAACAGGCTCAGCGAGTCTACAACAGCCTCAAGGGGATAAAACACCGTTCAGGGCTTCTGCACTCAAGATTCACCCTGGGAGATCGAGAAAAGATAGAGAGAGAAGTGGACTCGCTCGACCTGCTTGTTGGAACTCAGGCAATAGAGGTATCGCTGGATATCGATTATGATGTCTGTTACAGTGAACCGGCTCCCATCGATGCTCTTATTCAACGATTCGGGCGGATCAACAGGAGACGCAGGAAGGATGTATGCAGAGTATACGTATTCACGAGGGGGTCAGAGCAGGACAGGTTTATCTATGACGATTCCCTCGTTGAACGTACGCTGGAAGAACTGGGAGACCTGGAACTGTTGCACGAGTGGGTGATACAGGACATAACGGATAAGATCTACCGGAACGGTTTTGGAAATGATGAGAAACTGTTCCGCGACGTAAGAAGAACGTTTTCACGGGTCATAGAAGGTATCGTTCCGTTTTCAAACTCAGACCAGGCTGAGGCTGACTTCTACAGACTTTTCAACTCTGTTGAGGCTGTCCCCGAGAGGTTCCGGACAGATTACCTTGACAGTATCCAGGCAGGAGACATCTACAGAGCAATGCAGTATACTCTCCCCCTCAGCCGCGGTCAGTATCATCGCCTGAAGGGAGAGGGGCGAATCTCCAAAACAGAGGGAATGCTCTTTGTGAACGCCAGATATGACAGTGATCTTGGATTGCTGGTTGAAGAGCGAGATCCTGAGGCATTTACCGAGTAGCAGGAGGTAACGTTTTCCGGGGCTTGACGATGTTCACAAACCCGAATCCAAAAGTATTTCGCTCCCCAAAACCTGCATCCAGACCAAAACTTATGATCTGTTTTTGAGCGGGGCTCAGATGATTCCAGGAAAACTCCCACATGCTTGCAGCAACACCGTAACTCTTTCCGTCGATTGTTAGCCGGGTGTGCACCGATCTTCGGAAGAAGAACTGCTCAAAAAGGTTTGGTACCTCAACCGCCGTGCCGTAATACTCATTATATTTCTTGACGAGGTTCTCTGAGAGTTGCTTGACGAAAGCGTCGAAGGATATTGCCGGACGCCAGTAGACGTACCTGGGTTTACGCTCGTCGGGCGGTAGATTGTAAAGATCATAATTATACTCAGGGATCCGGATGATGATCGGTGTTGCGGAGGCTATTTGTAACGGAGCAGGGGGTATGGTGAGGTTAAAACTGCTGGAGCCGTATAGAGAGAAGGTGCAGTCCCCGATGTGGATCGGATTATCCTTAACGGTCGCAAGGTGCATCGCAATCTTTTCAATGACGGTGCGGTTCGGCGAGGCTATGATGAAATTCCTTATATCGCCAGTTTCCATGTCGCCAAATGGGAAAACATTTGAGAAACAGAAGTATTTGTAGCCCCCTTTGTCGTGAATACCGGGGTAACCACTCTCTTGAAGCAGGCGATAGACGAACCCCTGGAGCTTGTTGTAATCAAGGGATATATCTTTCTGTTCAGCCTCCGCCCTGAGTTTCAGAAGCAGCCTCACACAACCTCACCTGCTGACAATCTAGATCGTGCAGCACGGCAACACCTTCTACAACGGTGACTGCATCAGCGGGGCCGCTGCACACATACCCGACGACTCGATCGACCTGATCATCACCGACCCGCCCTACGGCATCAACGGCGGCCGGCTGCACCGTCACTACAACCGGGACGAGAGGTTTGTCATCGACGGTTACGTCGAGGTCGCCGCAGCCGACTACGGCGAGTTCAGCTGTAGATGGATCGCTGAGGCTGAACGTATACTAAGACCCGGGGGCTCTATATACATAGTCTCGGGCTACACAAACCTCTACCACATCCTCCACGCCCTCCGGGGGACGCATCTTCGTGAGGTCAACCACATCATCTGGCGCTACAACTTCGGAGTCTACACCAGCCGGAAGTACATCTCCTCCCACTACCACATCCTCTTCTACGAAAAACCGGGTGGAGAGAGGACTTTTAACCTAGAGTCGCGTTACGGCGCTCTGGAACGCGGGCCGGATAACCGGTCGCTGAACTACAGTGACCGCGAAGACGTCTGGTGCATCAACCGCGATTACAAACCCGGCCGGGCAAAGAACAAGAACGAACTCCCGGCCGAACTCCTCACAAAGATGATCCAGTACAGCAGCAACGAGGGTGACCTGGTCTGCGATATGTTCCTGGGCGGGTTCTCGACCGCAAAGGCTGCCATAGGTCTCAACCGGCGGGTGACCGGGTTTGAGGTCTCAGAAGAGATCTTCGAGCGCAAGATCGAGGAGACCCGGGCGATCCGGCCGGGATGCCTGTTGCCGACGCTGAGGAGACCGGAGACCGGGGCGCCCAGAAACCAGGGCCGGCCCTGGTCGGATGCGGAACGCGAGACGCTGGTCTCCCGGTTCAGCGAGGTCATCGAGTCCGGAGGGACGAAGAAGAGAGCGGTCGAGACGCTCGCGGAAGAACTCGGCCGGGGCCGGTGGGCGATCGAGAAGATGCTCAGGAAAGAGGATGTCGTGACCGGCGGCGGGAGAGTCTACAGGCAGCAGCGCTGATGAACGGGCCTCTCAGGGCGCCGCCTCATCCTCCCAGGCCACCACCACGAAGAGATCCCCGCGTGGCGACGGCGGCTCTGCCGCCGTTCCGGTAGCGATCCGCTCCGTCGGGTAACCCAGGTCCTCGCAGACGGCGACCCGTGCTGCCGGGGGGAGGAGCGCCGCAAGCGCACCGACCTCAAAGGCAGGGTCGGTTATGATGAAGACGACCCGGCCCCTCTCTATCTCTTCAATGGCGCTGGCGACGGCGTGGTCATGGTCATTCCCGTGGGCCCGGACAACCGCCACCCTCGCAAGCGGGAGTCTTAGCCTCGCAAACGCAACCTGCAGCGATGAGATCCCGGGAACGACATCACCCTCCAGGAGCGGCCCGAGCCCCGCAAGCATCGGGTCGCCCGTCGAGAGGACGACCGCATCGCGGGGGAGCGAGCGCAGGCTCCGGTAATCCGTGATCCCGTGCACCTCACACCCCGGCGGGATGGCGTCACGGGCAAGCGCGATCGCCCTCGCGGAGCCATAGACAACCGACGCATCCTTAAGAACCCTCACAGCCTCCGCTGTCAGCATCCCGGGACCGCAGCCAACACCGATTATCTTCATGGCGACTCCCCGAGAACCCGGCCACCGCGGTCGACGATCACGACCCTGACACCGGGATACCGCGACCGGAACGCCTCAAGTTCGCGGCGGAGCACCTCCTCCCCCCCGGCGGTCGCCATCAGTTCCTCCACCGTCGCACAGCCCGTTCCCTCAAGGATCTGCGGGTTCATGAACCTCAGGATCAGGCCCGGCAACCCGCAGACGATCGGATCACCGCCCGCGGCAGCCTGGAGCGCTTCATCAAGATGGTTCCCGACCAGGATAGCCTCGCGTTCCGGGAAGAGGAGCCGGGAGTATCGCAGCCCGAGCCGTCCGGTCGTCAGCACCACCGCAGCAGAGCGTGCAATCCGGTCGAGAACCCCCTCCGTCACGTGGTCGTCCCAGGGTTCCACAAGCCCCGTCGTCCCGAGCACCGATATCCCGGCGTGCACCCCGACCTTCGGGTTCAGTGTCTTCTGCGCCACCTCAGCACCCCGCGGGACGGTGAGGATGATCGTCGCCCCGGATAACCCGGTCTCCTCCATCGCCTCGTCGATCGAGCGCCTGATGCACTCAAGCGCCGGGGCGCTGATCGCCGGCGTCCCCTGGCGATGGCGTGGGGTGTCGCGGGCGAAACTCCCTATGCCCTCCCCCGGGACGAAGTGTGCTCCATCATTGAGAGAGGGTGCCGCCGTCGCGACGAACTCAAGCCCCGCGGTCACGTCCGCGGTGTAGTCCCCCGCGTCCTTCCGGCACGACGCCTGACCGCGGCAGGCGTCCACCGGGAGCCTGACAGCGATGCCGCATGGCAGTCTGACCTCCACCTCCTTCACGGTACCGAGGGCAAGCGAGAGAACCGCTGCCTTGCAGGCCGCGGCGGCAGTCGTCCCGGTCGAGAACCCCCGACGGAGAACCAGCCCCGAGGCTGTCAGAACCGCAAGACCACGCTGCACGTCGTCGAGGAGTTCCGGAGAGCGGCAGGCCGCGACCCACTCATTCGGATACTCAAACCCAGTGACCGGATCCCGCATGACCTTCACGCTCGGCATAGATCGTGATGATCTCGTTTACCGCCGCAACCGCTACCGGCGTCCCGCCGCGGGTGCCGATGTTCGAGACCGAGGGAATAGTACCAAGCGCCCGGAGCTCCTCTTTTGACTCCGCAGCGTTAACAAACCCCACCGGCGTCCCGATGACCAGCGCCGGGTGGACACCCCCCCGTATCATCCCGCAGACGACGAGAAGCGCCGAGGGAGCGTTCCCTATGACAACGATCGAGCCTTCCAGGCGGTCGCGCAGGGCAAGGAACCCCGCCGACGTCCGGGTGATCCCCCGCTCCATCGCGATCTCCTCCCCGTGGTCAAGGGCGCAGATGATCTCGCTTGAATGCCCCCGTCTCAATACCCCTGCCTGCACCATCCGGATATCGACGATTATAGGCGCCCGGTGTTCAAGCGCGGCGACCCCGGCCTCGACCGGGCCGCCGGAGAACCGCATCAGATCGGCCATTGCAAAGTCTCCGACCGCGATCGAGCACCGCTGCCGTATCCTGTCCTCGGGCGTGGCATTCCCCAGCCGTTCCCGTGCCAGGCTCCTGCTCGCGCTTGCTATCGCGTAAGCCTCCGGGGTGACCGCCGCAAGGTCAGTATACGTACTTCCGGTGGTATCCCCTCGGGGTGATGATCCCTCTCTCATCAGTCTCATTCCTCCAGATCCTTGTCTCCTCTCCGCCGACAAATACGATCGAGTGCATATCCACAAATGAGATGTGCTCGTTAAACTCCACGAGCGTCGTGATAAGCCGCTCCTCTCCATCCCGGTAGGCGTTCCTGACCACCCCGACCGGCGTCTCGTCCGGGAGGTGCCGGCGGGCGATCCCGATCGCCGTCTCCAGGTTGTGCGGCCGTCCCCTGGAACGAGGGTTGTAGAGGACGACCGGCACCCCCATCTGGAACGCAAGGTCGAGCCTCCGCTCGATCTCCTCCAGCGGCGTCAGGAGATCCGAGAGGCTAATCGTCACGTAGTCCCCGGACAACGGAGAACCGAGTCGTGCCGCTGCCGAGAGAGCGGCCGTGATCCCCGGGATGACCTCGATCTCGACCGTCGAGCCCGAACGTTCGGCCACCTCAAGGACTATGCCTGCCATCCCATATACCCCGGCATCGCCGCCGCTCACCATCGCGACCCTGCGGTCACGTGCAAGGTCGAGCGCACGCGAGGCCCGCTCGACCTCCCGGCCCATGCTGCTACGGATGACCTCTTTGCCCGCGATCACCGGCATCACCAGGTCAAGGTAGATGCCGTTACCGATGACACACTCGGCCTCGGCCAGGGCTTTCAGAGCCCGGGGGGTTATGTGCAGCAGGTCGCCGGGACCCGTGCCGACTATGTATAACTTGCCTCTTTTATCGTGCGATTGCAACGGTGACACATCCATAGGTCTGTTTGGCAAGAACCAGTTCTTTTCGCTTCGAGATCGCAAGAGCCGCCGGTTCTGCAACCCCGGCCAGCCCGATCAACTGGGCGCGGGAGGGGGATGGGGCTCTCTGGGCGTTCAGGGTATCGTCGTCTAAATAGACCAGGTTGCCCCCGAGTTCCGCGACAGCATCACGCAGACCCGCCTCCCCCCGTTTCTTTGCGGTGGTTGCATAGATAAATACGTCTTCAGGTGCGATCCCGGCCTGCTCCAGCGCCTGCCGCAGCGCTCCGGCGACAGCGGCGGCCGGAGCGCCCTTCCGGCAACCAATACCAACAACGTAGTCCCCCTTCCGGACGAGGATGGAGACTCCCGGCCCCGCAACGACGATAGCGGGGCCCCTGATGGCGTAGAGCGGCAGATCCGAATCGAGCATCGCAGCGTTCACCGCCCTGGTGGAGTCGCGGTTCACGATATCGCAGCCCGACCGCGCGGCAATACCCTCGACAGAGTCCCGGCCCTGTGTCTCGGTCGCGGTCGTGATCACCGGCGTGATCCCGATCCCGGCAAGTTCCCGCGCAAGGTCGTTTCCGCCGTGATGCCCCCCGACGATCGGGACGGCGTAACGTAGGTCGGGGCTCACAACCACAACCGCAGGGTCGCGCCACTTCTCGACCAGGAGCGGCGCCACCCCCCTGACGGCTATCCCGGCAGACATCAGGGCGACAATCCGGTCGTATCGGCCGAAGAGATCCGCGAAGACCCCGGATGTGTAGGCGACCAGGTCGGCACCGAGCGTCTCGGCGATCCTCCGGGCGGAAGGCAGGAACCGGTCGAGAGCGACCACGACAGTCCCGGTCATGAGTAGAGGACCGACCTCCTGAACCCTGATCTTGCCGGGTCCACCACCCTGCCGATGATTATCAGCGCCGTCCGCTCGATCCCGGCAGCACGGGCCTTCCCGGCGATATCGGCCACAGTCCCCCGGACAACCTTCTCGTCAGGCCAGGATGCGTGGTAGACAACCGCCGCCGGTGTATCGGGTGGGCACTCGACCCGGGCGAGGACATCCTCCATCCGTTCCGTCCCGAGAAAGACCACCATAGTCTGGCCGAGCCTGGAGAACTCCGGGATCAGGTCACGTTCAAGCGTCGCCCCCGCCGGCCGGGTGATGACCAGGCTCTCGGAGACATCGCGAAGGGTAAACTGCGTCCTGAGCGCCGCCGAGGCCGCAAAGAGCGATGAGACCCCGGGCACGATCTCGGCCTCGATCCCCCGGCGCTCAAGTTCGGCCATCTGCTCGACTATCGCGCCGTAGAGCGACGGATCGCCGGAATGGAGCCTGACCACGAGTTCCCCGGCGCGGATGTGCTCCTCGATCGCGCCGACTATCTCATCAAGTTTCATATTCTGGCTGTCAAGTTTCAGCGCCGCCCCCGACTCCTCAACAAGCGCCGGGTTCACAAGAGAGCCCGCGTATATCAGGACGTCCGCTTTCCGGAGCAGATCCATACCCCTGACGGTGATCAGGTCGGGCGCTCCCGGCCCCGCGCCAACTATGTAGACCTTATTCATGCGACCGCCTCGCAAAGAGGATCGAGAAGTAGTCGCTCTCCTCGGGAAGTTCGTCCCCGCGGTAGACCCGTTCTTCCGGCATGAACATCCGTTCCACCAGCACAAACTCCGAGAACCCCTCCTCTCTCAGATCGGCAGCGACCGCCGCCGGCCGCCGGACCTTCATGATGACCCTTGACTCCTCTCCGTTCCCGTCAGAGACCAGAACCCGCCCGGAGACCGGGATGTTTGCCACCGATGCAAACGCCGTGATGGAACTGACCCCGGGTTCGGTCGCAAACGAGACTCCCGGGTGGCGCTCTGCGATCACCCCGGCGAGCCGGGAGAATGTCGAGTAGAAGTTCGGGTCGCCAAGGATCCCGAATACCGCAAGCCCCTCCATGGCGTGAGGCGCAATCCGGTCGGCGTTCTCCTCAAGACACCTCCGGATGTAGCCCTCATCGTTCGTCATAGGGAATTTGAGGACGACCGCATCGGCCCGGTATGGCCTGACCAGATCGCAGGCCAGTTTGCCCGGGACAAACACGGCTTTTGCCTCTCGAAGGAGCCTGACCGCCCGCAGAGTCAGGAGTTCCGGGTCGCCCGGGCCGAGCCCCACGCCTACGAGCATCCCGCACCCCCCACGATGATGTAGACCGGGTTCAGCGGTTTGAACATCACCCCGCCGGCTATACCGGCCGATCTAGAGACCTGGATATGAACGGCCTCGATAAAGATCCCGAGACGCTGCATGCTAACTATGGCCTCGTGAAGCGTCCCGACCATAACCGCGTTCACGACGATCCTCCCCCGCACCATCCGCGCCAGGGTATCGAGCACCTCCGGGAGGCGGCGCGACCCGCCGACAAATGCGGCGTCGAGCCGCCCGAGATCAGGAAGGACGTCCACCGCATCGCCCTCGAAGAACTCAATATTCCCGGCGCCGGCGGCGGCGGCCTCCTGCCGGGCGCAGGCGATCGCCTCAGCCCGGCGGTCGATCGCATAGACCGTTTCAGCCGTCTTCGATGCAGCGATGGAAACTTTTCCTGTCCCGCAGCCCACATCGACCACCCGGTCGCCCGGCCGGATGCCGAGTTTTGCAAGCGAGACCGCCATTACTTCGTCTTGTGTAGGACCGGCCCTCAGTTCCATGAAGATCCCTGTTATCCTGAGAAATTTGTGCTAAGTGAACTACCCCGCGCCTCTCGGGCGGGGCTTCCTGCTTCATGGCCAACACTTGCACCACAGAGATGTGATGTAGAGGTCTTGGCTCCACAGGCTCAAA
>LDZU01000079.1_pt1 | contig 19125 bp, 16 predicted proteins | sample 615531 | NCBI WGS metagenome assembly LDZU01 (sample SAMN03408293, study PRJNA278302) | terrestrial metagenome | isolation source: oil reservoir sample SB2 | place: USA: Alaska, North Slope, Schrader Bluff formation | collected 2011-09 | reverse complement strand
CCCACACCGACCTTTACACCCACACCGACCTTTACACCCACACCAACATTCACGCCCACGCCAACTGAAGAATTGGAATATTATCCTCTACTGTTTGAGGGGATTTGCTCAGGCACCCTGGCAAGCATCACTGTAACTCAGGCGGATGAAAATACAATCACATGGCGGGTCAGCAATGCTAACAGTGAGGATGTCTCGTTTAATTGGATCGCCAACAACGGCCAGGGCGGATCTGGAACTGCACCGGCAAATGGAAGCACAAGCTTCATCACGGAAATTGATGGTTATTCTGTTTCATTGGAATACACATTAAATAACGAACCCGTAGAAGAACTGGCTTCTGTTGTTCCCTGTGAGCCCGAACAAGAGACCGAAGAACCCACTCCAACACCAAAGGCATCCGAGGAGCCCACACCCGCACCCACCGATTCAGTACCTGATCAACCCGCAGGCGGCAGCGGTCCATCAGCCTTCAGAACCTTTGCTCCTATCGTTTTAGGCCTCGCTGGTGTTGCAACAATGATTACGATTGCCATAGACTCAAAAATTAAACAACGAATAAATAAATAAACCAACAAGATAGGTCCATTGCAATACCTCCGGTTATAGATTTCGCCGGAGGTATTGCCTAATGAAAATTATTGCCTATGAAACAATTGCGTATTATCTCCTTCTTCATCATCCCACTCCTCTTATTCGGATGTTATTTACTGCCGGTATCTGTCAGCATCCCTTCAGCTGGTGAACAAGAGCATACACCTGTGCCCACAATCATAACAACCGAAGAAGAAAGCAGAATCGGAAAAACTTCAGGGGTGAGTTCAAGAATTCGGGAACGACCAACGCTTGTCACACCAACACCCGATCCCTTCCCAGACCTGTATGGCTGCAATATGCAAATCAAATTTATTTCTGGTCCCTTAGAAAACCAATCCAGCGAATTTTCTGTACTGGACAGGTCTTACTTTCTTGACAAGGGAGATAAATTTGCAGTTGGAAAAGGGACCGCTGTTTATTACGAAGATCAACCCTACATGATTCTTCATTCATCTTACGTCAACGGCAATATTCTTAAGCCGATGGAAGCTGAATTTATTCGAAAATACCTTGAACACTGGGGAAACAAAGGCGATGAATACATCCAGAATCAAATTGACAATCTGGTAGGAGCCCAGGTTAATTGGTACTGCAATGATGACCTGGTTTTAGAAACAACTATTAACAGTATTGTTAGATTATCTCATGATGCATCGGAACGGTTATGGCTGGAGCCTCTTCAGATTGTCGATATCCTTGAAAATAAGCAAGGATTGGCTTCAGAATGGATCGGGGAAATATTACCAACCGACCAAGCCTCACTCTTCCTCGGATTTTGCGGTTGGGGGCCATCATCGGTTGGCAGCGAAAGATACACATATTATCGCTATTTGATTAATTTCGTCGTCGAAACACCGTAGCCGAGGTTTTTTCTAGAAAACATCTCTCATTGACACATCACCTGATTTAAGGTAACCTTTTGGCTGTCAATCACACCACTTTAAAAGAGTTCATGACAACGATATACGACAGCGCCAAAAGAAAACATCCTGCCATTGAAGAGCTGGTTTCCTTATGGAAATACCGGGACCTGATCTATCAACTGGTTCGCAGGGATATTGTTGCGCGTTATAAGCGCTCGGTTCTGGGTGTGGCATGGACAATGCTCAACCCACTTGGCACAATGTTGATCATGGTTGTCGTTTTTTCACGTGTTTTTCGGGGAACTGAGAATTATGCTGCCTATGTCCTGACCGGGATCATTTGCTGGACCATGTTTTCTCAATCAACATCCATGGCGATGAATTCAATGGTCTGGGGCAGTCAGCTAATTAAACAAATTTATGTGCCGCGCTCTAGCTTTGTCGTATCAACGATCATGGCAAGCATGGTCAATTTTGTTTTATCTCTTTTGCCCTTGTTCTTGATCTTTGCGATAACAGGTGTACAGCTAAAGCCCTCAGCACTTCTATTACCCGTGTACATGGTGTTTTTATTTTCGTTTTCTCTCGGTGTAGCCTTATTGATTTCTACACTTGCCGTATTCTTTCCTGATATCGCTGATTTATATCCGGTTGTACTGACGGCATGGATGTATCTGACTCCAATTATTATGCCCCTGGAATTTTATCGAGAAATACTGGATGGCATTCTTTTGTATATAAATCCTTTTTACTATATCGTTAATTTGTTCCGAATCCTTATGCTTGATGGATTTGTCCCCCATTTACAAACCTGGGTGGCAACCGGTATTTCATCCTTTGGGGTGCTGCTCATTGGATGGATTTTCTTCTGCATGAAAGCTGACGATTTTGCATATCACATCTAACACAATGACAAGAGAACCTCAACCCGATAGTGCAATCTTTCTAAATAATATTTCAGTTCGCTATCGGATTCCGACCGAAGCTATCCATACATTTAAAGAATACATGATCAAACTCTTAAAACGAGAAATTGATCATAAATCCTTTTCAGCATTGAAAGAAATCAATCTTGATATCAAACGGGGTGAGATTTTTGGAATCATCGGCCGGAATGGTGCGGGCAAATCCACCCTGATGAAAGTCATCTCAAAAGTCTTAATCCCGACTGATGGTCGGGTTTGGGTCAAAGGTCATGTCAGCCCATTGCTTCAGCTCGGCGCTGGTTTTCATCCAGAATTGACCGGCCGAGAAAACATTTACTTGAACGCAACACTTTTAGGACATTCCCATGCAGAGATTGAAAACAAATTAGATGAAATCATCGAATTTGCAGAAATTGGCAATTTTATGGAAGCACCGCTGAGGACCTATTCCTCAGGCATGCAATCCAGATTAGGATTTGCTGTCGCGACAGCCTGGCAACCAGATATCCTCATCCTCGATGAAGTCCTGTCCGTTGGCGATGCTGCTTTCCAAAAAAAATGCATCCATCGTATGGGGAAATTTCGGGATAGTGGGGCAACAGTATTAATGGTTTCACACTCAATCGACCAGGTAAGAGAAATTTGTGAACGAGCGCTCTGGCTCAACAAGGGTCAAATTGAAAGCCTTGGCGCAGCAGATGAAGTTTGCACCAAGTACCAGAATGCAATGACCAGCTAATTTATGATCACACCAAAAATTCTCTTAACAAATTTAGTGAAAATCCATCAAACAAAAAACAAAAACCGCCTACTCTCAACTGGTCTGTTATAATTCAAGCTGAAAATTATTATTTGAGTCGAAATTATGGAATTTATACCGACAACAATACCCGATGTAATCATCATTAAGCCCAAAGTTTTTACAGATGATCGCGGCTTTTTTATGGAATCGTATCAAAAACGAGCGTTTTCTGAGGCCGGCATTCCATTTGAATTTGTTCAGGATAACCACTCGTCCTCTCAGATGGGTACGCTGCGAGGCCTCCACTATCAGCTCACCCACACACAGGGGAAATTAGTGAGAGTAGTCATCGGAGAGATTTATGATGTAGCAGTAGACTTGCGTAAAAGCTCCCCATATTATGGCAAGTGGGTTGGAGCGTATCTCTCAGCAGAAAACAAACACCAGCTTTGGATTCCACCAGGATTTGGGCATGGTTTTTTCGCAACGACTTCCCAAACAGATGTCATTTACAAGGCCACGGATTACTATGACAGACATGGTGAGCGCTGTATATTTTGGAACGATCCTGATTTGGCGATCGATTGGCCAATCCCCAACGGGTTTACGCCATTAATATCTGAAAAGGATGCATCCGCACCAAAATTTAAAGAAGCAGAGGTATTTTCATGACACGAAAACTCCTGGTAACAGGCGGCGCAGGATTCATTGGCTCTAATTTTGTTCGGTTCATACAGAATGTTTCACCAGAAACGCAAATCACCAACCTGGATTTGCTGACTTATGCTGGCAGTCTCGAGAACTTAAAAGATCTTCCGGTGCCTCAGAATCACCATTTTGTACATGGAGACATTCGAGATCAATCCCTGGTAGAGAATTTACTCAGAGAAAATCAGATTGACACGATTGTCCATTTTGCCGCAGAATCTCATGTAGATCGCTCATTGCAAGGACCTTCAGCCTTCATCCAGACCAACATTGACGGGACTTTCTTATTACTTGAAGCAGCACGTAAAGTCTGGCTTGACGAGAAAACAATTGACCCAGAAATGGTGCGCTTTCACCACATTTCAACCGATGAGGTTTACGGTACTTTAGCCCCTGAAGATCCCGCTTTTGAGGAAACAACGCCTTACGCACCCAATTCACCCTACGCAGCTTCCAAAGCCAGCAGCGACCACCTGGTGCGCTCTTACAACCATTCCTTTGGCTTACCTGTCACCATCTCTAACTGCTCCAACAACTACGGTCCATATCAATTTCCCGAAAAATTGATTCCTTTAATGATCCTGAATGCATTGACCGGGAGACCGCTGCCCATTTACGGGGACGGCATGCAAATCAGGGATTGGCTTTACGTGGAAGATCACTGCGAAGCCATCTGGACCATCATTGAAAAAGGAAGAGATGGTGAGAGTTTTAACATAGGCGGTGAAAATCAACCGCCAAACATCGAAATTGTTAAAACCATTTGTGCTATTTTGGATGAGAAAAATTTGGCCTCAAAGCATGCACCGCATGAACAATTGATCACATATGTAAAGGATCGCCCGGGTCACGATCGGCGATATGCGATGAATATTAATAAAATCCAAAATGAATTGGGGTGGCAGCCCAAGCATGATTTAGCACAGGGTCTTAAAGATACTGTGGATTGGTACATCGAAAACACCGATTGGTTAAATGCCATAATCAAAGAAAAAGATTACCAACAATGGGTTCAAATCAACTATCAACAGAGAGGTAACGCATGAAAGGTATTATCCTTGCGGGGGGAAAAGGCTCCCGTCTTTATCCACTCACACTTGGCGTCAGCAAACAGTTACTGCCAGTGTACGATAAACCAATGATTTATTATCCTCTTTCTATGCTGATGCTGGCAGGCATCATGGAGATATTGATCATCACTACCCCTGAAGACGCTTCGCAATATGAGCGCCTTCTGGGTGATGGTATGCAATGGGGGTTGAAATTCGATTATGCTATCCAGGAAAAACCCAGGGGACTGGCGGACGCCTTTATCGTTGGAGAAAAATTCATCCAGAACGACTCTGTTGCGCTTATCCTGGGGGACAACATCTTCTATGGTCAGGGCATGCCCCCCACCTTAAGAAAAGCTGCCAATTTGAAAAAGGGTGCGGTTGTTTTTGCATATCCTGTGCAAGATCCTGAGCGATATGGCGTTGTTGAATTTGACAAACAAGGAAATGCGCTCAGTCTGGAAGAAAAGCCAAAAAATCCGCGATCACAATATGCGGTACCCGGTATTTACTTTTATGACAATCGTGTTGTCGAATACGCTAAAAACTTAGAACCATCTGCAAGGGGCGAGATCGAAATTACCGATCTTAATAAAGTTTACATGTCCCAAGGCGAGTTAAGTGTTGAGGTACTCGGCCGCGGCATTGCCTGGCTGGATGCAGGAATGCATCACTCACTTTTGCAAGCGTCAAATTTTGTGCAGGCTATCGAAGAACGCCAGGGGATGATGATTTCTTGTCCCGAGGAAATTGCCTATCGGATGGGTTTCATTGATGAAAAACAACTAAGACATTTAGCCCAGATCTTCAATGGCAATCGCTATGGTGAATATCTCTTGCGATTGGCAGATAGGAAAATCGATTAGGTGTAAGAAATAACCACGAAGAACACAAAGTTCACAAAGAAAAGATTTATAATGATTCTTTTTTTTGACCATTCTACGAATGAATAACTCTGGAAAGCAATCATATCAAATCATACCCCAGGAGACAGAGCTGATAGGGAGACAGAGCTGATAGGGAAACAGACTTTAGATGCTGCCTTTAAAGTTCATTCGGTTCTTGGACCTGGATTGCTAGAATCTGTTTATGAAAAAGCACTTGCTTATGAATTGAACAAAAATAGGATTATGGTTGAAAGACAAAAACGCATTCCTATAAAATATGATGATCAAATTCTTGAATCAGGGTTTTTCTGTGACCTTCTCGTTAACAGGTGTGTCATCGTAGAACTCAAAGCTGTTGAGACTATCAACCCAATTTTTCATGCTCAGCTGCTAACTTACCTTCGCCTTACTGGCATCCGACTTGGTTATTTAATCAACTTCAACACAATACATTTAAAGGATGGCATTAAACGGTTTGTCAATTGACATCGTTATGCATAAAATATCACCGTTAGAATAATCCTTCTATAATGATCATCTTTTTATCTTTTCCTTAGAGACCTTTGTGTCCTTCGTGTTTAATTATTCTGTCTTGGTTATTTAATCAACAACACAATGCATTTGCGTGACGGCATCAAACGAATGGTTCTATAAAACTCAATAATTTTTTGGAAATAATTTAACACTAAGGGCACCAAGGAACACAAAGGGTTTAAGAATCTATAATCAAAACATAACAAACTTATCTCAACTTATAAAAAGCTGAAAAAAATTCGAAACGCTTTTTCTTCTTGCTCATTTTCATTTTTTCCATTGTGTTAAATCTTTTTATCTTTTCCTTAGAGACCTTTGTGTCCTTCGTGTTTAATTACCTTTCTGCCCTTCGTATTTAATTATTTTATGGTAAAAATATGCTATGAAAATTCTATTATTAGGCAACACAGGACAGCTTGGTTGGGAACTCAATCGCACCCTTCTCAGTTTGGGTGATTTAGTAGCCCTTGATTTTCCTCAGGTTGATATGTCAGACCCTGATAACATCCGCTCAATTGTAAGAGAACATCAACCTAATCTTGTTGTTAATGCCACTGCCTATACGAATGTAGACAAAGCCGAAAGCGAACCAGAGCTTGCAATGGCTATTAATGGGACAAGCCCTGGTATCTTAGCAGAAGAAGTAAAAAAATTACGTGGTGCCTTAATTCATTATTCAACAGATTATGTATTTGATGGCACCAAAGGTGAAGCCTATATTGAGAGTGACAAACCCACTCCGCTGAGCGTCTATGGGGAGACCAAAGAGGCAGGAGAACAAGCTGTTCAATCTGTCGGCGGCGCATATTTGATCTTTCGAACAAGTTGGGTTTACTCCATGAGACGACCCTGCTTTGTGACCAAGGTTTTGGAATGGGCAAGGAAGCATGAAACCCTTCGCATTGTTGATGACCAAATATCCACACCAACCTGGGCGCGGGAGCTGGCAGAAACGACCACGCATGTAATCGCCCAGGGAAAAGACCAATTGGTCGAATATGTCGCTGAAAATTCTGGCTTATATCATTTGTCTGGCAATGGCTCTTGCAGTCGTTTTGAGTGGGCACGATCCATATTGGCTCTGGACCCTGAAAAAGAAACTCAAGTAACAAAAGAGCTGCTGCCTGCATCATCAAGTGATTTCGACACAGCAGCCCAAAGGCCATTGAGATCAACTTTGTCATGTGAAAAGTTTGAAAGCACCTTTGGCTTAAGGCTTCCATACTGGCAAGACGTGCTCCAATTGGCAATGCAGAGTTAAAGACCAGAACTTCAACAAAGGGTCTATGCAAAATTATTTTGTGCTTCTCAAAGACTACTTACTTATACAAAGAAGTGGTCTTTTTGATTCCGAGTATTATTTCTACAATTACCCTGATGTTCGCCAGGAAAAAATCAACCCGATTTGGCATTTCATCCGATTCGGTTGGCGTGAAGGAAGAAATCCCTCGCTGTATTTTGACACGAAGTATTACCTCGCTAATAACGACGACGTGCGACGGGAAGGCATAAATCCACTTTCCCATTGGCTATTAACAGGCTTGTATCAACAAAGGGAGCCGTCTCCTTATTTTCAATCACCTGAAGCATTTAACAAACAAAAAACAAAAGGTGATAATAAGGTGGCCAGGTACATGAATTGCATCATGCCACACAACAAAACATTGAAACCTGAACCCCGAGATTTCACTTTTCAAGAAGATAAGGATTTCATAGATAGATATTATCAAAAAAAACATGGGCGTACGATAAATTATGCACATCCACGCAACTTCACTGAAAAGATGCAAATTTACAAGTTGTATTATCGAGAACCGATCCTGCAGACTTTAGCCGATAAATTCCTTGTGAGACAATATATTGCCGAAAAATTGGGCAAAGAATACCTGGTTCCACTGATCGCTGTTTTTGATAACATCGATTCCTTATCGATCAATAATCTCCCCAATCAATTTGTAATCAAAGCCAATCATGGCTCAGGTTGGAATATCATTTGCAGAGATAAATCACGGCTCGATTGGGATCATGCAAAATTCAATCTGAATCAATGGTTACATACAAACTACTATTGGAAGTTCCGTGAATGGTGTTACAAGAACATTCCACCAAAAATCATGGTCGAAACTCTTCTTTTGGATGAAAAGGGTGAAATACCAACCGATTATAAAGTTCATTGCTTTAATGGTTCGCCACAGATGATCGAAATTCATCTTGATAGATTTTCTAATCATAGAATCTTATATTTGGATTTAGACTGGAACATCCTCCCATTTCATAAATCTTATAAGCAAAGTTCTGAAAAGCCCAGAAAACCTGCCAATATTCAACAAATTATTGGGTTTGCAGAGAGACTGTCACAAGGACTCCCCTTTGTTAGGGTAGATTTTTACCTTATAAACGAAAAGCCGTATATTGGGGAGATGACATTTCACCCCGGTTCAGGGTTTTCAATATTTCATCCTCAAGAATGGGACGAAATCATCGGGGGGTGGTTTGATATCTCGGGTTTTTATTCAGAAAAATAATTTCCAACTAAAAAGAAAATCCTTCGCTCCTGTGAGTATGATACAATTGCAAAAAAATCAGATTTACATCTCATTAATGATTGCGCTTATCGGTCAAATTTCCTTGTTCCTATTCACGAGTAGACAACAGAGAAGATGAGTACTTTCAGGTAATTGAGATTGTCGAGAAGGAAGATTGAATTGAACACCAACAGACGCTGCGTTTTCACCACACTTATAGGCGATTATGAAGCTTTAAATGAGCAGGAAGTTTCAAAAGAATCCGCTTTGGATTTCATTTGCTTCACAGACAATCAAAACTTGAAGAGCGATACCTGGAAAATCATTCCAATAGATCCGATCCTGCCCTATGACAGTGTAAGAAGCGCAAAAGCAATCAAAATTTGTGCGCATCAGTACTTGCCCGACTATGATACATCGCTCTATATCGACAACAGCGTGACATTAAATGTAAAACCAGAGGAAATTTTTACTGATCTTCATGCAGAAGAATTCGATATGATTTGTTTTGAACACAGCTTCAGAAAAAATCTGATGGAGGAATTTGCACTCGTTCTCAAGCATGAATACGACAAACCCAATATCATCATTGAACAACTGAATGCCTACAGCCTGATTGATTCGAGGTTGGTTTTTCAAAAGCCTTACTGGGCAGGATTCATGATCAGAAACCACAATGCACCATCCGTTATTAAAGCCATGGAAGATTGGATGGTGCAGATCATGTGTTATTCTCGCCGCGACCAGCTATCCCTGAATTACATTTTGCAAAAGCACAGCCTTAAATTTAAAGGTTTAACGATCGACAATCGCCATTCCCAGTACCATGATTGGCCGACATCCACCCGGTACGGAGATGTTTCCTTAAAACAAAGTCTGTTTGCGAACATTGAAAGCAGCCTCAGGGTCATTGCACAAGAAAAGGAAATCAATCGTTTAAAGCAGCTGGTTTGGGAGCAAAATCGGAAAATCGATATGCTGCAAGAGCAAATTAAGTTTTATTCCGAAAGTAAGAGCTGGTTGATCACAAAGCCGCTGAGGGCAACATTCAATTTGTTCAGGAAGAATAATGAGACATAATTAAAACAAAGATGAATAATTTATATTGAAGATTTTCAAAATGATTATGAAAATAACAAATGAACAATTATTTCGTAATGGGAAGATTCGATGGAACCTTTAAAAATTGCATTTTTCACCCACCAAAATATTATTACTGCTTTAGAGCACTTAAGAATAATCGGCCCAATTTCCTACACAAGCAATAAAATCTTGAAAGGCTCATTTAATAATCAGGATGTTTTCAAATATATAGAACAAGCAAATTTAGTTGTTATCCAAAGAGATTTTCCTTCTGATATTAATTTCTATACTAAAGTCTTGGAATATGCCAGAGAATTGAAAAAACCACTTGTATATGATTTTGACGATAATCTTTTTATTCTTCCTGAAGATCATCCGGATCGAAAATCATTCGTCTATACTAAAGCTTTAATGCCAATGCTTCAGGCAGCCTTTGAAGCAGATTTTCTTACGGTCACAAATGAATCTTTGAAAAGAAAACTAGAGGAAGTAAACCCAAACATTTACGTGTTGCCTAATTTTTTAGACGATCAAATTTGGCAGCTACTTCCTCTCAAAGATCCATCAGTTAAAAAAATGCTAACCGTAGCGTACATGGGCGGCGATTCACATAAACCCGATCTTGAATTTATCGCGCCAGTACTTTGTGAGATTAAAGAAAAGTTTCCTGAAAAAATCAATTATCATTTCTATGGAGTCAAAGCACCTGATTGTGTAATGGCTTTCAGAGATACGGTTTGGGAACCACTTAAGACTTACCAATATGCACAATTTGCAAATGATTTCCAAAAAACTGATGCAGATATATTCATCGCACCACTTCTAAACAATGAATTTAACCAATGTAAAAGTGCAATAAAATTCTTAGAATACAGCTCAATGGGCATTCCCGGGGTATACAGCAAAGTCTTTCCTTACGAACAAGTCATCGTTGATGGAGAAAACGGATTTTTAGCTGCATCGCTTAAAGAATGGTCCGAAAAAATTCAATTGTTGATTGTAAATCAGGATTTACGATATAAACTCGCAATGAACGCACAGGAAACGATTAAAGACAAATACCTTATGTCCAAAAATGCAGATCTTTGGTCAAAGACTTATAGTCAAATTTCTAAAAATGGTATTACAAAAGAAAACCAAAATTATGCCCCACAAAATTTGGTTAGAAATATAACTAAACAGATTATTGAATATCACTCACACTGTGACAATAAAATCCAAAAATTATCTGACAATTTAATAAACATGTCACAAGAATTAGAATTAAAAGAGGAAAATATAAATTCACTACAAAATGAGGTTGAGGTTCAAAAACAAAACATAAATTCACTACAAAATGAGGTTGAGGTTCAAAAACAAAACATATATTTACTACAAAATGAAGTTGAATTACTTAAACAAGAGATATTATTTTATGCTCTCAGTAAAAGCTGGAATATTACAAGACCTCTAAGAAAAATTACTGGATTTTTTAAAAGTAAATAGGTCGTGATTAAGGAATTATATTATTATTATTCAGACTCCACTGAAAAAAGGTGTAAAGTGAGTCCCAAAAGTACAAAACTTTATTATAATGAGTCTATGTTTAAACCAATTACACAACCCCTACAACCAGCAATAATCAGTGCAGCCAGAGAATTACCAGAAAAGTAACGAAAACGGCTAGAAGCCTCAAGGGCAGGCATCTATTACAAAGTGGTCTTTTGTCGAATAGAGGAGAAGCCCTTTTCCATTTTAGGTTCCAACAAAGCCTCACGTCCGAACGTGCCTGTCAATGCGCTGATCGGACTAGAGGTGTTTAAGGCAGGATTCGGGCTAAGTGATGAAGAATTATATGACAGATTTTGTTATTGACTGCAGATGCGCTATATATTAGGATACGACCATTTGGGAGACAGTGATTTCAAGATCCGGACATAGTACTATTTCCGGGAACGGTTGAGCCGACACAATGCAGAGCATGGGATCAATCCTTTAGAGAAGGACTTTGAAGACGTAACTGACCAGCAAATCACAGCATTGAAAGTGCACACCGGGATGCAACGCATGGATTCTACTCAAATTGCCAGCAACATGGTGTCAGCCAGTCGCTTGCAGCTGCTGTGTGAGAGCCTGATCCGGCTGGAGCGTATCCTAAGTGGCGCAGACAAAGAAAGGTTAGCAGATCAATTAGCACCTTTTACAAGGGACAGTGCTGGGTATTATATCTACCGCATCAAGGGGAAACAGGCGGTTAGCGAACATATACAACGCATTGGTGAGACCATCTATGAAATCCTGATTGATGATACATAACTGATAGCTGAGGCATTGCTAAAGCTGAAAGAGCGCACAGACTTTGACACTTTATATACAGATGGTGGCTATGGTAGTCCAGAGATGGACGAAGCCTTAGCAAAAGTACAGGTTGAGCAGATCCAAACAGCCATAAAAGGACAAAAACCCAGCTCAGAGAGACTAAACTTAACAGATTTTGAGACCAAGCAAACCGAGGAAGGCAAACAGACCCAAATCACCTGCCCTCAAGGACAAAACGTGAAAGTGCAATCCAGCAGTCGGAAGAAGAGTTTTGTCGCCCATTTTGATGAAGAGAGTTGTAGAACTTGTCGAGTGATTGTCCTACCAAACCAGGCAAACGAGACCCTCGTATGCATTTACGTTTCACGGAGGCCCAGGCCAATTTCGCCCAACGGCACAGGTGCAGTCAAATTCACTTGAAAGAGGGCAGAAAACTGCGGACGGCTATGGAAGCCACGGTCAGACAAGTCAAACATCCTTTTTCAGCCGGGAAACTACCTGTCAGGGGGCAGTTCAGAGTCGCCTGTATGGTGATTGGATCTGCCGCTTTGAGCATTATTCGGAGAATTCAAGGTTAGAGAGCGATGAAAGCTGATAAATATAACGAAATAAGAACAGAGATGGAGAGAAAAGTACGCAAGCATATCCTTTTTTGTCATATTGATGAATGTGCTCTGGCGCTTTTTGGCCAGTTTTATATTTGATAATCGTGAATTTGGTTTTTAAGGTGCCGGTTTTTGCAGTAGATTCAAAGAAATAAAGAAATCGACCAATCCATTCAATCTCTCAATGCCCAACTCGCTGACAAAGACCAATCCATCCAATCTCTTAATGCCCAGCTTGCTGACAAAGACCAGTCCATCCAATATCTTAAGGCACAACTTGTTGAAAGTCAAAATGAGGTGTTATACTATGCTGTAAGCAAAAGCTGGTGGATAACAAGACCATTAAAAATTATGAAGTTATTCAAAGGGAAAAATAGTGAGTGAAAATTATATAAAAGCAATATATTATTATTATCTAATTTCAAGATCAGGTTTATTTGATCGAAAGTATTATCTGGAAAACTATCCTGATGTCCGAAAAGCTGATATTGACCCACTAATGCACTACATAAAACATGGATGGAAGGAAGGTAGAAAACCTGCGCGTGATTCGGATTTCTTCGTGAGTGAAGAATTACATGTTAAAGCTAAAAATGAAAATATCAACCCGCTGGTTTTGATTATTAAAAATAAACCTTTTATCCTAAAAAACGATATTTCAACAGATTTATCTAATGAAAAAGATTATTTTTTAAATTATCAAATTCAGCTCAAAACAGCTCTTAATTTAAACAAAAATAATTACGTCAAAGATATCCAAACAGAAAAACCAATTGAAAATCCTTCCATAAAAGCTATTGCTTTTTATTTACCACAATTTCATCCAATACCTGAAAACAATGAATGGTGGGGTAAAGGCTTTACTGAGTGGACCAACGTAAGTAAAGCTGTTCCACAATTCATTGGACATTATCAACCACGATTGCCAGGGGAATTAGGATTTTATGATTTGCGAGTTCCATCGACCTTAAGAGAGCAAGTTAATTTAGCAAAAAAATATGGCCTATATGGATTTTGTTTTTATTATTATTGGTTTAATGGGAAAAGGCTGCTGGAAAAACCGTTAAATCTTTTTATAAAAGATCCAAAGATTGATTTCCCATTTTGCATCTGTTGGGCAAATGAAAATTGGACACGAAGATGGGATGGTCGAGATCAAGATATTCTAATTCAACAAGAACATACTTACGAGTATGATAAGAACATTATTCATGATTTTATTTCCCTGTTTACTCATCCAAATTATATTAGGGTTAATAACAAACCCTTGCTTATTGTTTATCGTGGAGATATTTTAAAAGATCCCAAGTCAACATTGGAATATTGGAGAGAATATGCAAAAAAGGAAATTGGGGTGTCTCCACACATTTTAGTAGCTGAATCATTTAACTATAATTCATCAATAGAAGACGGATTCGATGGTGCCGTCGAATTTCCTCCACATAATCTTGAAGTCATTCCTTGCATAAATAGCAGGATATCATTCTTGAATATGGATTTCTCTGGCAATGTTTTTCGCTATGAGGATTTAGCTGAGACTTTCTTAAATAGAATTGATAAAGGCGAATATAAGTTACACAAAACGGTTTCACCAAGCTGGGACAATTCTGCCCGCAAAATCGACAATGGTTTAATTTTCCATGGATCAACACCAGAGAAATATGAACATTGGTTAAAAAAGGCTTGTGAGTATACACAGCACAATTTCGAACCTGAAGAGCGTTTTTTGTTCATCAATGCATGGAATGAATGGGCGGAAGGGGCCTATCTTGAACCTGATAACAGATTTGGCTATGCCTATCTTGTCAAAACCCTTTCTGTCATCTTAAGTTATCAAAAATATAAAACACCTGAAATAGCTCATACAAATGGACAAACATCAGACGAAAACCTAGTTAACAAATATAGAAAAAAATACAATCAAATACTTCAATCTGAACCAATTTATTCTGATTATAAAGAACATAACAAAATCCATTCTTTACTTGCATCCAAAATTGACAAACTATTGTCCGAATGTCAACCAAAGGAAAAAACTGAGCCTGTCGCATCAATCATAATCCCTGTATTTAATCACTTTGAAGATACCCTTACATGTATAAAAGCCTTGGCTCATTCGAATGAAAAGACTCCTTTTGAAATTATCATTATAGATGATTCTTCTTCAGATTTAACATCCGAAGTCTTCTCACAATGTAAAACCATCGTCTACTTAAAAAATGCGGAGAATATTGGATTCCTGAAATCGTGCAATCTTGCAGCAAAACATGCATCTGGCGAATATTATGTCCTTCTAAACAACGATACAGTTGTAATACCTGGTTGGTTAGACTCTTTGATTGAAACAATCGAACAAAACCCTTTAGCTGGACTTGTCGGATCAAAATTGATCTACCCAAACGGAACATTACAGGAAGCTGGAGGAGTGATTTGGCATGATGGTACAGGGATAAACTTTGGACGTGATGATGATCCTCAAAAACCACAATACAACTATCTTCGGGAAGTGGATTATTGTTCAGCAGCATCAGTTTGTATTCCCAAGGCTGTTTGGAATAAGCTTAATGGATTTGACACCCTCTACTACCCTGCGTATTACGAGGATACAGATTTTGCCTTTCGGGTAAGAGAGGCGGGCTATCAGGTTCTATATCAACCGCTATCTGAAGTGATTCACTTTGAAGGAAAGACTTCGGGGAGAGATGTCACTAAGGGAATTAAGCGCTTTCAAGCCATTAACCAGGAGAAATTTTTTGATCGATGGAAAAGGATCTTAGAATTGCATGGGGACAGCTCACTACCTTCAATAGTTTACCGAAATCGAAACAGGCAAAAACATGTATTAGTAATTGATGTTTGTACACCTAAACCCGATCACGACTCAGGTTCTGTGGATACATATAATTATTTATTAATGTTACGACAGCTTGGATTTGAAGTGACCTTCATTTCGGTTGTTGATGCACACATCATCAATAGATACGTCACTGATCTTCAAAAAAATGGAATTGAATGCATCTATCAACCTTACTTAAACTCAATTGAAGAATATATAAAAGCGAACAGTAAATATTTCGATCTGATTATTTTATTCAGAGCACCATATGGAGGCAAGTATATTGACTATGTGAAAAAGTATGCCCCCCAGGCAAAAATTGTGTTCAATACCGTCGATTTACATTTTTTAAGAGAAAAACGGGCAAAAGAACTTCTTGACACCGACAATAGTATTAAATTAGTACAAGAGGGAGTAACACAGGAATTAGAGATCGCGATTATGAAGAAGGCTGATATTACAATATTAGTCAGCAAATATGAACAAAAACTTCTAAACCAAATAGCCCCAGAAATCAAAACGAAAGTAATTCCACTACCCCGGGAGATTCCTGGCCGCATGGGGGGATTTTCCCAGAGAAACGATATTGTCTTTATTGGAGGCTTCTTACACAAGCCAAATGTCGACGCAGTTCATTATTTTGTAGATACTATTTGGCCAAAGGTTTCTAACCAAATCCCAAACTGCAAATTCCGCATTGTTGGCAGTAACGTGCCTGAAGAAATAAAAATTTTAGAAAATAAGAAAATTGAGGTGGTTGGGTTTGTTCCGGACTTAGCAGATATTTTTTCAAAATGTAAGTTGTCTGTGGCGCCCCTCAGGTTTGGAGCTGGAGTAAAAGGGAAGGTTATAACAAGCTTGAGCTATGGCGTACCGTGTATAGCGACAAGTATTGCTGTCGAAGGCACAGGACTTGAAGATACTGAGACCATCATGATTGCTGATGAACCAGAAGAGTTTGTTTTAAAATTAAAGACAATATATCAAAACAAATCATATTGGGAAAAATTATCTCAAAATGGTCTAGATTTTGTGGATAAAAATTATTCTTTGACAAAATTCGAGAAAAACCTTAGTGATCTATTATTAAGCCTAAATCTTAAGAACAACTTAGAGTAAACCAATGATGCACATATTTGATGTACTTAAAAAATTCTTTTTGTTAAATAGAATTATTATATTTCAGGTCTTAATGTTATCATTATTTGTTTTGGTTTGTTTAGGTTTGGTCTTTGCAAATGGGGTTTGTTGTGGAGATGATGCATACCATGCCATAATAGCAAAGAACCTTTCAGGTGGTCTCGGGTACGCATCAACTATCCAAGATTCTAGTGTGAGTTTTCAAAAAAAGCTTTTTGATCCTCGTATCGGAGTGGGTCCAACAATAATCCTTCCCGCATCATTAGTGATAAAAATCGTTGGAAATACATATTGGGCTCCAGGTTTAACAATTGTCTTAATTTGGAGTACTTTACTTCTAGCAATAGGATTTCTTCTAAATAATTTCCCAATTGAAAAAAGAAACTTGTTAATATTCGTTTCAAGTTTTTTTTATTTTTCATTAACAATTCTGGCATATCATTTTGAACACTGGTATGCCTTATTTGGCGAAATTCCTGCGGCCCTTCTAATCATCTTAGCAACTTTAATATCATTAAAAGATAAAATTTCCAGAATGTCACTCTTTACTACAGGCTTTGTTTTTTCCTTGGCTTTCCAAACCAAACAAATTGCGTTATTGTCATTTGTATCATTTTGTTTGTTTCTATTATTTCATTGTTTATTTTTGAATAATTTAACAATTAAAGCAAAATTTCAAAAGCTATTACAATGGATGATATTTTTATCATTTGGTTTCTTCACGCCAATAATATTAATAGAAATTTGGAAGATAACTGCCCTTGGCCCATCAAATTATATAAATTTTTGGAAAGAATATTGGTCTTTTTTTCTAGAAAAAGGCCAAAACAAACCCCAAATTAGTTGGATACAATTCGTTAATAGATTAATTCTAATCAATAAAAGGTTTGGTATTTTTCTTCCTGTTTATGTAATAATTTTTATCATATCGGGGCTTGAATTAAAGAATGACAAAAAAATTTTTCCCATCTATTCTTCATTAATCATTATGGTTTTTTTATATTCGTTTTACTGGATATTTTTTTCAATTGGCTGGCCAAGATATTACTTAATTTGTGTAATGATCATTATATTCGTTCTTGGTATTCCATTAATTTCGGGAAAAATTGGAGATGGAAAGAAAATTTTCTATATTTTCCTTTTAATTTCTTTATCATTGTACAATATTGCAAATATTAACATTGATTATCCCTTTAAGAATCATAGACTATTTTCACCTACAGAATATACAAAATCTCTATTAAGTATGAGTAATTTGCTATCAAATGAAACTAAACAAAAGCCATATATTACCCAATGGTGGGGTACTGCAGCAGATCTTGAGTATCTATCAGATTCTTCTCTAAATTTTACAACATTTAGAGATCCAAATATTAAGTTGGAGAAGCCTTTTTTTCTTGTAATCAATACAAAATTCTTGATTGAATCTGATCCTGACTTTCTGCAGTTATTAAAACGATGTGAAACCGAAAACTTAGGTCAATTTACTTATGGAATTTGTTCAATTAATGAGGTGGATCGCAAAAACTAGACCACAAGCTAAGGTAAAATTTTAGTAGCCTGTGGAGATAATAATGACAAAAATACTTAAACAATATAGTGATCAGGTCAATCAAAGTGGCTTTGGAGGCAATCATAGGTCTGGCCGCAATCAACGAAATTGCCAGCCGATTTCGGATACACCCAAACCAGGCCCGAAACTGGAAAAGGCAATTAACAGATGATGGGCCAATGGTTTTTGAAAGAAAATCAGGAAAACATCATCAAATGTTAAGCTCACAAGAAGCAGAACTATATGAACAAATCGGGCGACTCAAAATGGAACTTGAGTGGCTGAAAAAAAAAGTTACCTGAATCAATTGAGGCTAAACGCAAGATGATTGAAACCAACAACCCCAAGATTAGCCTTCGTCAACAATGTTCTCTGGTAGGGCTGAGTCGAGCGACGTACTATTGGCAACCGGCTGGTGAGAGTGAACAGAACCTGAAATTGATGAAAATGATTGACCAGGAATACACACAAACACCGTTCTATGGCAGTCGGAAAATCACCATACGGCTCAATCAACAGCTCCCGGAAAAAGTAAACCGAAAACGGGTGGTGAGATTAATGCAAAAAATGGGTTTACAGGCAATTTATCCCCATAAAAGAACCTCGATTCCTGATCATCAGCACAAAAAGTATCCCTATCTATTGCGGAATCTGAGCATCACACATCCTGACCACGTCTGGGCGGCTGACATCACTTATATTCCTCTAAGGCAAGGGTTTATGTATCTGACAGCGATCATGGATTGGTACAGCCGGTTTGTGATCGCCTGGCAGCTT
>LDZU01003387.1_pt1 | contig 19128 bp, 19 predicted proteins | sample 615531 | NCBI WGS metagenome assembly LDZU01 (sample SAMN03408293, study PRJNA278302) | terrestrial metagenome | isolation source: oil reservoir sample SB2 | place: USA: Alaska, North Slope, Schrader Bluff formation | collected 2011-09 | reverse complement strand
GTCTTTACCGACGAGAGCATTCCCTCCTCGAAACGGTCGTTGAACACGGTCCGGACCCCGCAGCCCGTTGCTTCCTTTTCGATCTCCTTGTGATGGAAGCCGGAAACGACTATAAGATCTTCAACGTCGGCATGGCGCATGGAGGATACAACCCGATCAAGAGCAGAGGATCCGGCGATCTCCAAAAGGGCCTTGCATCGTCCCATTCTCGACGAAAACCCTCCAGCCAGCACAACGCCACCTGTCCGGAGTCCGACGTCGGTCATGCCGGTCCCCTCCAGGCGATCCTTAAGCCGTCGAGGCCTCTTGCCATAAAAGTCTCCCCCTCTTTTTCGAAAAGTAATACTCCGCCGTATTCGGGGTCATAGCGGAAGGTCTCGGGGAAGGGTATCCCAAAAAGGTTTCGAAGCATAACACGAAAGACGCCTGCATGGGATACTATCAGCCATCTTCCTCCTTTCACGGCAAGGGACCGAAGGAGCGGAACGGCCCTGGCCTCCAGGTCGGCAAATGACTCCCCTCCGGGGTACCTGAAAGAGTAAAGATCTTTTTCTCTTTGCTCCCATAATCGGGGATACTCCCTGGGGATATCTGTCTTTTCCCGTCCATCCCAGTACCCGAGGTCGATCTCTGACAGCTCCTCTTTGATAACCGGTTTTATATCAAGGGAGCTGCAGATTATCTCTGCCGTTTCCCTTGCCCTCACGAGAGGACTGCAGAAGCACCCTCTCCATGAGAAAGAGCGTGCCCAGAGGGACACCTTATCCGCCTGGGCTCTGCCTCGCGGCGAGAGCCCGGGTCCGGCACGACCCAGAAAGACCGTTGAGGAGGAGGTCAGATCGGGTTCTCCGTGCCTGACGAAAACCAGGCTGTTCTCAGATGGTCCTTGATGCTTTTCGTGGTGGGGGACGGGATCTGTCAAGTGGTCCCGATCGTCTCCAGTCATTGAAGGGGGATTCACCGCCTTCTTGCCACCGTGAGTTCTTGAAGGAAGGCCGGACCGATCTTAGCCGCATCAGCCGCTAGCAGCGCATGAGTCGGTCCGGCTGTCAATTAAAGGGTAGCTTCGTGGATCAGCAGAACTTTTCCCTGAAAGCCTTTCTTGCCAGTTCGCTCCTTCTTCTGCATTCATCGGAGAGGCCTTCGCCGAAATCGAAGGACCCGCCCGTTATCGATAGGGCCCACGCATCGCCAAACCCCGTGCCCAGGTCTCCAAGCAGGGCCAGGAACCACTGAGGTCCAAAGGAGTGGATGTTCAAGCCCTTGTTCGATCTCCCGTCGGGGCGGACCCTTTCAAGGGCGAAACCATGGTCGTACTCTTCAAGCGAGGCGTCCACGAAGAGCAGGATATCGTCCGGCTCTATACCAAGAGCGGCCTCGGGCAGGAGCTGGTGTCCGAGCCAGAGGCGGGTCCTCTTTCCCGCTTTCTCCAGGTCCCCGGCCAGAAGCGGGGCAAGGTGGTGACCTACACCGTCATCCTGCCTGAAGGGGTTGCCGTACCCGAAGATACAGAACGATGCTCTCCTGTCCGTCAGTTCTTTACCTCCCTCTTCAGGTTCCCGTCTGCTCCGAATATCTCCAGGTGCAGGGGCATTCTCCCCACGGCATGGGTCGAGCAGGAGAGGCAGGGGTCGTAGCAGCGGATGACGTGCTCCATGCTGTTAAGTATGCCCTCCGAGGGTTCGCCGCCTTTGATGTTCTCTCTGGCGACCATGTCGACGCCCTTGCTCATGGCGTAGTTGTTGTGCCCCGTGGCTACGATAAGGTTCACCCCTGTCAGGGCGCCGTTCTCGTCTATCTGGTAGTGGTGGATCAGCGTTCCCCTCGGCGCCTCGATGACCCCGATGCCCTCAGGGTATAGCTCCGTTGAGGTGACCCTGAGGTCGCTGCCGGTTATTTCGGGATCCTCCATGAGTTCCTCGATCCTCTCAACGCCGTAGAGGGTCTCGATAAGCCTTGCGTAGTGGTAGTAGAGGGTCTTGTGGACCATGCCGTCCTCTGCCCCCTTGCGAAATTCCGCCAGTTCGGCCGACGCTTCGGGGGTGGAGATATCATCGCATGCGTTGACCCTCCCGAGGGGCCCCACACGGTAGCTCCCGTGGGGGAATCCCATAGGCCTGTAGAAGGGGAACTTGAGGTAGCTCCAGGGTTCTACGTGCTCCCCTATGAAATCGAGATAGGCCCAGTCGGGGAACTCGTCGATTATTCGTCCCCTGGGTCCCTTCAACCGGATGTCACCGTCGTATATCTCCAGGAATCCGTCCTGCACGAGACCCATGTAGGCCGTCTCAAGGGTCGCGAAGGAGGCGGCCTTCTCGGCGTTCTTCTCGAGGTAGCCCTTCACCAGTTCGATGGCTTCCTTCACCGTGGCCTTCATCTCGGGTATCTGTACGCGGATCGTATCGACCTCGGCAGACTTGAGCGACCTGTTGACGCCCCCCGGGATGCTGTGCCAGGGGTGGACCTTCTTGCCGCCGAGGACCTGGATGATCTCCTGCCCGAACTTCCTCAGCATAACTCCCTTTACGGCCAGCTGGGGGTACTTTTCTATCACGCCGGCAACGTTCCTGATCGCAGGGTCGGCGTCGAACCCGAAGAGAAGGTCCGGGCTGGAAAGGTGGAAGAAGCTCAGGGCATGGGACTGGACGAACTGCCCCATGTGCATCAGTTCCCGGAGTTTGTGTGCCGTCGGCGTAAGTTCCACGCCCAGAAGGGCGTCGCAGGCCTTTGCCGAGGCAAGGTGGTGGCTTACGGGGCATATCCCGCATATTCTCGGGGTAATTACCGGCATCTCGCGGAAGTCGCGCCCCTTGCAGAAGTGCTCGAAACCCCGGAACTGGGTCACGTGGAAACGGGCTTCGTTAACGTTCCCGTTCTCGTCGAGATGGACGGTTATCTTCCCGTGGCCTTCTATACGGGTTATGGGATTGATCTCTATCTTTCTGACGGTAGCCATGTTCCTTCCCCCTCTAGTCGTAGCGCATCTTTTCCGAGGGTACCTTGGGGATCCGCCCCTCGAGAAGTTCCTGGAAAACCCAGAGAATTGTATCCGCATCGGGCGGACAGCCCGGAACGTAAACGTCGACTTTCACCTCGTGGTCCACCGGGATGGCCTGGGGGAGGAGCTGGGGGATATCGTCATGGGGGATGATCCCCTCAGGGTTGACGGTGCTGGGCGAATCCTGGTAGGCCTCCTTCAGCGCACACTGCCTGTCGGAGAAGTTCCTCATGCAGTTTATACCGCCGAAGACGGCGCAGTCGCCCCATGCCACGATTATGTCGCACTGTTTGCGCATCTCCATGGCAAGGTGGAGCTCCTCGTCGTTGCCGAGAGCTCCATCGATAACTCCCACGGTAGCTTTGGGTATCTCCTTGCCGTCGACGATGGGCGAGTAGACGATATCGACCTTTTCAAGCAACTCCACTATGCGCTCGTCGATATCAAGGAACGACATGTGACAACCAGCGCAGGCCTCTAGCCAAACTGTGGCGACCTTGACCTTCGACATCAGTTCCGCACCTCCTCGAGCGAAACCATCCGGGCGTCCGCCGGAGGCTTTTCACTGGCGAACAGGTTCCCGCACGGAGATTCTTTCGGTTTTTCCGGTTCGACCCCCAGACCTGCCGAGAGGTCCTTAAGGATCGACGCAAGACCCCTGATCTCTCCCTTGGGCGGCACGACCACGTTCAGCCGCCGCCTCTCGCCCTCGATGGTGCAGTAGTGGCCGCTGCGCTCGAACCAGGCAGGGGCCGGGAGCAGGACATCGGCGAAGTTGACCAGCGGCTGGGCCCAGAAGGGGCATTGCACGACCACGAACTTTGTTCCCGATATGGCGGAAAGGCTCTCCTCGTCCTCCGGAACTAGGCCGGTGGAGTAGACGTAAAGGAAATCGAGCTTCTTCCTGCCGATCCAGGGCTCTTTGGCGAGTACGGTATTGATGGTGCCCAGGCTGTTTCCGCTGACCACCAGCGGGACCACGCCTATGCCGTCTTCGAAGATGGCCCTGGATGCAATGGCAAGGTTGACCGCCGAGGTCACCGCCCCTGGATCCCTGGAAAGACAGCCTCCAAGAACGAAGACGGGTCTTTGGGAGCCTGCAAGCTTATTGATGATCCTTTCGACGGTCTCTTCCGGGATGCCCGTCTTCCCGGCCAGTTCTCCGACAGATATCTTGCCTTCCTCCTGTGCCTCGCTCCCCGATGCCTTCAGATCGGCGACCAACTCGGCCAGACCCTCGACAAGAGCCACACTCTGGGCGGGTGTCGCGGTAACGGCGTCGACGTCGGTTATGTCAGCGAAGGGGCTTGTCTTGCAGGACAGGTTCAGGAGGGACGCGCCGTTCCTGAGGGTGCCCACCCGCATGTAGCTGGCAATGACAGGTGCTTCTTCGTCCGGGTCGGCCGACAGGTTGACTATGCAGTCGCTGTCCAGAATGTTATGAGCGGCGGTGAAGGGGCGGACACCCTGTCTTCGGAAGGGTTCGAAGCCCTTGACGAAGCCCCTTAGAACGTCTCCGTCAAAGGTATCCAGGCGTTCCATGCCTAGCCCGTCCTTGAACAGGGATACGAAAAGGGACAGTTCCTCGTCGGTGCAGAGGCTGGAAACAAGGATCCCGTCGCTGTCCGCTCCGTGGGCTTTCTGGAAGTTCCTGGCCACAAGATCCAGCGCTTCTTCCCAGGAAGCCTCCCTGTAATGGGAGCCCTCCCTTATCATGGGTACGGAGATCCTCTCACGCTCGGCGGATCTTGGAAGGGTCCAACGCCCCTTTTTGCAGAGCTGCCCGCCGTCGGGTTCAGTTACGGAGGTCCCTTCGACCCTGGCTATGCTCCCGGTTCGTACGTAGGCCTTTATCCGGCATCCGATTGAACAGAGGGGGCATACGCTCTCGACCACGTCGTCGCAGTCCTTCCTGCGCCCCCTGTAGGCGAACTCCCTGAGAGTGATGGTCCCGGTGGGGCATACCTGCGCGCAGGCTCCGCAGGTGGTGCAGGTGCTGCTCTCACCGAGCCTGCGTCCCAGGTCGGAGACGATCGTGGCGTTCCAGCCCCTCTTCTGAAGGTCCAGCGTGTGGGTTCCCACCTTCTCGGCGCATACCCTGATGCAGCGCAGGCAGAGTATGCATCGGTTGTGGTCCATCTGAATGTCCCTGTGGGTGGCGTCGTTATCGAAACCGGCGTAGAGATAGGGGTAGCGGACGCTGTCCATCCCGTGTTCGATGGCCAGGTCCTGCAGTTCGCAGTCGCCGCTCTGGGAGCAGTACATGCAGAAATGGTTCCGTCCGGCGAAGATCAGTTCCAGCATCTGCCTCCGAAATTCCCTGAGCTTCTCCGTCTGGGTATGCACCACCATGCCGTCCTGGGCAGGAGTGGTGCAGGCCGTAAGCATCTTGGGGTTTTTCTCCACCTCGACGACGCACATGCGGCAGGACCCGATGGGGGTCAGACCCTCCAGGAAGCAGAGAGTAGGAATATATACGTCGTTCCTGCGGGCCACCTCGAGGATGGTGTCCCCCTGGACGCCGTCGCATGTCTTCCCGTCGATGGTTAGGGTAATATTATTCATTCTTCTATCCCCCCGCCTTTTATTCTTTGAAGACTGCCTGGAAGGGGCAGACCTCGAGACACGTCCCGCACTTTATGCACTTTTCCTGGTCGATCACATAGGGGGTATTCCTGTCGCCGGAGATGCATTTAACCGGGCAGTTCTTTGCGCAAAGGCCGCACTTTTTGCACTTATCGGGGTCGATGAGGTAGGAGATGAGAGCGCTGCAAGCCTTTGCCAGGCACTTTTTGTCCCTGATGTGGGTCTCGTACTCGTCCCGGAAATATCTTAGAGTAGTCAGAACAGGGTTGGGCGCGGTCTGGCCGAGACCGCAAAGGGACATCTCCTTGACCATTACCGCCAGGTCCTCCAGTATCTTTAGGTCCTCCATCCTGCCCTTTCCTGATGTGATCTTCTCCAGGATCAACAGCATCTGCTTGGTCCCCTCCCGGCAGGGGACGCATTTCCCGCAGGACTCCCTCTGGGTGAACTCCAGGAAGAACTTGGAGACATCCACCATGCAGGTGTCCTCGTCCATGACCACCAGTCCGCCCGAACCCATGATGGCTCCCGCGGCGGTGAGGGACTCGTAGTCCACCGGAAGGTCAAGGTGCTCTTCCGTAAGGCACCCTCCAGAGGGTCCGCCTATCTGGACCGCCTTGAACTTCCTGTCCTTCAGGATCCCGCCTCCCATATCAAAGACGATATCCCTTATGGTCGTACCCATGGGCACTTCCACCAGGCCGGTGTTGTTGACCTTGCCGGTAAGGGCGAAGACCTTTGTCCCCTTCGACTTTTCAGTTCCGATGGAGGCGAACCATGAACCGCCGTTGCGGATTATGTTCGGAACATTGGCCCAGGTCTCCACGTTGTTGATGTTGGAGGGTTTCCCCCAGAGACCCTTGTTGGCCGGGAAGGGGGGCCTGGGACGCGGCATCCCTCTTTCGCCCTCGATGGATGCCATGAGTGCCGTCTCCTCGCCGCAGACGAAGGCTCCGGCACCTTCCTTAATGTGCAGATGGAAGGAGAAGTCCGTGTCCATGACATTGTCGCCTATGAGGCCGAACTCCTCTGCTTGGGCGATGGCGCCGACAAGCCGCTTGATGGCCAGGGGGTACTCGGCACGGCAGTAGATGTAGCCCTCGTCAGCCCCCATTGCGTAGGCGCCCAGCATCATCCCCTCGATGACGGCGTGGGGGTCGCCCTCAAGGATGGACCTGTCCATGAAGGCTCCCGGGTCACCCTCGTCGGCGTTGCAGATGACGTATTTCTTGTCACCCGGGGCTTTCCGGCAGAACTCCCATTTCAGCCCCGTGGGGAAACCGCCGCCTCCCCTGCCCCTGAGTCCGGATGTTTTGACCTCGGAGAGCACCTCTTCCGGTTTCATGGAGGTAAGGGCCTTGGCGAGGGCTGCGTAACCGTCCCTGGCGATGTACTCTTCGATGTTGTCAGGGTTGATGTAGCCGCAGTTTCGCAGCGCGATACGATGCTGTTTGCTGTAGAAGGGGATGTCCCTGTAGCGGGGGACCTTGACCTTCCGGTCGGGGGTGGTGTAGAGGAGACGCTGGACCAGGCGCCCCTTGTAGAGGTGTTCCTCGACGATCTCCGGGACGTCGTCTACGGACACCCTGCAGTAGAGAGAACCCTCCGGGTAGATGACCACTATGGGGCCCATCTCGCACATCCCGTGACAACCCGTCTCGACCAGGGCCACTTCTTGATCCAGTCCTCTTTTCCTTATCTCCTCCCCTAGAGCATCAAAAACAGAGGAGGATCCGCTGGCGCTACAGCCGGTCCCTTTGCAGACCAGTACGTGGGCACGATAGAAAGCCATTTCCTTCAAGCCCCCTAGTCAGTTTGTCCGATAACCTTGTCCTCGACCACTCTTCCGTTGACAAGGTGTTCCACTATGATCCTGGGCACATCGCCAGGGGAGACATCCCCATAGGTTATTCGGGGTTCTCCGGGCCTGATAATGTCCACAAGCGGCTCTTTCTGACACATGCCGATACAGCCGGTGGTCTCGACGGCCACATCCCTGAGGCCACGTCTATCCAGTTCCTCCAGGATGGCCGTCATTACTTCCCTGGCCCCTGCAGCGATACCGCAGGTGCCCATTCCTACGATCACCCTGGTCGCGCCCCCGGATCGGGCCGACGTAAGGTCCTTCGCGTTTTCCTTGATCTTCCTGAGATCTTCCAGGCTCTTGACTTTCACCGGTGATCACCTCCAGTTTGTGCCTATTCGTAGGAACCGAGTGTCTCCATCACCTTGTCGGGCGTGAGGCGTCCGTGGGTCTCTTCGTCGACCATCATCACCGGCGCCAGGCCGCATGCCCCGAGGCAGGCGACAGGCTCAAGGGTGTACCTGAGGTCCTCCGTTGTGCCGTTCTCCTCGATCTGGAGCACCTTCTTGATCTTGTCGAGAATGGCGAGGCTCCCCCTGACGTGGCATGCAGTACCCCTGCAAACACGTATTATGTGCCGCCCTCTGGGTTTAAGATGGAACTGGGCATAGAAAGTGGCCACCCCGAAGAGCTCCGAAGGGGGGATCTTCATCTCCCGAGAGATCACCATCAGTGCGTCCTCGGGAAGATAGCCGAACTCCTTCTGAACCTCCTGCAGGACAGGTATCGTGCCACCGTGCCTTCCTTTCCACGGAGCCACTATCTGCTTTGTCCTTTCTTCCATTTCGGGTTTTTTCGGACTCACCCCTTATCCTCCTCCCTGGTATGAAGAATTCCTGGTCAACTTCCTGTCTTCGGTCACCGCCGGCCAAGCCCTGGCCGGGGATAGTCGCCTCGAACGGTAGGTTGTGGCCCCCGACGTCTCCGGGAGGCGTCTCTGAAACACAACCAGCACCAATTGAAGCTTATGAAAGGAAAGGGCGCAACCGGGAAAGGGTCAAAAATCATTATTTTCCCCGGGTTTTTCGTGAACAATATCGAACTAAAAGTGCAATTTCAAGCAGAAATTGATTACCGGGTCAGAGGGCAATATAGTCGAACCGATACATTCGATATTCTAACCAATATTTGCTTTTGTTTGAAGGAATCTCCGAGCCGGAGGACCTAAAGCGCAAGCCACGGTCAAAGGCCGATGGGCGCCCCTGGAAACAGGGTCGCCTCCCGTGATCGGAAAGGAGGTGTCCGATTCCCGCTCGATCGCACAGACCGCAGTTCAAAGCTGTCTTCCCTGTCTGAACGGTCCTCATTAAATATATTGAAATGGAGGGAAAGCCCATGACCCGAAAATACCTTGTCAAAACCTTGGTGATCAATGGGATCACCCACAGGGTGGTAGCCGAGCCTGAAGAGAAACTGGTCAACGTGATAAGGAAACAGCTTCATCTGACGGGCACAAAACTGGGGTGCGGACAGGGCCAGTGCGGGGCCTGCAACGTCATCCTTGACGGCAAGGTCACCCGTTCCTGCGTAACGCCCTGGAAAAGGGTTCCTGAGAACGCCGACATCCTGACGATAGAAGGAATAGGAACCCCTGACCATCTCCACGCTATCCAGTGGGCCTTTATCGCCAACGGAGCCATCCAGTGCGGCTTCTGTACCCCGGGGTTCATTGTCGCCGCCAAGGGGTTGCTGGACAAAAATCTCAATCCGACCCGGGAAGAGATCCGTGACTGGTTCCAGGCCCACTGGACAGCCTGCAGATGCACCGGGTACAAGCAGATAACCGATGCGGTTATGGATGCCGCGGCCGTTCTCAGAGGAGAAAAGACCATGACGGATTTCGCGAAGGCCCTCAAGCCTGGAGATCCGGTATGGGGCACCCGGTACCCCCGCCCCAGCGCTGTTTTCAAGGCTACGGGGACCTTCGACTTCGGCGACGACGCAGGGCTTAAGCTGCCGCCGGAGACCCTCCACGCAGTTCCGGTATGCCCCGAGACCAACCACGCAAAGGTGATCTCGATAGACTTCTCCGAAGCAGAGAAGATGCCGGGAGTCTTCAAGGTAGTGACAGCCAGGGACATAAAGGCCAACAAGGGGACCAACCGCATCCGTGGGCAGGTGGGTTCGGGAACTGCCAGCACCGATGGATGGGAGAGAAGGATCCTGGTTGAGGAGGGTGACAAGATCCGCCAGTGGGGAGAGGTCGTGGCCATAGTCTGTGCCGACACGGAAGAGCAGGCCAGAGCTGCTGCGGCCGTGGTCAAGGTGGATCTTGAGGAACTGCCGGCTGTCATGGACGTCAAGGAAGCTATGGCTCCGGGAGCCCCCAAGGTCTACGAGGAGATCCCCGATATCGACGGGATACCGAACTGCTTCAACAAACGCCCCGTCGTCAAGGGTGAGGATCCGGCGCCCTTGATAGACAAGGCCCCCTACGTGGTAGAGGCCGAGTTCTGGAGCTCGAGACAGCCTCACATGACCATCGAGACGGACTGCGGATTCGGATACTGGGATGAAGAGGGGCGTCTGACCCTGCAGACAAAGAGCATCTGCGTGTACAGGCATGCCATGATGATAGCCAGGGGACTGGGGGTTCCTCCTTCGCGGATCAGGGTTATCCAAAACAATATGGGTGCCACGTTCGGCTACAAGGTGGCTCCCACCAACGAGCCGCTGCTGGGAGCCTGTGTCATTGCCACCGGACGCCCCGTCTATATGCGACTCGACATGAAGGAGCACATCGTCAGGACGCCCAAGAGATCGCCCTTCCTCATGAAGGTCAGGGTCGGAGCCGATGAAAAGGGCAAACTGGTAGGTCTCGAACACCACTGGTACGTTGACCACGGACCCTACTCCGAGTCGAGTCAGGATCTTACGAACAAGGGCGGTCAGTTCATCTGTGCACCCTACCGTCTGGACAACATCAGGGGAGCCGGTTACACCATTTTCACCAACCAGAAATGGTGCGGCGCCTTCCGGGCCTACGGCGGCCCCCAGACATACTTTGCGGGCGAACAGGTCATCGACATGCTCGCAGAGAAGGTGGGGATGGACCCTCTGGATTTCCGCGAGATCAACCTTATCCGCCCCGGGGACACGCTCCCTAGCGGCCAGAAACCGGAAGTTTACCCCCTGCAGGCAATGTTGACACGTATCCGCCCCCTCTACGAGGAGGCCAAGAAGCGTGCCGAAGAGAACTCCACAGACAAAGTAAAAAGAGCTGTCGGGATCTCTATCGGCATCTACAACTCCAATGACGACGGGGCCGATGAAGCCGCAAGCAATATCGAGCTCACAAAAGAGGGAGTGATACTCTACAACACCTGGGAGGACCACGGACAGGGTGCGGACATGGGTTGCGTGGGAACGGCCCACGAGGCCCTGAAGCCTCTGAAACTACATCCCGACCAGATAAAACTGGTATGCAATGATATGGCGAAAGCTCCCAACAGCGGGGCCGCAGCGGCGAGCAGATGCCAGGTTATGGTGGGTAACGCAATAGTCGACAGCTGCCGGAAACTCCTGGATGCCATGCGGAAACCCGACGGAACATACAGGACCTACGAGGAGATGGTTTCCGAAGGGATACCAACATTTTACGAGGGATACTGGCAGGCCAGGGTCCGCAACGTTGACGGTGAGACCATAACCTGTACGGGTATGGATGACGTCACCGGACAGGGGTACCCCTTTGCGAACCACATGTTCGGCCTCTTCATGGCCGAGGTCGCCGTGGACATGGAGACGGGCAGGGCCTCCGTAGAGAGATTCACCCTTGTAAGCGACGTGGGCAAGATAAACAACCTCGACGTTGTGGAAGGACAGCACTACGGAGGAATCGCCCAGGGCATAGGCCTGGCTCTTACGGAGGATTTCGGCGATCCGGGGAAATACACCAACCTGGTTACATGCGGTTTCCCCTATATCAAGGATATTCCCGACGACATCCGACTCTTCCACATGGAGACGCCCCGTGAGTTCGGCCCCTTCGGGGCATCGGGGACTGGGGAGATGCCACTTTCCGCTCCGCACTCCGCGATATTGAACGGCATCGCGCGGGCCTGTGGGGCCAGGATCTTCAAGATACCGGCTCTCCCGGAGAGGATCCTTGAAGCGATGAAGGAGAGCGAATGTTCAGGAAGCTGCGGTCATTAGGGTTCCCGGTCCTGGAAGTTGTGAATCCCAACAGGAGGAGGTGCTGAAAAATGGAGAAAGGCTATACCGGGAAGATCGAAGACCTGGAACTCTTCGATGCGTCCTCCCTGGCCCCGGAAGTGACAAAGCGGGTCGTCTTCGGCCCCGGCAGGTTCTGGGACGACTATACGATGCGGCATTTCTCCCTGCCTGTCGGCACCGTTATTCCTGATCACGTTCACGACTGGCCGCATTACATGATCGGTCTGAGCGGTACCGGGTTTGTGATCGTCGAAGGTAAGCCTCAGGAGATCCCTCCGATGGGGTGGGCCCATGTGCCGGGCGGAGTTGTCCACGGCTATGAGAACCCTGGCCCGGAACCCTTCGTTTTCCTGTGCATCGTTCCCACCGAGGGTGATCCGCACATGAAACTCAAACGTTTCCGCATGGATCGCTCCAGGAGAAAGGCCTCGAAGGGGAGAGGATAAGCTCCGGCAAACCGGTGATCACCAGAGAGAAGCCGTCCGCGTTAAGGATCAGAACGGGCGGCTTCTCTTTGAAGGGTAAATGCAACAGTGTTGCGGGGAGGTAAAAATGAACGCATGGGAAATCCTGGAAAGGAAGTCCATTCGGGCGACCCCGGCCCGCAAGTCGATCCTTGAAGTATTGCTGAAAGAGAGGTGCCCCCTGTCCTACAGGGAAGTGGCGGCTCGACTCCCCGAGGGGCAGGATCGTGTCACCCTTTACAGGACGCTGCTGCTGCTTTTTAAAGAAGGGATCGTCCACAGGGTGTTGGATATGAAGGGAACGTGGCGCTTCTGTGCCCATGATTCCGGTCATCCTGGGTGTCCTGGCAACCACCCCCATTTTGCCTGCCGGGTCTGCGGAAGGATGGAGTGCCTGATCGGCTCTAACCTGCCTTTTGTTGAGGTTGAGCCCGGAACGGAAGTGGAGGGGAAGCATATGGTCATCTATGGGGTATGCCGGGATTGTTTGGTGAAAAGAACCAAAAAAAGGGGGGCTGGATCCTTATGAAGAGGCCCATAAAGAAAAATGTCAGAGCTTGGGCGGGATCGATCTTGTTGTTGCTATTCTTTTTGGTGACTGCAGGAACAGCCGATGCCGAGGTCTTTGCCGCGGCAGCGAGCCTTCAGCCGGTAATGGAGAAGATCGCCCAAGAGTTCGAAAAGGAGAAGGGGATCCGCATGGATGCAGTTTTCGCCTCATCGGGGCAACTGGCAAAGCAGATAGAGATGGGGGCACCCTACGACCTGTTCCTGAGCGCCGACGAAAGATGGGCACGGTATCTCGAGGAGAAGGGGAAATTGGAGAAGGTAAGACCGGTGGCGGAGTGTCCACTGGTCCTCTGGCGGGATTCGGCGGAGGCCCCTTCCCTGGACCTGGTAAAGGACAAAAAGATCAGGTTGGCAATTGCCGACCCCGAGGTTGCTCCCTATGGAGCACTGGCGAGGGAGTATCTTGAAAAGATAGGAGAGTATGAGGATCTGGACAAGGATGAACGCCTGATAATAGCCGGCGATGTCCTAAAGGCGGGTCTTGCCGCAAAGAGCGGAGGTGCCGACGCAGCGTATATCCCCCTCAGCATCGCGAAAAAACTTGAAGGTTCCTGGACGAAGGTCCCGATGCCGCCCCAGCGTCTTTTCGGGGGTATCGTGAAAGACCGGGACGCATTGGCGGCACTGGTGTTCTATGATTACCTCTTTTCACCGCGTGCTGCAGACCTGTTCCGGAAAGCAGGGTTCGAACCCGTTCAGGACTGATCTGGAGCAATAATGGAACGGGCCCTGATCATCAGCCTGAAAGTACTGGCTATCGATATGCCCCTGCTTGCCCTACTGGGTGGGGGTCTTGGGTGGCTCTTGGCAAAAAGGGACTTCAGGGGGCGGGAGCTGGTGTCACTTCTTGTCCAGCTTCCAATGATCCTGCCCCCCTCGGTTCTCGGGCTCTACCTCCTTTTTGCCCTGGGTCGGATCGGTTTTTTGCGGGAGGCAGGATTCCTGTTCGCCTTTCCTGCGGCAGTCCTGGGTGCGCTCCTGCCGTCGCTGCCGATAATGATACAGGCTTCCCGGGCAGCCTTTGCCGGTGTGAACAGGGAACTGGAGGAGGCGGCCCTGACCCTTGGAAGAAGGCCATGGGAGGTTTTCCTGCGTGTGACCCTTCCCTTGGCCAGAAGGACCTTATTGGTAGGATTGGCCCTATCCTCAGCCAGGGCCCTGGGCGATTTCGGCGTCACGCTGATGGTGGCGGGGAACATTCCCGGCAGAACCCAGACCTTGCCCCTGTATATCTACGGACAGGTGGAATCGCTGAATTTCGCAAGGGCGCACATGGCGGCCCTTCTCCTGGTGGGAGTTGGTATCGCCAGCCTCTGCCTGGTTCGCAGGCTGGAGTCCGGAGCTCATGAACGACTTGCTTGATGCTCATATCAATGAATCGATCGGAGATTTCCACCTTGATGTATCGTTGAGGCACGGCAGGGAGATCGGAGTTCTTTTCGGTCCCAGCGGGTCGGGCAAGAGCGTTACCTTGCGGTGTCTTGCCGGTTTGAGAAACGTCCGGTCCGGACGCATCTCATTGGCCGGCCGTGTCCTGCTGGATTCGGACGCAGGCATCTGCGAACCCCCCCATCGACGGAAAATGGGGCTTCTGTTCCAGGACCTGGCTCTTTTCCCGCACTTGACCGCCCTTGAAAACGTTCTCTTCGGCTGTGAAAGGACCGGAAAAGGAAGAGCGAAATCGATAGCCCGGGAATGGCTGGCCCGGGTTCGGTTGGAGTCCCTTGAGGATCGGTATCCATCCCAGCTCTCGGGAGGGCAGAGACAACGCGTAGCCCTGGCCAGAGCTCTTGCCAACGAGCCTGAAATGCTGATGCTTGACGAACCCTTCAGTGCCCTTGACGGACCTCTGAGGCGGAACCTGAGAAGGGAGTTGCGAAAGCTCCACGCCGAGACAGGGGTTCCCATTCTCTATGTGACACACCAGGTGGAGGATATCTGTGCTCTTGGAGACAAGGTTTTCTTTATCGAGAATGGCAAAACGACGGGTTCGAACCGTATCAGCGATCTGATCAGAGGCAGAGGCAGGGTCGATCTCTGGAAGATGATGGGCTGGGGCAATATTTTCGAGGGCAACGTGCGTTTCAACAAGGAAGGGGTATCCTCCTTCCATTGGGCTTCCGGGGAGCTGTCACTGAAAGACGTCTCAGGCTCCGGTCCGGCTATCGCTTTCGTGAGGCCTGACAGGGTCAGGTTCCTTGACCCCCGCATGCCTGTCGATAGCGAACTCTCCAGGAACACCTTTTCCGGAAAGATCGAAGAGGTGTTGCTGGACGGAGGGGCCATCAGGTTGCATGTCCGGACCCCTTGCGGTCACTGGCAGATAGAACAGAGGGAAACTGGGTCCCATGCAGAGGTTTCCCGCCCGGGTCAAGAGGTGCATTTTGCAATTCCCCCCCGGGCGGTAGAGTTGATCTTTCTGGAAGAGATGAAGGGAGATGTTAGCCTTGGATCGAGCATTGTTGAAGTCCGTGCATGAAGAACTGGAAGCCGGCGGAGCAGGAGCGCTTTGTACTGTAGTAGGTTCTGACGGGTCCACCCCTCGTGATCTTGGCGCCTCCATGTGGGTTCGCCTGGACGGATCCATTGCAGGAACGGTGGGTGGAGGCCCACTTGAACACGCTGTCATAAAGAAGGCACTGGAGCTCCTCCGATCAGGTTCAGGCCCCGTTCTTCACAAGGCAGTGCTGCGGACCGATGAAAGCGGTGGCGAGGCAGTATGTGGAGGAGAATCGGTGATCCTGATAGAGCCTCTCGGCCAGGAGGCGGAAGTGGTTATCTTCGGGGCCGGGCACGTAGGAAAAGCTGTTGCCAGGGCTGCATACAGTGCCGGGTTCCGGGTCATCGTCTGGGATGAAAGGGAAGAGTTCGCAAATCCGGAATCGGTTCCCTGGGGGAAAACGGTAGCCTGTCCTCTGGAAAAAGCCTTTGACGAGGGTGTCAGACTCCATGGATCCTCATACGTAGTCGTAGTGACCAGGGGGCACTCGCTGGATGCCGAAGTGGTCCGCATACTGGAAGGGAAACCGATGGCCTACATTGGAATGATCGGGTCGAGGAAGAAGATATCCTATGTCAGGGAGAGCCTGATCAAGCAGGGGGTCTCCATAGATTTTCTCGACAGGATCTTCCAGCCGGTGGGTCTTCCTGTCAGGGCTGAAACCCCTGAAGAGATTGCCGTTTCAATTCTCGCCGAGATAATAGCGGTCCGCAGGGGAGCGGATATTGCGAGCCTCAGAAGTTCCTATTCGAGGGAAGCGGGGCCCTTTTCCCCTGATCTTCCTATCGGAATTTCCGGAAGTGAGGGGTAGGCCGTGGACCTTAGATCGATCCCCATTGAAGAGGCTCTTGGACATCCCCTGGCCCATGACCTTACAAAGATCGATGCCGAAAAGGGAATCAAGGGGGCGAGATTCAGAAGAGGTCACATTCTGCAGCCCGAGGATCTTCCCGTTCTAAGGGAGATGGGGCGGAGGAGTCTTTCAATTATTCATCTTGGCCTCGACGAGGTGCACGAGGACGAGGCGGCCCTGAGCCTGGCGAAAGCCCTTGCCGGCGAAGGGTTCGAGATCTCGGGACCCGAGGAGGGAAGATGCGGGCTGGTCTCCACGGGGAGGGGAATTGTCCGTTTTGACATCGAGGCGGTCAGGAGTATAAACAAAGACCGCGAATGGTCCCTGGCCTGCACTCAATGTAACTCCGTCGTGGGACCCGGGAGCGTGGTGGCCGCTTTCAGGATCCTCCCCCTGTGCCTGAAAAAAGATTCCCTTGATAGAGCTGTCGAGGCTGCTTCGCCCTTTATCCTGATACCCTTTCTCCACCGAAGGGTCGGACTTGTTTCTACGGGCCAGGAGATCCTTGAGGGTCTGGTAAAAGATTCGTTCCGTGAAAAACTGGAGAGGAAGCTTCGGGAGCTCGGGGGAAGTTTCTCCGGCCAGAGGGTCTGTGGGGACAGATCTCCGGATATTGCCGACGCGATCAATGAACTGCTTGAGTGTGGCTCCGACATTGTGATCTGCACCGGGGGAATGAGCATCGATGCCGATGACCGCACCCCCCAGGCTATCGCGACCGCCTCTGACGAGGTCCTCTTCCGCGGTGTCCCGATGATCCCGGGGTCGAACCTGATGTTGGCCAGGAAAGGCCTTTCCTGGATAATCGGCGCCCCGGCCTGTGTGGCCCACGATGAGCGCACTGCGCTGGACCGTCTACTGATAGCTCTTTTCGCCGGATCTGGAGGGGAGTTGAACGTCTCCCTCTGGGGAGAAGGGGGCCTTTGCAGAAGATGCAAGGTCTGTATTTTCCCCGAATGCGAGTTCGCCAGGATCCCTTCCTGAGGGGCTTCAAAGGATGAGCCTGTACAGTTTGACGGGACGGCCGACGCTGCTTATGTCGTATTCGACAGTAGCCTGACCGCTATCTGCGAGGTATTCCAGATAGCGTCTTGCCGTCGAGCGGGATATCCCCACATAGGATCCAGCCGTTGAAGCTGACATGGGCTTATCCCGCTCTTCCATACAGGCACGCAGGCGTTCAAGCAGTTTCACCTGGATGCCTTTGGGGTATTCATCGAGGCCGCTGGAGAACCTTCCCTTCAGGCCGGTGATCAGATCAAGCTCTTTCTGGCGCCAGGGATTTGTCCTTTGCGTCAGGCCCTGGTGGTACTGATAGTATGCCGAAAGCGCCCGCTCCAGCCGTTCCGTGGAGAAGGGTTTGATCAGGTAATCGAAGACACCCAGGCAGATGCACCCGCGTACGATGTTCGGGTCGTCGCCACTCGAGAGGACAAGCCAATCTACGCGGGGATACCTTATCCTGGCTTGCCTGAGAGAGTTAAGACCTCCCCACTCGCGGAGGAAGATGTCCAGGAGGACCAGGTGGGCATTGCCGCGCTGAAGGCAATCCTCAAGTTCACCTCCGCTGGTCACTGTCTCCTTCAGACGGAGATTAGGAGCCCTGGAAAGAGCCACAGCGTACTGGCCCTGGAGCTCCAGCGAACTGTCGGCGATCACACAGGAAAGTATCATCAGGGGGCGATCCCCGTTCCGATGGAAGGATGGATCGACAATAAAAAACCAGAGCACTTAAAAAGTGCGCTACCCAATGGTCCTGTTCCTCCTTTCCAAAAGGGAGGCGTAGCCGTTTCCAGCCAAACCCTGTCGTCCGGCTCCCTTGGGGGTTAACACCTTTAGGCGGGCCGGCTCGGAGAAACGCTTTTTTGATAGTATAACCCACAGCGTGCAGGTAAGGAAGGCTTTTCCCGTGCTCCCCTTTCAAATTGATCAAAAAGGAACATATGAGAACAAAAAGAAGTAGTCGTGATAGCATTTTTGGTGCCTGATGCCGGGACATCCTCCGAGCTGTATCCCCTAAGGGGTCACGATCCACGGGGAGCGGTCTCTTGTTTGCCCATGAGTAGATCTTTGGATGGCAGGTTCAGGGAACGCATGTTCCATGCTCCTCATGGGCTCTTTTCTGGTGGTGTATATCATATGGCCCCTTGCGGGGATGTTCTTAAGGGCCGACCGGGGTCTTGTGGCGTCCACCTCTTCGGTGGAGCTGGCGGGAAAGGAGGCGTGGCAGAAGATGACAGTCAAGGGTGAGCCCATCGTCTACGGGCTGGTCATCCCCAGGGACGCCCCGAATATGGAGGGAGCCCTGAGTCAGGTGGGTTAATCCTTGCCCAGGATGGCGGAATTGAGGTCTTCCAGGAGATGGGGCAGGACATCGTCGGGCCGCAGACCATAAAGCCGGGCGAGAAGGTCCCTGCCGGCATGGTAGCATTGCTGGTGAAACAGCCGAAGTGACACAGAAGGGGCCCCGGCTCAGGCCCCTTCTTCATCGGAAAAGATTCTGGAGTAAGGGCAGGTTATCAGTCTACCCCGATCATCACGTTGGATGCCTTGATAACGGCATAGACTTCCTTGCCAGGTTTGAGGCCCAGCTTCTCGGCGGAATCCTTTGAGATCATGGATACGATCTCCTCCCCGCCATTGAGCTCCACTATCACCTCGGTGTTCACTGCCCCGGCCTTGATCTCCTTCACCTTGCCCTTCAGCGCGTTGCGGGCGCTAAGTTTCATTTCATCCACCTCCGTCTACATACCCATAAGGGTTTATCATTCTTGTTAGCGATATGATCTTATCACACATCGGTCCCTACCGCAAGCGGCCAGTGGTTGATCGGCTTCAGTTGCCGGTCTTGCCATGTCCCGCAATGATCCATGCCGCAGCGAGTCCTGCAGCGAATCCCGCCGCCATGTTCAGGTACAGGGAGAAACCGACCGTAACGGCCACAACCGACCACTCTCCCGGACCTCTCACCGATCTGGTGAACTTCGCCATCTCTACCCCGACCATGATCATCATCGCTCCGACGATCGCCATTGGGAAGGACCTGAAGATGGAGGCTATGTGACCGGCAAAGAAGAGTCCCAGCAGTATCTCGAGGGAGCCCTCGATAACGTTCGC
>LDZU01010461.1_pt1 | contig 19201 bp, 16 predicted proteins | sample 615531 | NCBI WGS metagenome assembly LDZU01 (sample SAMN03408293, study PRJNA278302) | terrestrial metagenome | isolation source: oil reservoir sample SB2 | place: USA: Alaska, North Slope, Schrader Bluff formation | collected 2011-09 | reverse complement strand
GTTCAACTCCTTGATGATATCGATCTTGGTGCCATATTCAATGGCGATGGACCATAGGGACTGCCCGTTTTGCACGATATGGACGACACTGCCGTCCGGCTGCGGGGTGGAGGTGATCACTGGTACCACGATCTGTGAGACAGGGTTGGTAACGGTGGGATAGGGGGTACCATCGTACGGGGTGGTGGTTGTACCCGGTACGGGGTTGTAGATTCCACCAGAGGTATAGCAAGCGTGCAGGATGTAATAATACCAACCATCATACGAAGCGACACCTGCACCGACATGTTTGTAATAACTCATGGTAGCGGGCAAGCGGTGATCGGGATCATCCCAGTAACCATAGATCTCGTTGATATCCGCTTCACCATAGCTCATGGCAAAGTTTTCAGTGCACCACACTTGGCTGCCGTCACCATAACCATAGGCTTCAACCCTACCGGACACATTGCCGATATGCGTATGCAGACCTTGCATTGCCATAGTGAGGGCAGTGTCATAAGCGGATGTCATCAGGATAGGATCGATTGTGAGGGCGCTGTAGCCTTCTGCCACACGCCATCCGTTGATGAGATTGATCAAATCTTGGGCACTGGCTCCGCTGCTGGAAAGGACCATGCCTGCCGGGAAGATCAACAATCCCAGGGCAATGGTCATGATGAGTATCTTATATATAGGTTTCATATCATGCTATTTTGATCAAGTCTAACACGCTTTTTGTTTATAAACAGATGATTCGTAAAGAGCAAAGGCGCATTTGTGCAGGGAAAAAATGCTGTTTTAATATGGGGTGGATAACCGAAACAGAACATTTTTGCGATCGATTCGAGTGATAGAAAAACTGCCTGAACAGAAACGGCAGTCTAATAAAAGTGCCCCCAAGGGGACTCGAACCCCTGTTTTGGCCTTGAGAGGGCCACGTCCTAGACCGCTAGACGATGGGGGCGGGCAGTGCTGGAATTGTAGCATGCGCATTTTGGCTTGTCAATCAATCATGTTTGTGCCTGCCCGGGCAACCTGTAAGAAATCTGTAAGAAACCATGAATCTATTTGACTTCGAAAATACGCTATGTTACCATGTTGCTAAGAGTTTTTATCTTCAATTTATCCTGCACTTTAACAATCCCGAAAGGACGTTCTTATGAAGAACCCAAAAAATTCTGTACTTATTATCCGGTTTTCCGGGCTCATCTTATTTTCAATTTTAGGCATTTATTTAGGAAATTTTGTTGTAAAAAACCTCGGCTTTCAGGAAATTGACCTGCGCTATGCCATGATTGGTGGAGGCATCCTGATGGGCGCATTGGGGTTTCTGGTGTTCCCCTATATCACAATTTACCCTATTCAAGCGATTCGTGCACATCTGGAAGAAACGCCAGGTCAAACGCTGTTTATCGCTATGGTTGGTTTAATCGTTGGGTTGATTATTGCTGCCCTGGCATCCATCCCGATTGGAGTTTTACCAACACCTTTAAACAGCATTATCACGATTTTTACATTGGTCCTGTTTTCCTATTTGGGCATTACTATCAGTATCTCAAAGCAGGAGGATATCCGTGATCTGTTCTCTTCCGTACGGCGAGAACGAAAATCCAGCTCTACTAAAAAGCAGAGTGGTACCACTTCTTGGAATAAGGATTGTTCAATCTTGGTTGATACCAGCGTCATCATTGATGGTCGCATTGCCGATATCGCCAAAACCGGTTTTTTACCTGGAACGCTTATCATTCCACACTTTGTGTTGAATGAACTGCAGTACATTGCCGATTCTGCAGAAAGCCTGCGGCGCCAGCGGGGAAGGCGTGGTATGGAGGTTCTTTCCGAGCTTCAAAAGGACCGCAATATCAATGTGGTCTTGTCGGATATGGATGTTGAAAATGTGCGTGAAGTGGATGAGAAGCTGGTCGTACTGGCTCGCCAGATGAAGGCTCCTATCCTAACCAATGATTACAATCTGAACCGTGTGGCAGAATTGCAGGGTGTGCAAGTGCTCAATATTAACGAACTGGCAAATGCTGTGAAGTCCATTTTGTTACCGGGGGAAGAGCTGACCATTCGTGTGATCCAAGAAGGCAAGGAGCAGGACCAGGGTGTTGCCTATCTGGATGATGGCACCATGGTGGTGGTGGAAAATGGGCGTGAATATCTGGATCAGGAAATTGTTGTAACGGTTACCAAGGTGTTGCAGACAGCTGCCGGGCGCATGATCTTTTCCAAACCGGATAGCGGAAACGACAGTACGAACCAGTAAGGAGAGTTCCTATGACTTTACGTGTTTATAATACTTTGACACGCAAAAAAGAACCGTTCAAGACCATTGAGGATAAAAAAGTACGATTGTATGTGTGCGGTCCCACCGTGTACGATAATGCTCATGTGGGGCATGCCATGTCGACCCTCGTTTTTGATATCATCCGCCGTTACCTGGAGTATCGTGGATACCAGGTACAGCATGTGATGAATTATACCGATGTGGATGATAAAATCATCCAACGTGCAAACGCACTGGGAAAAGATCCTCAGGAACTGGCACAAACCTACATCGATAAGTATGACCAGCATTTGCAAGACCTCAATATCCTGCCTGCAACCTTCAAACCGCGTGCCACCGGTGAAATGCAGAATATCATTGATTTTATACAGGAATTGATCGATAAAGACTATGCGTATGCGGTGGGGGGGGATGTGTATTATCGGGTACGAAAATTCGATTCCTACGGCAAGCTATCTCATCGTAATGTGGATGAAATGCGTTCCGGTGCGCGCATCAGTGTGGATGAACGCAAGGAAGATCCATTGGATTTCGCCCTGTGGAAAGGCGCCAAACCTGGCGAACCCAGCTGGCACAGTCCCTGGGGGGAGGGCAGACCGGGCTGGCATATCGAGTGCTCTGCCATGAGCATGGCGCATCTGGGTGAACAGATCGACATCCATGGTGGCGGTAACGAGCTGGTTTTTCCCCATCATGAAAACGAAATTGCTCAATCCGAAGCGCTGACCGGCAAAAACTTCGCGACCTACTGGATGCACAACGGTTTGCTGCAGTTGAACGGTGAGAAGATGTCTAAATCAGTGGGAAATTTAATTACCATTGAAGATTTTCTCAAGAATCACCCGGCGGATGTAATGCGCTTGATGGTGTTGAATTCCGGCTACCGTAATCCGCTGACCTTCAATGATGAAGTGATCGAGCAGGCGCATAAAGCACTGGAACGTCTGCAATCGGGATTAAAACCTGAGTTACCTGGTGCTGAAGGTGCGCCTGCTGAGGATTTGACTGCTCTGGTAGCACAGGTAAGCGCTACACGGATTGGTTTTGAAACCTGCATGGATGATGATTTCAATTCAGCTGGCGCATTAGGTAACTTATTTGACCTGGTGCGGGTCATCAACCAGGCGCGTGCAGATGGCGCCACGCAAAATGAACTTGAAGAAGCGCAAACTGCACTGCGAAAACTCAGTTCGGTGCTGGGGTTACAGCTTGAAATAAGCATAGAAGCTCATGCTGCTGATGCGTTTGTTGATCTGCTGGTGGAATTGCGTACGGAACTGCGCACAAAAAAAGAATGGGCGCTCTCCGATCGCATTCGAGACCAGTTGCTTGAACTGGGTGTGGCGCTGGAAGATTCTGCCAAAGGCAGTACCTGGCGCTGGCAATGAAAGAGTGGATCAGCGGACGGAACCCGGTCTATGAGACCTTGCGAGCAGGCAGGCGCGAGGTCTTTCGTTTATGGCTGGCGGAAGGTAACCGCGAGCAGGGTCATCTTCAAGAGATCGTAACGCTGGCGCGCCAGCAAAAAATTGCAGTGGAAGTGCAACCGCGCTTGAAACTAAATGAGATCTATGCCAATAACCAGGGAGTAGCTTTGCAGGTGGGGGGCTATCGCTATGCCAGCCTGCCGGAGATGCTTGCCCTGGCAAGAACGCGTGTTGAACAACCCTTCATCCTGCTGTTGGACCTGATCCAGGATCCGCAAAATCTGGGTACGTTGCTGCGCAGCGCCGAGGGATTGGGTGTGCACGGGGTGGTCATTCCCTCCAGCCGTGCAGCAGAGGTAACCCCTGCGGTGGTTACAGCCTCATCCGGAGCATGTGAGCACCTTTTGATCACTCAAATGAACCTCGCGCAGGCGGCGGATCGCTTGAAAGACCAGCAGGTGTGGATCTATGGGCTGGAATTTTCAGAGAAAGCGCAACCCATCGAACAGGTTGACTTTCGCGGTGGGGTAGGTTTGGTGGTTGGTTCAGAGGGCGGCGGGCTGCGCCATCTGGTGCGCGAGAAATGTGATCAGCTGGTTGCCCTGCCACGACTGGGGAAGGTGGATTCTTTGAATGCAGCGGTGGCAGGCTCCATTGCTTTGTATGTGATCCATACAAAGCGGGTGGAAGAACGTTGTTAGAGTAGCCACTGACCGGTCTGTACCAGCCAGGCGATCCACAACCCGATCATCACGATTCCAATCAAAAAACGCACCAAAAAAGAATACCCAAATCCTTTGAGCAGTTCTCCGGTTGATTTCAATGCGACCTGAGAATCTTTCAAACGGATCACTTCCATCACGAAAAGGATCACCGCTGAGGCAAGCACACCGCCAAAAGGTGGCCAAGCAATACTACCGATGATCGCCGCCAGTACAGAAACGAGCGTGGTAGCCCACGGTGCTCCGCCTTTGCGGGCGCCGGCGCCCATTAAGACGTTGTCAATCACATTTCCCACTACCATCAACACACTGATGATGACCATATAGATGGTACTGGTCTTCTCGAAACCGGTTACCAGACCATAAATCAATGCCCATAACCAGATAAGGGTAATACCCGGTACACCCGGAATGATGAGAGCGATCAGACTGACCAGCATGAGAAGCGCCAGCACAATTTGTAGTATTGCCAATGTTGTTGCAGTTAGGTTGCCACGGGTGCCGTAGGTCATTGCGCTGGTTGCGCTTTCATCGCTGCAGCCGCTTACAGATAATAACATGCCTGTTAACAATAAGGATATAAGAATAATTCTATGGATTCGATTCATTAATTTACCTTTTATATGTTATATCTACGCACATTAACGGATTTCGGTTGCGCCACCCATCCAGGGATGCAGGACGGATGGGATGCGGATGCTGCCATCGGCTTGTTGGTAGGTTTCAAGCACAGCGATCAGGGTACGCGGCATACCCAGACCGGAGCCATTCAGGGTATGCACATAATCCTTGCGCCCATTTTCATCTTTATACTTGATGTTTGCGCGCCGTGCCTGGAAATTCCCCACATTCGAAATAGAAGAAACTTCCAGCCATTCCTGGCAGCCCGGTGCCCATACTTCAATATCAACCCCAATGCAGGCGTTGAAGCTGATATCACCCGTGCACAGCTGCAGGATACGGTAGGTGAGTCCCAATTGTTTGCAGGTCTCTTCAGCATCCGCGATCATTTTATCCAATTCATGCATGGAGTTTTCTGGTTTACAGTAGGTATACATCTCTACCTTGTCAAATTGATGCCCGCGTTTGATACCGCGCACATCGCGACCAGCGCTCATTTTTTCTCTGCGGAAACAGGGGGTATAGGCGGTATAACGCAGCGGCAGCTGCTGCCCATCCAGAAATTCATTCATGTGCAATCCGGTCAGCGGTACTTCTGCCGTGGGGACCAGGTAGAGGTCTTCCTCATGATCCTTGTAGAGATTATCGGCGAATTTGGGCAGCTGCCCGGCGGCATACAGGGTAGCACCCTTTACCATGAAGGGTGTGTATTTCTCAAGATAACCTTGTTTGATATGCAGGTCAAGCATGTAAGCGATCAAAGCGCGCTGCAAACGCGCTCCCAAACCGCTCAAAATATAGAATCGCGAACCGGTGATTTTTACCCCACGATCAAAATCAAGGATATCCAGCCGTGGACCCAGCTCCCAGTGCGGTAAGGGTTCAAAATCGAAGCTTGGTTTTTCCCCTTCCACACGCAGCACGATGTTATCGCTCTCGTCCTTCCCCACAGGAACCTGTGGTAAAGGTATATTGGGGATACCCATGATGAGTTCCTGCTGTTTTTCTTCGATCAGGCGTACTTCCTCATCCAGCGCGCTGATGGAATCGGAAACTCCTTTCATGGCAGCGATCTTTGTTTCCCTTTCAGCCTTGTCTTTGATCTGCCCGATCTCACGAGATACGGTATTTCGTTCAGCCTTAAGGGTTTCGACCTGCTGTAATTTCTCACGCCGTTGTTCATCAATGGTCAATAGTTCATCCACCACAGAAGGATCGAGGTTGCGGCTCAGCAGCCCTTGTTTGACGGTTTGTGGTTCTTCTCGCACAAGTTTTATATCAATCATGGTTTTTCTCCTTGGTTTAATAGAAAAACCCCTCTTCCTGCAGGACGAGGGGGCTGCTCGTGGTGCCACCTGCTTTTGCCGGTGAAAACCGACCTCATTGGGCGATAACGGATGCCTCCGTCCCTTTTACGGTGCTTTCAGGCACCCCTGCAAGGGAAGCCGGCTCATGATGAACCGCCGGTTTGGACGACCGGGCTGGCTTATGATCTTGTTCCGATTATACAATCCAGCACAGAGATGTCAAGGTACGGAAAGAAAAGGATATAATCTTGCTAGATATGGATGAACAAGCATTAATCACAGCAGCGCAGAAGAAGGATCTGGATGCTTTCAACCATTTAGTGTTGGAATATCAACAATCCGTATATAACGTTGCTCTACGTATGCTCAATGACCTGGATGCGGCAGATGACGCTACCCAACAAGCTTTTGTAGCTGCCTATCAAAAAATCCATACTTTTCACGGCGGTTCTTTTAAGGCATGGATCATGCGCATTGTAACCAATAAATGCTATGATATGCTGCGCAAAGAGCAACGTTATCCTACCCAATCGATTGATAGCTCTCCCTATGACCCTGAAGATGATATGGAGAGCGGCTGGTATCTGGAAGACGACAACTTTCTTCCTGAAGAACAGGTAGTCCTGCGCGAATTGGAAGCTGCCGTGCAGCACTGTATCGAGCAGCTCCCCCAGGAATTTAAAGCTGTGGTAGTACTGGTGGATATCCAGGGGTTGAATTACGCAGAAGCTGCGTATGCTGTGAAAAAGCCGTTAGGGACCATTAAAAGTCGTCTGGCGCGTGCGCGTGTAAATTTGCAAGATTGCCTTCATAAGTTCAAGGAACTTTTACCGTACCAGTATCGTTCTAATAAAGAGGGCAGCCATGAATAGATTGACAGATAATGAATGGCTTCTGCTCTCCAGATATTTGGATGGTGACCTATCAGCGGAGCAGCAGCGAGAGCTAGAACGGAAATTACGATCAGATGAGGCTTATAAAGAAGCTTATGATCGGTTGATGCATACCCGTATGGTATTGCGCAGCGTTCCTCAGCGCCGTGTTCCCCGAACATATTTGCTTTCGGAAGAAATTGTTAAAGAAAAAAGACCCCGTCGGAGCGCCCAGCTTTTCTGGCAGTATTCATCAGTGGCGGCTGCGCTGGTGGCAGTTTTATCTCTGGCGTTACAGTTGTTCTCTTCTCCCATGTCTGGTATGAGCGCTTCTGTTGTAGAAGAGCAATCCGAAACCTTCAAACAGGAAGCTGCCGTGCCTGACGAACAGGCGAGCACTGAAGAATCTCCTCCCATTATCGTATGGAATCCCGCCCCTGCTGGTGGGATGGGCGGTGGGGGCGATACCGAACAATCGTATGAAGCGCCACAAGCAGCACCCAAAATGTCTTTGGAAGGATATGGCATTGGGGGTGGTGCTCCGGTGGAAGCTACAGAGCTTGCCCCACTCGATGAGGCGCTGGATATGGGACCTGGCGGTGAAGTCCCGTTGCCAGAAAGTTCTACTACAGCCGATGATGCTCCTGAAACTATGCTGGCTGAAGAAACCCCGTTACCGGGTAGTTCTGCAACAGCTGATGGTGTTCCTGAATCTACGCTGGCAGAAGAAGCTCCCATGCTTGAATCGGAATCTGCGCCTGAAACTCAATCTGAAGCAGCCAATCCCATTCTGGGGATTGCACCCGAAGAGGAGCGCGGCAGTGTCGGTGTGGATGAAGCACAGGTAGAAGAACAAGCTCAAGCTAAACCTCCCTCTGAAGCAACGAAGTATTCCCTGAATTTTGTTAATATTGCAATTGGGGCAACACTGTTTTCTGCTGTCGGTGCACTTATCTCCTTTATCCTGCGTAAAAAGCAGCCCTGATCCATTTTCCATTGTGCTATACTTAGAACAAGATTTCGGTTATTCGAAGGTGGTGTATTGGCTACGAAAAAAAAATCTAGCGCATCCAAGCGTCGTTCCTCCAGTAAGAAAACAGTTCGCAGGAGTTCCCCGGCTCGCAAGGGTCTGAAACACCTTTCTCCCGAACGCAAACTGGATATTCTGGGGGTGGGGTTGACGGTATTGGGGCTTTTACTGCTGATCAGTTTTATCACCAGCGAAGAGGGTAATATTACCGGAGCAATTGTAAAGCTGCTATATCGTATTGCTGGGTATGGCGCCTTTCTTTTTCCCATTGTTTGTCTTGTCATAGGTATTTGGTTGATCTTTCGCAACGAGAATAAACTGCCCATGCTCTCCAGAGGAAAACTGGTTGGGATTGTGTTGCTTTTTCTCAACCTGCTGACCTGGATCCATTTATTAACCGGAGGCGGTTGGGATCTGGCGAAGGCGGGCGGAGGTGGGGGTTACCTGGGGGCTCTCTTCGAGAGACTGCTGGTAAAGGCGGTGGGGCAGACAGGTACCTTCGTTTTCCTGGCTGGTTGGCTGTTAATGGCAATTGCATTGACCATCGATACCGCTATCCCTGATCTGCTGCGGGGAGTAAATAAAATGCTGAATCGCACCGGGCAGAAAGTGGTGAGCCAATCTGAACGTGTGGCGCAGAAGGTTAGCGAACCCAAAGCAAAACCAACTCGAAAACCTAAAAAGACCAGTGTCGATCTGGAGGGATTTACACCCATCGCAGCAGTGCAGAACGCTAAAGAACCGGCTGCGCAGAAAGGCAAAGCTAAAAGCTTATCTCCTTCAGAATTCCCGGTTACGCAAAGTGATGAAGCGTCCATTCGCATTGGGTTGCGTGCCGATCAAATCAGTCCCGCTTGGAAACTGCCGGATATGGCAGCGATCCTCAATCCAGCCAGCAAGCATGATATTGATTCAACCATCGATAAGGAGCGTGCCCGCGTCATTGAAGAGACGCTGGCTTCCTTCGATGCACCGGGGCATGTGATCGAGATTCACCGCGGTCCGACCTTTACCCAATTTGGCGTGGAACCTGATTTTGTGCAAACACGCAGCGGTAGCACACGGGTACGCGTTAGCAAAATCACAGCCCTTTCCGATGATCTGGCGCTTGCTCTGGCAGCTCAGCGCATTCGCGTACAGGCACCGGTACCCGGCAAGCATTACATTGGTATTGAAGTGCCCAATGCGGAGGTTTCTATCGTAACTCTGCGCGAAGGCATGGAAAGTAGCGTTTTCCAGAAACTCAATTCCCCTCTGAAAATTGTATTGGGTGAAAATGTGGCGGGCAAACCGGTGGCGGTGGATTTGCGCTTGATGCCGCATCTATTGATTGCCGGAACCACCGGTTCCGGTAAATCGGTGTGCATCAATGCCATCATCAGCTGTCTGTTGATGCAGCGTACCCCAGAAGAACTTCGTATGGTGATGGTCGATCCTAAACGGGTGGAACTGACTGGCTATAACCGCATTCCCCACTTACTTACCCCGGTCATTGTGGACCCCGAAAAGGTGATTGGGGTGTTGCGTTGGATGTCGCATGATGAAATGGACAGCCGTTATCACAAATTTGCTGAGGTGGGCGCGCGCAACATTCAGGATTACAACAAAACCCAGCCTATAAAATTACCGTATATTGTGGTCATTATTGATGAATTGGCTGATCTGATGATGTTGGCTCCTGAAGAAACAGAGCGCAGCTTGAACCGTCTGGCACAGCTGGCGCGCGCTACCGGTATCCACCTGATCATTGCCACCCAGCGACCATCAGTGAACGTGATTACCGGTGTCATTAAAGCCAATTTCCCGGCGCGCATATCTTTTGCGGTGGTGTCAGGTGTTGACAGCCGCGTCATCCTCGATCAAAGTGGTGCGGAACGCCTGATCGGAAAAGGCGATATGCTCTTTCAAGCTCCTGATGAACCTTCTCCAAAAAGGCTGCAGGGGGTGTTCCTCTCCGAAGAGGAGATCCAGCGGCTGGTACAGTACTGGTCCAGACAGGCAGAAGAGTTAAAGACCAGCCAGCCAAACCAGCAAGTCAGCCAGAGCATGCAAAAGGTGTTTCCGGTTGGGGAGACCCTGACTGAGGTTCCGCTGTTCGACAGTCCACCTGAGCTAGATGAAGATCCCATGTTATCCAAAGCCATAGATATCGTCAGGGAAGAAGAACGTGCTTCCATTTCTATGTTGCAGCGAAAACTGCGCATAGGCTATACGCGCGCTGCCCGCCTGGTGGATAGAATGGAAGAATTGGATATCATCGGCAAACCGGACCCGGGCAACGGAGTGCGCCCGGTGCTGGATTTTGGGGATGAGGAAGAATCCTGACAAAAAAGAGGCTTGAAAATTTTTCAAGCCTCTTTTTCATTTTGAGCGAATATTTTTTATAGACCGGCTGCTTTACGCAGAGCATCAGCTCTATCGGTGCGTTCCCAAGCCAGGTCAAGGTCATCGCGACCGAAGTGACCATAGTTGGAAAACTTGCGGAATTGCGGCTTGCGCATATCAAGGTCACGCAGGATGGCGCCGGGGCGCAGATCGAAAGTATCGTAGATCAGATCAGCGATCTTATCGCCGGGAATCTTACCGGTGCCGAAAGTTTCGACATTGATGCTGACGGGATGGGCGACGCCAATGGCATAAGCCACCTGGATCTCGCAGCGGTCAGCCAGACCAGCGGCGACTACATTTTTAGCAGCCCAACGGGCGGCATAGGTAGCCGAGCGGTCTACTTTGGTGGCATCCTTGCCGCTGAAGCAGCCCCCACCATGACGTCCCATGCCACCGTAGGTATCTACGATGATCTTGCGACCGGTTAGACCAGAATCCCCTTTTGGACCGCCGGTTACGAAACGACCGGTGGGGTTGATATGGAAGATAGTGTTCTCATCCAACATGTTGGCTGGTATGATGGGGCGAATGATCTTTTCAATGACCTGTTTTTCGATCTCGTCATGCGATACATCCGGGGCATGTTGGGTGCTGATGACAACGGTATCGATGCGTTTGGGTTTACCATAAGCATATTCCACGGTAACTTGGCTCTTGCCATCCGGGCGCAGCCAATCGATGGTGCCATCTTTACGCGCTTCTGCTAGACGGCGGGTGAGTTTGTGCGCCAGATAGATTGGCATCGGCATGAGCACATCGGTCTCATTGCAGGCATAGCCAAACATCATACCCTGGTCGCCAGCGCCGATGGCTTCGATATCATCCATCTTGCCTTCTTTAGCTTCCTTGGCTTTGGAAACGCCCATGTCAATATCGGGGGACTGTTTGCAGATAGAAACCAGCACACCGCAGGTATTGTAATCGAAACCTTTATCGGTATGATCGTAGCCGATATCTTTGATCACATCTCGCGCCAGTTCTTCGTAGTTGATGATAGCTTTTGTAGTGACCTCGCCCAGCAACATGACGAAACCGGTCTTGGCGGCGGTTTCGCAAGCTACCCGCGAAGTGGGGTCCTGTTCCAGACAGGCATCGACCACCGCGTCGCTGATCTGGTCACATAATTTGTCCGGATGACCTTCGGTGACGGACTCGGAGGTGAACAGGTATTTGGGTGACTCCATTAAAGAATCCATGTTTTTTGTTGCTCCTTTTTAAAAAAATTTGCCCCGTCCAGATTGAGGGGCAAACGCAATTTGTGATGCATCTCCTCTCATCTTCCAGAACGACTTTCTGTCGGAGTTGGCACCTTCGTCGAACATTCCTTACGGATTGCTTCCCGGGTTGCCGAGGTTTCACAGGGCCGATCCCTCCACCTCTCTGGATAAGAGTAATAATTGGGGCACTATTCAGTTGTTAATTCCACACTTTATAACATAATGATAAGCGCTTGTCAAATTGTGCTGTGTGCCTGTTAGATCAAAGGAGCAATGTCATACTATAAACATGCAGAACATGAAGAATACCTATCATGCATGTATGTTGCGAAAATGTACCGGAAAAACGAACCCTGATTTGACCGATTAAGAGTCATCAATTCTATGAAAAATGGTGTTCTCTGTACATAAGATAACGATGTGGTTTATTAAATTATTGATTCCACAGAGTGGTATGATTGAAAAATGGTTAAGAAAAGGTGAAGGATGGAAATAGGATCATACCCGTATCGTATTTTTATAGCTTATTCCCATGAGGATAGGAATCTTCTGGAAAATGCTGTGAGAGTACTTGAAGAAAATGGGTATCACCCCCTCTGTGATAAGAATATTATGGTCGGCAAACCATTCACTGATGAAATTAAAAGAATGATTGCTCATGCCCACATTTTTTTACCACTGCTCACTGAAAATTCAAGCCTTCGCCCCTGGGTACATCAAGAGACCGGGTATGCGCTTGCGATGAACATTCCTGTCTTACCGGTAGCCGTCGGCACTGCCCCTGGTGAGATGACCGCCCAACTGCACGCTGTGGCGGTGTGTGATGACTTTTCTGATTTTCCCCAAAAAGTATCGCTGCAGGATATCGAGAATTTGGTGATGCACAATCCATCAGAAGAGATCACCAATTTATGGGTCACAGCATGGGCTGAAGAACGCACCAAATTGCTGGGAGAGTATGCCTTCTGGGTAAGTAATCTCCATTACTATGGGAGAGTGCGCCAACGCGCAGCCCTGTCTTCCTTTTCTATTCCCGATGTGGATGTGCAGGAAGAGATCTGGAAATTGCGTGATGGCAATGTGGAACATGGTCGTTATTATCATAGTTTGCAGCGCGCTGAGCGGCAGAATTTACAGGCACATGCCGAGAAAAGTGGCTGCGATCTTTTGATTGATCCTGATTTTTGTTTGGAAAGACATGGCATGAATGCCACCAGGGTTCGCTTGGAGATACTGCTGGAATTTCTCAAGGATAAAAGCAAGATTAGTGATGTCAGAGTGGTCATATCCGAAAAAGCCCATCAGGCGAATCTTACCATTGTGGGGGATTGGTTCAGCGCTGAGTCATTCAGCCCCAAAGTTGGGGAAAGTCACAGCCGCACCATTTTCTGCCGTCATGCTCCTACTGTGTTGAGCCAGATGCGTTCCTTTGACGATCAATTCAATAAATTACTGTTGCAGCAAGGAACGCCCTCTGACACCTCGCGCGATTGGGCGATCGGGTATATTTCTGAGATCTTACGGAAACGTACCTGAGCATAATACTCAATTTTGCCCGCAGCATGGGTTTATTTGTGGATTACTGGCTCAGAAGTTTCCGGCTCTCCAACTTCCTGATTCAATAAAGTCAGTGATGATAGAATTACTTCTATCAATTTCCTAAGGAGCAAGACCTATGAGCAAAGATCAAAAAGTGCGAGTAGCCATCATCGGGGTGGGGAACTGCGCTTCAGCGCTGGTACAGGGTGTACATTTTTATCGAGACGCGAAAGAGGATGACCGCGTTCCAGGCTTGATGCATGTCAACCTGGGTGGCTACCATGTGCGCGATATTGAATTTACCGCTGCTTTTGATGTGGTGGATACTAAAGTTGGCAAAGATCTATCTGAAGCGATCTATGCTTTCCCCAATAATACCTATCGCTTTGCAGATGTCCCGCACATGGGTGTCAAGGTCTATCGTGGTATGACCCACGACGGGCTGGGAAAGTACGTCAGCCAGATCGTAACGAAAGCGCCTGGTCCCACCGATAATGTTACCGAGATTCTCAAAGATACCCACACAGATGTGGTCATCAATTTCATGCCGGTTGGATCCGAAATGGCGACCAAATGGTATGTGGAACAGATTTTGAGTGCGGGCTGTGGCATGGTGAACGCCATTCCGGTCTTCATCGCTAGCTCTCCTTACTGGGCGCCCCGTTTTAAAGAGCAGAATTTGCCCATTATCGGGGATGATGTCAAATCGCAGGTGGGCGCTACCATTTTGCATCGTATGCTTGCCAGCCTGTTCGTAGATCGCGGGGTGCGCCTGGATCATACCTACCAGCTCAACTTCGGCGGCAACACCGATTTCATGAATATGTTGGAGCGCGAACGCCTGGAGTCCAAGAAGATTTCCAAAACAGGCGCTGTCACCTCCATGCTGCCCTATGAACTGCCGGAAGGGGATATCCATATCGGTCCCAGCGATTACGTGCCCTGGCTGACCGATCGCAAGTTTGCCCATATCCGCATGGAAGGCACCACCTTTGGCAATGTTCCGCTGCAGATAGAAGCCAAACTGGAAGTATGGGATTCACCCAATTCAGCCGGTGTGGTGATTGATGCGCTGCGCTGTATCAAACTGGCTATGGATCGCGGCATCGGCGGACCGTTATACGGACCTGCCTCCTATTTCATGAAGACTCCCCCACGCCAATACAAGGATGATAAAGCCCTGGCAATGACCCAGGAGTTCATCGAGGGAAAAGTGTAAATGTTGTCTGATTGTGTCTTTTGCAAGGTCATAGCCGGGGAGCTGGATGGGAAGATGGTCTATCAGGATGAGCTTGCCACCGCCTTCTGGGATGTCCACCCGGCAGCCCCTGTGCACATCCTGATCGTACCTAATGAGCATATCAGTTCATTAAATGCGATGAAGGAAGAAGATGAAAAGCTCATCGGGCATTTGATCTTTGTGGCAAGGACCCTTGCAAAAGAGCAGGGTGTGGAGGCGGAAGGCTATCGCCTGATCATCAATACCGGGCCCAATGCTGGGCAGAGCGTGTTTCACGTGCATGTTCATCTGCTCGCGGGTAAGCCCTTACCAATCCAAACCAGATGATGAAGAATCACAGAATACCGCTGCTATTGATAATGAGTCTTTTCTTCCTGTTTGCTTGCAGAACGGCACAGGTAGACCATTCGGAACAGAACGAGCCTGCAGAACCATACAATTTCAGCCCGGGTTTAAATCTGATACCGGATGCCGAACTGGTCTACGGTCCTGCTCTGGGTGATTTCAACGTCCGGGATTTTATCGAAATGCAGGCTGGCTATCTGGCGGATTATTCTGAAGAGGTGGGTGAGACCCGCATGAGCGGCGCGCAGATCGTGGAATACATCAGTTTGCTCTATTCGGTCAACCCGCGTTTGCTGCTGGCAGTGTTGGAATATCGCTCCCATTGGGTCAGCAAAGCGCTTCCTGAGTATCAGGGTGAATATCCCATTAACGCGGCACAAAGCGAGCGGGATGGGTTATTCCGGCAGCTCTCATGGGCAGCCAATGAACTCAACCGCGGTTTTTATATCCATGAAGCAGGAGCGTTGGGAAGTTTCAACTTGCCTGACGGAACGGTAATTGATGTGGAAGATGATCTGAATCACGCCAGTGCTGCACTGCAGTATTTCTTTGGGTTGTTCATGGATCAGCATGATTGGGAACTGGCGGTATCCCCGCTGGGGTTGTACACCAGCTATATGCGCCTGTTTGGCGACCCCTTTCAGTTTGAATGGATGGATCTGTACCCAGCTGATTTGCAGCAGCCTGTATTGCAGTTACCTTTTGCACAGGGAGAGCGCTGGCATTTTACCAGCGGACCCCATTCAGCCTGGGGGGATGGAGCAGGTTGGGCGGCGCTTGATTTTTCTCCGCCAGGGGAGGGGGTTGCTTGCTACGAAAGTGATGCCTGGGTGCGGGCAGCGGCGGATGGTAGGATCACCTATGCTCAGGATGGTGCTGTGCTGCTTGACCTGGATGGGGATGGGAATAACAGCACCGGGTGGGTGCTTCTGTATATGCACATTGCCTCTGACGGGCGTGTGCAGAGTGGAACAATGCTGCAGGCTGGCGATGCCATCGGGCATCCTTCCTGTGAGGGAGGTATTTCCAGCGGTACCCACGTCCATATTGCGCGGCGGTATAATGGCGTATGGGTCTCAGCTGACCGGGATATTCCCTTTGTGATGAGCGGCTGGATCTCACGCGGTACGGGTGCCCAATACGAAGGTGAACTTGTTCTGAATGACATTGCTGTCGAAGCATCAGGGTATGTAACTGAGGATAATGAAATCTACTGGTAAATTTTTATTGATGTTCTTATTGATAACGGTGCTGGTTGGTTGTTCCAACCAGACAGTGGTGGTGAGTACTCCCACACAGAGCGTTACATTAACACCGCTTCCTTCTCCAACCGCAACAATTGACCCTGTACCGGATGGCTATATTGAATACCTTACTCAATCTGGGGATACGTTGCCGGTAGTGGCAGCCCACTTCGGGGTGGAGCAGGATGTGATCCAATTTGCAGATGGCGTTGTAGAAGATGTATTACTTCCGCCAGAAACGCGGCTGTATATTCCCAATGTGCTGAATATTATCACTCCCGATACTTTGCTTATTCCGGATAGCGATGTGGTATTCTCGCCATCCGCTAGCGATCTGGATGTACTGGCTTTCGTGGAGGAAAAGGGGGGAAAACTGGCAGAATACAGCGAACTGATGACACGCGGTACCACCCCGGGTGCTGAAATTTTGCTGCAAATGGCAGTAGAACATTCTATTAATCCCCGCATTTTACTTACCCTGCTGGAGTTCACTGGTGGATGGGTGAATGGAGCACCACAAACAGAGAATGCAGCCCTCTATCCTTATGGATTTATTAACACCGTCAAAGGTGGCTTGTACCAACAGCTTGGTCTGGCGATCCGCCAGTTGGAGATCGGTTATTATGGCTGGCGCGCTGGCACGCTGACGGAATTGACCTTCAGCGACGGCAGCACACTGCGCTTGGCGCCCAATCTCAACGCTGGTACGGTGGCGGTCATGACCTACCTGGCGAGCATTTCTACGCCCGCACAATGGCAAGCTGCCCTGTATGGGGATCGAACGATCACGCAGACACATGAGGAACTTTTCGGGGATGCTTGGCAGCGTGCCCAAAGTGTGGAGCCATTTTTCCCCGCTGGAAGCACCCAACCAGAATTGAATTTACCCTTCCCTGAAGGGCAGGTGTGGAACTATACCTGTGGACCACATACTGCTTGGGGGGCGGATGGACCGCTGGCGGCGCTGGATTTTGCACCCCCGCTGGATCGCTCCGGCTGCGGTACTTCCCTCAAATGGGCGACCGCAGCGGCATCCGGCTTGGTGGTGCGCACCGGCACCGGCTTGGTAGTGCTCGATCTGGATGGCGATGGGGATGAACAAACCGGCTGGGTGCTGCTCTACATGCATCTTTCCAGCACGGATAAAGTGAAAGTGGGGGATTATGTACTGCAGGATGAGCGTATCGGGCACCCCTCCTGTGCGGGCGGCAGTTCCTCCGGCATTCATATTCACATTGCGCGCAAGTACAATGGCGAATGGGTGCTGGCAGAGGGCGGCTTGCCCTTTGTACTGAGTGGATTCCAGGCTTTCAAGGAAGAGAGATTCTGCGGGGGAACGCTGGTGAACGGCGATGTGGTGGTGCGGGCAGATTCTTATGGTAACTATTTGACGAAGATCAGCCGTCCCGAAGTAACCCTGGAACCTCCTGCAGGAGATCTATCTGATAATGAATGATACCAAGATCGTGCGTGCGGAATTCCATTGCCATTCTGCCTATTCCCCCGATAGCACCAACCGTCTGGAGCGCTTGTTGCAGGTAGCACGCCAGAACGGGGTGCAGCGCCTGTGCATAACCGATCACGATACCATTCAGGGCGCCTTGAAAGCCCGTGAGATGGACCCCGAACTGGTGGTGGTGGCGGAGGAAGTGCAGACTTCCAGCGGTGAAATAATTGCCTATTTTTTAGAGCAAGAGATCCCATCCGGGTTATCACCCCAAGAGACCATTGCCTTGATGCGCGCCCAGGGTGCTTTTATCAGCCTGCCGCACCCCTGTGATGCCTTTCGCGCCAATTGGAAGCCGGGCGAGTTGGAGCATATCCTGCCGTTGGTAGATGCGGTGGAGGTGTTCAACGCGCGCTGTTTCAAGCAGGAGTTTAATGAAAAAGCTGCCCAGCTGGCGGAGGAATGGAAGTTGCCTTTTACGGTTGGCTCGGATGCGCATACTTATCCCGAGGTAGGGCTGGCGACTCTCACCCTGCCCGATTTCCACTCGACTGAAGAATTGAAGTGCAGCATCCGCCAGGCACAGGTGCACGCCGAGCAGCTGACCTCCATCGAGCATTTGATCGCCAGCGGCATGGTGCGCTTGAGCAGGCTTTTCTCCCAGAAACGCGATTGAAAAAACCCAGTTATAAGAAAATCAACAGAAATTCCCTTTGAAAGGGAACTGATTTGCAGTAAAATTATGAAACTTGTGGCGCGGTGGCGGAATTAGGCAGACGCAGAGGACTTAAAATCCTCCGGGTTCACACCCTTGTGGGTTCGAGTCCCACCCGCGCTACTTTTTTTAGATAAATTCTATTGTGGATTTCTATTTTCTAATATATTAATTTTCTTGCCTACAGAGATACTCTATATTGATTCAGGAGAGTTTATGGAAATAATCAGTATGACTTGTCGTAATTGCGGAGGAAAATTGCAATTCAACAAGGACGCAGACCAAATCCTATGTCAATTCTGTGGAACAGAATATGTCGTATCCCTCAACGAAGGGGCAGTTTCAATTAAAGCCCTATCGGAAGGCATTAAAAAAATTACAGTATCGACAGACAAAACCGCTTCAGAATTGGCTTTAGTTCGAATAAGACAAGAGAAGGAATCGCTCATTGATCTCTTTGGTGAGATTGCGGATTCAATGGATACTTCTGACGGTAAATTGATAATAAATAATGAGATAAATCTTCTCCAAACTGGAGAGATTAAATTCGAACCTGCTCTTTTTAGAGAAAATTGCGAGGAACTTATTAGACGTCAGGAAAGAGCTGTATTTAAGAACAATCATTATCTTAATGATTTAAAGAAGATCCATACTGAGTTAGGGGTTCTAGAAAAAAGAGTTGCAGAGCTAGAGAATCAGGAAAAATATCATCTCGGTATCGTAAACAATAATTGATCTGAATTATTCTGTATCTAAACCATATAGAACACATATCCGCAAGATATTACTGCATTATGCTTTAATTTTCCATATAA
>LDZU01008927.1_pt1 | contig 19202 bp, 13 predicted proteins | sample 615531 | NCBI WGS metagenome assembly LDZU01 (sample SAMN03408293, study PRJNA278302) | terrestrial metagenome | isolation source: oil reservoir sample SB2 | place: USA: Alaska, North Slope, Schrader Bluff formation | collected 2011-09 | reverse complement strand
TTAAAGTATATAATAAATCTATCAAAAAAGAACTAAAAAGGATACACTTCATATAAAGCTCTAAAACACAACAAAAAGCTTTGACTATTATATATAAATGTGATAATATCCTTCGAGTCTTTAATTTTGCCTTTAAGGGCGGTATAATCTGATTCCTGAGTCGGGAGTTTGTACGGCCCCTATTTGTAATACCTTATAATATTACTAAAAACATATCCTATGGTAAAACCCAAGCGCAATAGATCCGGAAGAATAAATCTGGGACTAGGTTATTCTGGGGATGTAGAATTCCCTAATCTAATAGAAGCACAACAGGCTTCATTTACAGATTTCCTGGAGAATGGGTTCCAAAGACTATTTTCTGAAATCAATCCTGTTAAGGATACGATGGAGAGAATGTGGACCTTGGAATTCAAAGATTTTAAGTATGGCGACCCTTATAGAAGTATAGAGGAAGCAATAACAAAGGGACTCTCCTATGAGGTCCCTGTTTATGCTAAAGTCCAACTTCTTAATAATAGAACTGGGGAAATAAAAGAGCAGGAGATCTTTGTCACAGATGTTCCAGTAATGACAAATGATGGGGTCTTTATTTTCAATGGAGTAAGAAGAGTTGTAACCCACCAGATTGTTAGATCTGAGGGGGTTCTATATGAGGTTTCTGATAAACTTCCTCTTCGAACCCTGTACAAAGTAAGACTTATGCCAGGGAAAGGTCCTTGGTACGAGATTGATACAAACAAACATAGTGTCATCTCTATGAGGATTTTGCCAAAGAGACCTAAGGTTTTGATAACAGAACTTTTAAGAGTTTTTGGCTGGGAGAGTGATGACGACATTAGAAAATTATTCAAGGATGTAGATACAAACGAAGAGAACAAATATATAGAAGCTACCCTTGCTAGAGATTTTACTAATAATAAGGAAGAAGCAATCATTAGTATTTACAACAAGCTTAGGCCAGATGAGTCTGTTACATTAGAAAGTGCAGAGAGATATATAAAGAGCAACTTCTTTAATTCTAGAAAGTTTGACTTGGGAAGAATTGGTAGATACCAATTAAACAGAAAACTTGGTACTGATTATGATATTAACGACTCTGATCAAGTAAGGCTCTATCCTTCCGACATCGCCTTGACAGTAAAGAGATTAATCCAGATGAATAATGGGGAGGTTGAACCTGACGACATCGATCATTTAAGTAACAGAAGAATCAGGAGTGTTGGAGAAATTTTAGAGCGACAACTTAATAACGGAATAGGGAGACTTGAGAAAAACATCAGAGACAAGATGAGTTTGTACGGCCAAGATGCAAAGGTTACACCTTCTATGCTTATAAGTACAAAGCCAATCTCCGCTTCTATCCAGTCTTTCTTTGGTTCTAACGCACTTTCTAGCTTTATGGATCAGACCAACATATTGTCTGAGATGGAGAATAAGAGAAAGGTTACGGCAGGAGGACCAGGAGGAATAGCGAAGCAGAGAGCAACATTCTCAATCCGTGAGGTTCACAACTCTCACTACTCCAAGTTTGACCCAGTAACAAGTCCAGAGAGTTCTAATATTGGTGTTGTTGTTCAACTTGCAATGTTAGCAAGGATTAATGAATTTGGTTTCTTAGAGGCTCCATACAGAAGAGTTGAAAACGAGGTTAATAATAACAAGACAAACTTGATGCACAGAATCGTCGATGAAACCGTAAAAGACGGAAAGAAATTAATCGCAAAGAAGGGAGAAAAAGTAGACGAGAAATTAGCAGAGAAAATTACAAAGGTAAAAGGTCTAAAGAAAGTCAAAGTAAAACCATTCATAACTGAGGATATAGAGTATCTAGATGCTATGGATGAGGAAAAGCACTACATCTCTACAGCAACTATTACCACAGACGAGGACAACAACATTATGGATTCTCTCGTTCCTGTTAGGCACGGAGGGGACTTTATGATAGAGAATGTAGATATTGTTAAATTTGTAGATGTTTTAGCTGGCCAACAGGCAGGTCTTGGTATGGCACTAATTCCTTTTGTTTCTCACAACGATGCTATGCGTGCTTTGACAGGATCAAATATGCAGAGGCAGGCAGTTCCTTTGGTAAAGCAACAGGCTCCACTTGTAGGAACAGGAATGGAAGAAGTTGTCGGGAGACAGGCTTCGTGGGGTGTGTTTGCAGAAGATGACGGAGAAGTTCTCTATGTAGATGCCAAGAAACTATCTGTTAAATATAAGAAGGGAGGATTAAAAGATTATGATCTTATAACTTTCTATAGGAGTAATGATAATACAAGCTTTTCTCAAGTTCCTATTGTTAATATAGGAGACAAATTTAAAAAAGGAGATACACTTGTAGATGGTCCTACAATGGAAAATGGAGAGCTTGCAATAGGTATAAACCTTAAAGCAGCACTCATGTTCTACGAGGGATATAACTATGAGGACGCAGTTATCATCTCTGAGAGAATAGTTAGAAAAGATCTTTTGACATCTATACATATTAGAGAATACACGGTATCTGTTAGGGATACAGAATTAGGTCCAGAGATAATAACTGCAGATATCCCACATGTTAATGAAAGAATTCTTAGAAAATTAGATGACAGAGGAATAATAAGAGACGGAGTTAAAGTCAAGTCTGGCGACATTCTCGTCGGAGTTGTTGCTCCTAGAGGAGAGAAAGAACTCACCGCTGAGGAGAGACTTCTTAGAGCAATCTTTGGAGAATCTGCTAGTGATGTAAGAGATAACTCCTTGAGAATTCCTCACGGAGAAGAAGGAATTGTTATTAGGAGTCAGGTATTGTCTGCAGATAAAGGGGACAAATTAAGACCAGGGGTTTTACATGAGGTAAAAGTCTGGGTTGCAAATACAAAGAAGATTGACTTCGGTGATAAGATTGCAGGAAGACATGGAGATAAAAACACAATTGCCGCGATTAGACCAGTTGAAGATATGCCATTCACTGAAGATGGAGAGCCAGTAGATATTGTTCTAACCCCAACATTTCTAAAGAGAATGAACATGGGGCAAGCGGAAGAAGTTCACTTTGGTAAGTACGCAAAGATATTAAACGAGAAATTAGCATTCCCTATCTTTGAAGGAGAAAATCTAGAATGGTTGAAGAAAGAATTGAAGAAAGCAAATGTTGATATGGCGGAGAAGGAAGATCTCTATGATGGAAGAACAGGAAACAAGTTCCCAAGAAAGATTACCGTTGGAACAAAGTATGTTCTTAAGTTACATCATATAGCTGACGAGAAGGTGCATGCGAGATCTACTGGACCATACACAGCTGTGTCTCAACAGCCTCTTGGTGGTAAAGCACAAATGGGAGGACAGAGATTTGGGGAGATGGAGGTCTGGGCCTTAGAGGCACATGCTGCACCTTATGCGCTTCAAGAAATGTTGACTATCAAGTCTGACGATATTAAAGGTAGGTCAGCCGCATATAAAGCAATAATACATGGGGATAAAATAGAGAATGTAAATATCCCAGAATCATTTAAAGTTCTGGTTAAGGAGCTGAATGCTCTTTGCCTGAATCTGGATTTAATTTCAACTCAGCCAACTCAAGAGGAGGTTAAAGAAGATGAAGAAAAATAAAAACGGTTTTGAAAATTTTGATGTCCTGCAACTCACACTTGCATCCCCAGACCAGATCTTAGAATGGTCTTATGGAGAGGTTACGAAAGCAGAGACTATTAACTATAGAACATTTAGGTCAGAACCAGATGGATTATTCTGTGAGAAAATCTTTGGTCCTACAAAAAACTATGAATGCTACTGTGGAAAATATAAGAAAATTAGATATAAGGGAATTGTATGTGACAAGTGTGGGGTAGAGGTTACAACAAAGGATTCTAGAAGAGAAAGGATGGGCCATATAGAACTCGCTGTTCCTGTAGCACATGTATGGTTTGCATATGGCATTCCTAATAAAATGTCTATTGTTTTAGATATCCCTCATAAGAAACTCCTCTCTGTTATCTACTACACAAGATATATGGTTGTTGAGATAGACAAACAGAAGAGAGCCGAGATGCTTAAAAAGGCAGAGGTTCTTAAAGAAGAGGAGGTTACTACTGTAGAAAATGAACTTAAGGAGGAACTTAAGGTCACAGAATCAGGATACGAGGAGCAACTTAAAGAAATTAAGAAATCTAAAGATAAAGAGAATGACTTCAAAATTAGCCAGATAGAGCATAAGAGAAATCAGGCTCTTGCCAAGGTAAGGAAGGAATTTGCAGAAAAAGAAGAACAGATAGATTCTTTCTATGAGAGGATTACTCAGATAATAGGAAGAGTTAAGGTTGGAAGCGTTATCTCCGAAGACGAGCTCTCTGACCTTATGGAGAGAGACCTAGTCTTCTTTGAAGCAATGATGGGTGCAGAGGCTGTTGAAAAGCTTTTAGAGAAATTAGATCTAGATAAGGAAATAAAGAGATTAAGAATAAAGGCAGACAAAGAGAGAGGTGAGAAAAGGGCGAAAATAATAAGAAGGGTTCAGTATTTAGAGGGGTTCAAGAATAATGAAATCAGTCCGACATGGATGGTTTTAGATATATTACCAGTTTTACCACCAGAATTAAGGCCAATCATTCCTCTATCTGGAGGAAAGTTTGCAACCTCAGACTTAAACGACCTTTATAGAAGAGTTATCAATAGAAACAACAGACTTGCTAAACTGATAGAGATAGGGGCTCCTGAAGTTATCTTAAGAAATGAGAAGAGAATGCTACAGGAATCTGTAGATGCCTTAATAGATAACTCTCACAGACCATCTAAGCCAATGATGAATAGTAAGAGGTTGCCTTATCAGTCATTAACGGACGATCTAAGGGGAAAGAAGGGAATCTTTAGAAAGAACCTTCTTGGAAAGAGAGTAGATTACTCAGGAAGAGCTGTTATTGAGGGAGACCCAAGCTTGAAATTTGACCAGTGTGGCTTACCAAAATCTGTTGCCTTAGAGATGTTTAAACCATTTGTAATATTCCAACTTTTGGATCAAGAACTCGCTTCAAACGTAAGAATTGCAAAAGATATGGTTGAAGAGGAGTCAGATATTATTTGGGATATTTTAGAAAAGGTTATAAAGAACAGACCAGTCCTATTGAATAGGGCTCCAACCCTACATAAGTATAGTGTTCAAGCATTCTATCCTAAGTTAGTAGAGGGAGAAGCAATTAGAATTCACCCATTAGTATGTAAAGCATTTAATGCAGATTTTGATGGCGACCAGATGGCTGTGCATATTCTTCTAACAGAAGAAGCTGAAGAAGAAGCAAAGAGGGATATGATGTCCTCAAAGAATATTGTAAATATTTCTAATGGTCAGGTTTTAGCAACTCCTGCAAAAGATATGGTTATTGGGTTCTTCCTTATGACAGATATGGAGGAAGTAGAGAAGCCAAAGCTATTTGCGAGCGAAGAGTTAGTAATTAAGGCATATGAAAGAGGGGAGATAAGTATTTCCGAGGAAATAATTGCAAAAATCAAGGGAGAGACATATCATACATCTGCAGGAAGAGTCATTTTTAACAGTATACTTCCCAAAGACTTCCCATTTGTGAATGAACGGATCAATATAAAGAGTGTTAATGACATAATTACAGATATTAAGAAGGATAACTCTTTAGATATTGTTGTTCAAATATTAGACGATCTTAAGTTATTAGGATTTAAATATGCTACGGACTTAGGATTCTCCTTCGCAATGGGAGATTCTAAAGAAGACTTTGACCTCGAGACCGAAATAAAGAAGATGGAAGAAAAGGATGAACAATTACAGGAGAACTACCTGCAAGGATTGATGACAAAGGACGAGAAGATTAAGATCTCGACAGATATGTGGGATGACTTTGCTGGAGAATTAGCAGATAAAGCATGGGAAAAATTAGATAAAGACAACCCTATTTACCAGATGGTTGAATCTGGAGGTAACGGGGGTAAGATTCAGGCAAGACAGGTTCTTACTATTAAGGGTGTTGTTAGAGACTCTAGGGGGAACTGGATTCCAATGCCTATTAAGAGTAACTATAGGGATGGTTTAAGTGCTTTCGAGTACTTTGTCGCAGCAAATGGAGGAAGAAAAGGTATTGCAGACAGATCTCTTAAAACATCATCCTCTGGTTATTTGACTAGAAAGTTGGTAGATGTAGCTCATGATGTAATCGTTAGATTCGAGGACTGTGGTTATGAGGGAGAAGGTTTTGTTATGAAGAAGAGTGATGATAGAAGGGAGGACTTTGAAGATAGAATATACGGGAGAGTTCTGGCTCAAGATGTGAAGGATGGGAAGAGAACAATTGCAAAGAAGAATGAGACCATTACAAAAGAAGTTGCTGACGAGATAGTCGCTGCAGGAGTGGAAGAAGTTTATGTAAGAACTCCTATCCTTTGTAAAGCACCACTAGGAGTATGTAAGAAGTGTTATGGCTTGAATCTAGAGAACGACCAAGAGATAGAAATGGGTAAAGCTGTCGGTGTTATTGCCGCACAGTCCATAGGAGAGCCTGGAACACAGATGACGATGCAAACCTTCCATAAGGGAGGGGTTGCAAAGATTGATATTACACAAGGTCTCCCCAGAATCGAAGAACTATTTGAGGCAAGAACACCCAAGGCTGAGGCAGAGATAGCTTCTATAGATGGAAAGGCAAATATTGAAGTTGCTGAAGACGAATCTGCAGTAATAACAATCATTGGAGAGAAGAGGATGACAAGGTATTATGTTGTGGCCAAGGCAAAGAAAGTTCTTGTAGAGGATGGTCAAGAAGTTAAATCTGGTCAGATAATGTATATAGATATGGAAGAGGTAGAGAGACAAGCTGCCTTTGACGGAACTGTATCTTTGGAAGGTGGAATCTTAACTGTTAAAGGAAAGGTTAAGGCGGAGGAGACGATATCTGTTCTTCCAGGAGTAGAGGTCTTGATAAAGAATGGACAAGAAGTTAAGGCTGGAGACCAGTTAACAGAAGGTTCTGTAGATCCCAAGAAACTAGCAGAAGTTGCAAATATAGTTGCAGCTCAGAAATATATACTCGATGGAGTTCAGAAGGTGTTTAATGAGCAGGGGGTGACAATAGATGACCTCCATATAGAGATTATCTTAAGACAAATGGCTAGATTGGGGAAGGTATTTGATTCTGGAGGCTCTGACTACTTGGTCGGATCTCTGGTAAACAGATTCCTAGCAGAGGCTAAGAATGAGCTTCTTTTGGAAGAAGGCAAGAACAAGGCCTTGATTATTCCTAAAATCCTTGGTATAAAGACATCAGCTTTGTACACAGAGAGTTTTCTTTCTGCCATATCATTCCAGGAACAGGTAAGAGTTCTTACAAGTACTGCTATTCTTGGAAGGAAGGATTACCTCAGAGGTATGAAGGAAAATGTAATTATTGGGAGACCTATTCCAGTCGGAGAAAAAGCCAAGATTGAAGACATAAGAGAGATTCCAGAACTTAATTTTTAGACCTTTTTAATATATAATACGACGTTATGCCAACAATAAATCAATTAATTAGAAAACCTAGGAAATCGGAATCTAAGAAAGCGAAACATATACAGCTTGCTAGAGACTTCAATCCTTTAAAGAATAGATATAAGAAAATACCTAATCCTTTCAAGAGAGGGGTTTGTTTGCAGGTTAAAACAATGACACCTAAAAAGCCTAACTCAGCCTTGAGAAAGGTTGCTAGGGTAAGACTCTCCAATGGTATGGAGGTTACTGCTTATATCCCTGGAGAGGGACACAACTTACAGGAGCACTCTGTTGTCCTTGTTAAAGCAGGAAGAAAGAGAGACCTCCCAGGTGTAAAATATATCGTTGTAAGAGGTAAGTATGACACTGCAGGTGTAAAGGGAAGAAGAAAAGCTAGATCCAAATATGGTGTTAAGATTGAAGATATGGAGGAATAATTTCGTTTTTAATTTAAAGAAACTACTATGAGAGGAAAAAGGGCAAAGAAAAGAGTACAGAAGAAGGACAGGAAATACAAAAATGAGGTGATCGGAAGACTTATAAATAAGGTTATGCAAGGGGGAAGGAAATCTATAGCAGAAAAAATGGTTTATTCGGCTTTAGAAAGGGGAGCAGAACAAGTTAAAGAAAAAGATGTTGTTACATTTATTGAAAAAGTTGTAGATAATGTAAGACCATCTTTAGAGATTAAGGCGAGGAGGGTAGGAGGAGCTAACTACCAGGTTCCAGTTCCTGTAACACCTAGAAGACAGGAAGCTTTAGCAATTAGATGGATTGTAGATGCTGCTAGGAATAAATCAGGAAAGTCATTTGAAGATATTTTAATGAATGAATTAGTAGCTGCTTACAATGGAGAAGGAGATGCAGTTAAGAAGAAATTAGATACAGAGAGAATGGCAGAAGCTAATAAAGCGTTTGCACACTTTAGGTGGTAATCTTTTATTTATTCTTCCTGTTACTTAGTACTCTCTATCCTTTCCCACCCACCCTTTGGCATTCCCTTTTTAAGGACATCTCTTTCCCAGAATATTCTAATCCAAGTAATTAATCTAACAGGGAATAATAATATAGACCAAAAAAACTCCTTAACATTAGATGCATACTTAAGAACAAAAAATGCGTAAGTTAATTCAATCCAAAAACTTCTACTCTGTTTATCCCTCTGAAAGACACCCATTCTTTTTAATTGCTTGAATCCCCCAAGAGATCTAACCTTCTGTTTATAGTAATCTTTTAAATTTGTTGGATATTTAACATAACATACTGCCTTAGGAGCATAAGCTATATCCAAGTTCCTATTCCTTAAAGAATAGGAAATATATGCATCATCTGATAAAACATCTGTAGGAATATCGAAATCTATATTTCTTATTGCCATAATATAGCCACTCATGGGAAAGAAGGTATCTTTTCCTACATAAAAATCTTCTCCCTCTACTTTCTCCATGGTCTTTTTTCTTCTGTGATCTGCAGAATCTGACAGAAGATGTCCCCAGTATCCGAAACGACTATCCTTTTTGTCTTGTGATTTAGGTCTTCCACTAACTCCCCCCACGTTTGGTTCCTTAAATGGTTCAATAAGCTTTCTAACAGCGTTTTCCTCAAAATATACATCTCCATCCGTGAGAATTATGATGTCCCCTTGGGCTTTTTTAAGAGCCATCTTAAGGGCAAAAGGTTTCCCCTTTTTAGGGTCTCTTATCTGTATATATTGATTCTTGTTCAGTCCTAGCTTATTTGCTTCTTTCTTCCCTTGTTTTAAGGTTAATTCATCAGGGGATACTTGTATGATTTCAAATGGGGTTGGGATACCAGAATATTTTCTATCTGCGATAGAGGAAATGCATTTCCCAATAGTATGGGGTTCTTTAAAGGATGTAATGATAACTGAGATCATAAGCAATTATATAGACAACGATGCAATTTTGAAAGAGATTACTCTTTCGTTTCTTTAGCTTCCTCTTTTACCTCGCCCTCTTCTTCTGTTCCTTCCTTGCCTTCTTCTCCTCCATCCTCTTCTCCTTCAATTTCTTCCTCTTCTTCTACTTCTGGCTCTTCAACAACAATCTCTTCTTGTAGTTCAGTAATTGTAACTACAGTAGTTTCTGCTAAGTCCTCATTTACCAATTCGAGAGACTTTGGAAGCTCTAATTCATCTAGGGAAATGGATTGGCCAGGGTGTTCTAGCTTTGTTACATCTATCTTAATAAATGGGACAAGATCTGAAAGTTTTCCTCTAACATCTATTGAAGAGAGAACCTCGACCAATATACCAAGGTTATTCTTAACTGCTGGGGCAACACCAACAATCTTAAATGGAATAGTAAACGTCATTTCCTGCTTTTCGTCTATCTCAAAGAAAGAGATATGTCTAATCCTTTCTGTAAAAGGATTTACATCTATTTCCTTCACGATTACCTTCATGCTTTTGCCATCATATTCTGCATCTAATACAGTAGCAGAGGTAACCTCAGACATGATCTTCGTAGCAAAGGATCTTGTAATCTTTATATTTGTAGAATCTCCCTTAGAATTGTAAACAACTGCGGGGACATATCCTTCGTCGAAGAGTCTTTTATTCTTCTTTCCAAGAACCTCTCTTTTTTCAAATATGATTTTTTCCATAACGAATAGGAGTATAGCAGAAAAGGATAGAAGGGGCAACAGTTTCTTTCAATATTGACAGTAAGCTGAGGATACCCTATACTTTAGCAGTTAATTTGTCTATTTGCTAATGTGGATTTAACAGAGAGACAAAAAGCCATACTAATGGCAGTAATAAATGAGTTTATGGAAGAAGCTTCTGAAGTAGGCTCTTTAGCTCTTTTAGAAAAATATGATTTAGGTGTGAGTTCGGCCACTGTTAGAAACGAAATGGTTAAACTTATGAGGTTGGGTCTTTTAGAAAAAAGCCACATCTCCTCAGGTCGTTTACCAACAGACCAGGCTTTAAGACTCTATGTAACAAAGTTTCTAGATGAAAACAGTCTTAATCCTCTTATTACAGTAGAAATAAGACAGGGGATTTTCAGGGATAGATTCTCCAAAGATTCTGTTTCTAAGGCAATATTGGAGATACTTGCTAAAGAAACGGAATCTCTAGTATTCCTAATATTAGATGATGACATCAGGGGATATGGTTATTCTAACCTTCTCAAATATGAGGAATTTAAAGATATTGAAACTATAAAGACGATACTAAATATTATGGAGGACAATGTTTTCTTACCAAACTTGGTAGAGAAATATTCTGGTTCAGGAGTCTCTTTATTGATAGGGGAAGAATCAGGGATAGAGAACCTTACAGAGTGTGCATTGGCTTTTACAAGAATTCCCTTCTGGGATAAAGATCGTGCCTATGTTGGTGTAATTGGTTCAAAAAGAATGGAGTATGGAAAGGTTCTTCAGTCTCTGAAAGAAGTAAAGAATGCTTTAGAAAATTCCATGTCAGGATGGAGATAAAATAACAAAAGATTTGTATGAGTAACAAGAAGAACGAAAATAAAAACAAGAAATTAAGTGAGGACAGATTAGAAAAGAAGATCCGGGAGTTAGCCCTTACTATAGATAAGGTAGAAGACGAGAAGCTAGAGGTAGAAAACCAGCTAAAGAGGGCCTTAGCGGACTATCACAATCTTTTAAAGCACTCTGAAAAAAGAGATAAGCTGAGATTACAGCAGATAAAGAAGGACCTTTTTGACACAATAGTTCCCACTTTAGATGCTTTAATGTTAGCTGCAATTGCTAGCAAAGAGATAGAAATGGATGAAAAAGGGAAATCTTGGTTGGAAGGGATATTGGCTATTATAGAAGGGATGAAAAAAGGATTAAAGGAGATGGGTTTTGAACAGTACATTCCAGAGAAGGGAGAGGACTTTGACAGAGATATACACGAAGCAATAGCAACAGTTCCGGAAGGAGAGAAGGGTAAAATATATGACACTGTTCAACCAGGATACATATTAGACGGTTCAGTAGTACGACCTGCAAGGGTTGTAGTATCTAAATAGAAATTAAATTTTAATAAAAAATATTATGTCTAAAATAATAGGAATAGACTTAGGAACAACTAACTCAGTTATGGCCTACATGGAGGGTGGTAAACCTAATGTAATCCCAAATGCACAGGGAGGGAGATTAACCCCTTCTGTTGTTGCTGAGGATGACAAGGGAGAGATTTTGGTGGGGACTCCTGCAAAAAACCAAGCTATAACAAATCCAGAGAGTACAATCTACTCTGTTAAGAGATTGATTGGTAGGTCCTGGGATGATCCTGAGGTAAAGAAGGATAAGGAGCTACTTCCTTTTGAAATGAGGAAGTCAGATAGTGGAGGTGTTGAAGTTAAGATGGGCAGTAAGTGGTATACACCTCAAGAAATTTCTGCAAAGATTCTTGCAAAAATGAAGAAAGATGCAGAAGAATTTCTTGGAGAAGAGGTAAAGGAGGCTGTGATTACAGTCCCTGCTTATTTTGATGACTCTCAGAGACAAGCTACAAAAGATGCTGGAAAAATTGCAGGTTTGAAGGTTAAAAGAATTGTTAACGAGCCAACGGCTGCAGCATTAGCATATGGGGTAGACAAAGGAAAAGACGAAAAGGTTGCAATCTTTGACCTAGGAGGGGGGACTTTTGATATCTCAATCCTTGAGATAGGAGAAGGAGTTTTTGAAGTTCTATCAACCAATGGAGATACCCATCTAGGAGGAGATGATTTTGATCAGGTAGTAATAGACTACTTAGCGGATGAATTTAAGGCAAAAGAGAATTTCGATCTAAGAGAAGATAGAACAGCCCTTCAGAGATTAAGGGAGGCCGCGGAGAAAGCTAAGATAGAGTTATCTACATCAGAAGAGACCGAGATAAATGTTCCTTATATCACTGCGACAGATAAGGGGCCAAAACATTTAAAGGAGAAACTAACAAGAGCAAAGTTAGAGCAACTAACCTCGGATCTAATTGACCAGACAGTTAAGCCTTGTGAAAAGGCTCTTAAAGATGCAGGTCTCAAGAAAGAAGATGTGAACCAAGTTCTTCTAGTTGGAGGCATGACAAGAATGCCGGCCATAATTCAGAAGGTTAAAGAGATCTTTGGGAAAGAACCCAATAAAGGAGTAAACCCTGATGAGATTGTAGGTATTGGAGCAGCTATTCAGGCTGGAGTTCTGGCAGGTGATGTTAAAGATATTACCCTTTTAGATGTAACACCACTATCTCTAGGTCTTGAAACCTTAGGGGGAGTTATGACAAAACTTATAGATAGAAACACAACAATCCCCGTAGAGAAGAAACAAATCTTTTCAACGGCTGCAGATAACCAACCAGCAGTAGAGATTCACATTCTTCAAGGAGAAAGAGAAATGGCACAAGACAACAAGACTCTAGGAAGATTCATTTTGGATGGAATCCCTCCTGCACCTAGGGGTGTTCCTCAAATTGAGGTCACATTCTCAATAGATGCAAACGGAATTCTTAATGTAAAAGCTGTGGATCTTGCAACTAAGAAAGAACAGAAGATAACAATTACTGCATCTACTGGTCTTAAGGAAGAAGAGATAGATGAGATGGTTAAAGAGGCTGAGAAGTATGCAGAAGAAGATAAAAAGAAGCGGGAACGAGCAGAAGTTCGAAATAATGCAGATACTCTTTGCTTCAGTGTTGAGAAATTAATAAAGGAAAACAAAGATAAGATTGATGAGAAGCAGAAGGAGGAGATGGAGAAGCTTGCAGAAGAATTAAAGAAACTTATAGAGAAGGACGACTTTGACAAGGAAGAAGTAGAGAAGAAGACAGAGGAACTTTCGGAGAAGATGCAAGAAGTTGGGAAAAAGATGTATGAGCAGGCAAGCAAGGAAGAATCCTCAGAAGCAAAGAAAGAGGAAAAAGAGGAGGGAAAGGAAGATGAGAATGAGGTTAAAGAAGGAGAAGTAGTAGACGAGGAGTAAGGCTCGAAGATGTTGGGAAAGTCATTGGACTTTCCCAACTTTTGTGGTAGCATTATTGCTATATATGTCAATTAATCTATCTTTACTGCCTTAGTATGTTACAAGAATCTACCCAGAATTCTAGAGGAGGAATAAATATATCAGCAATACAGAAAATTCTATTCAAAGGGTTGCTATTTTTACTCCCATTAACTATATTTCCATTCCCTTGGGATTGGACAGAGAGAGGGATGTCTTTGTTAATACTCTCAGTTTCGACAGTAATTTTGGGTCTAGAAATTATAAAACTTCTCTGGGGAGGTAGTCTTAGTATCTTAAAGAGTTCTATAGATATCGGATTCTTTCTAATATTGCTCTCTTATCTCTTATCAACAATATTCTCAGTAGACATAAATACTAGTCTTTGGGGTATTGATGGTAGGTTGGGAAGTGGGTTAATCGTTTTCATTGCTGTCTTATTAGTGAGTATAGCCTCTAGAGGATTTATAAAAGGAGAGAAAGATGTTCGTTCACTTATATTTTTCTTTCTAACAGGTTTCTTTATAAATAACCTGTTAAGTTTATTCTCCTTTTTCGGACTAAATATCTGGGGTTTTCTTCCTGTTTATAAGGATCTGTACCAAGCGGGGTTGCCTCTTTTAAGGTTTGGAAGTGCTCATATTCTTGTCAACTTTATTAGTCTAATCCTTTCCCTAGGGCTAATAGGTGAATATCTAATAGCTCAGAGAGGGAAATTAGAATTCATTCTCTCTATTATTTTTGGAATTCTTTCGGCAATAAATATCTGGGTGTTTTCCATCAATGAAGGTTTGGTGACAGTCTCTGTCATTCTGCTTCTACTGATAGGTTTACTGATACCAGTTTTAAAGTTTATAAGAATAGAGAAGGAAACTTCGCGGCAGCTTTTTCTTTTCGCTTTAATAACTGTATTTATAGTAATGATCCCGACAATTTTTCTACAAATTCCGAATGTAAGAGAATCGGTTTTGCCAGAGAATTTGAAGGTTGTTACTGAACTCTCTTTAGGTTTTGACCTTTCTTGGAGGATTTTTGGTTCTATTATTGTTAGTAGTTTTGTACAGGGTTTCTTCGGATATGGTCTTGGGACGTATCCAATTGCATATAATAAGTTTAAGCCATTAGATACAAGTGTCCTTGTTTTAGGAGATTCTACTTTTCAATCCGGAGTAAGTGAGATTCTTACAAAGGTTACTACTGGAGGATTGTTGTGGTTTTTTGTCTGGCTCTTTGTTGGATTTTTAATAATAAGAACTTTCATAAAAGATCTTAAGGATGCAAGAGAAATAAATGATAAGGGTGGTGCTTGGAGGTTTCTAATAATTGACATCTCATTGTTAGTATTATTTGTTGCATCTTTCTTCTTCCCCTTCACTATTCTTATAACATTCCTCCTTCTAACACTAGTTTCTATTAGATCAATAATCAGGGAATATCTACAGAGATCTCCAGAAGATAAGTTCATACTAAAGTTCTGGGCTGTTAATTTAGATACTCGGTCTAATGCAAACAAATCCCTATACAACTTCAATATCTTTTTAACGGTTATTGTAAGTGTCATCTCAGTATCTTTACTAGGAGTTTGGTTTGCAAGAGCAGTATCGAGTGTGCATGTTTTGAGAGCAGAGGCTTATTCAGTTAGGGAAAACAGGAAATATCAAGATGATCCGGAGTCCCAACCAACACTTGAGGATAGAGAGGAGTTTATACTGACAATGGATGACTATTACTCCAAGGCTCTCTCTTTGGATGGGAATAATCCTCTTTACAACAGAAAGAAGACTCTTATATTGTTAGAGCAGTTGAATATTGTTGTGGAAGCCTATTCCCAAATAGATGAAGAGGATACAGAAAAGAGGGATCAATATCTTCAAGCAGTTATGGCTCTTAAGAGCAATGCTGTAGAGTTTGCAAGAAAGACAACAGATATATCTCCAGCTGTTTACGCTAATTGGTTAACAAGATCTACGGTATATACTGGATTAGTGGGTGCTGGATTTAACGAGCATATCTTTGATGCAATAAACTCTTTGGAAAAAGCCATTACCTTAAATCCTCTTAACTACGAACTTTACTACACGCTTGCCCAGGTCCACATAGTGAAAGGAGACCAGGATACAGCCCTGCAGTACTTGCTAAGTGTTCTTCAGATTAATCCAAGGCATATTCCTTCTATACTTCTAGTCGCAGACTTAAGTAAAGAAGCAGGAGATTTGGAGACATACGCGGCTTATCTGCAAGCCGCAAAGGTAATTCTCGAGCAAGAAGAGGCTACAGAGCTAGATCTCTACCAAGAGATAGTCACTGCCCTTGAAGAAGTTGATGCTGGGGATGTAGAACTTCCAGAAGATTTAAACCTCGAAGGAGCAGAAGGAGATGAAGGCTTAGAAGAATCAGGAGAAGAGGAGAAAACTTTAGATCCAGATTTAGGAGGTCTCTAAGTAGTAAGGTCTTCCTCTAAACAGGCACAGGGCATTTATTTCAATCTCTCTATCAATATCTTTTCGAATTCTTGATGAAATTGCTTCCAAAGTTGCCCCCGTTGTTATTACATCGTCCAGTATTGTTATACTGGAATATCCATCCAGAGAGAAATTTGATCTCAAGGTAAAAACTTCATCTTTTATCTCTTTCCTTTCATCTCTGTCTCTCAAAGCTTGGTGACCATAACTGTTTTCTCTTTCTATTAAACTTTCATCAAATGGAAGATTGAAAGCATATGCAACTTTTCTTGCCAACTCGGTCGTTTGGTTAAACCCTCTCTCTCTTAATCTGTTCTTTGCTAAGGGGACATTTGTTAAAATTGTTCCTGTAAGCTTATTATCAAAAGTAGATTTCTTAATAGCCTCGATGAAGATTTCTGCCAATGTATCTGAAATACTCTGGATATAATTGTATTTATACTTTTTCAAAAGGATAGAGGAGAGAGAATTATATTCCCAAGCAACGAAGACATGATTAAGAGAGCTCTCTTTTCTCTCTTCTCTACATTCATAGTGTGTCTTGTAATTGGGAGAAATCTTTCTGCACACATAACACTCTGGAAGAGTTCTCTTAAAAAGCTTTTTACAACGATTACAAAGATAGTCACCCCTCTTTTTGCAGATGCCACAGCTCTTAGGGAAAATAGTGTCCAGCAAATTAATCATCTCCCATTTTCTCAGGACTATGTGAAATCTTTCTTAAATTCTTACTATAATATCTCTTACATTGATAAAAAACTTAGATTAAATTATCATATATCCATACCCAATACTTCTAGATTATGTTAAAAATTCTTAAACAAAAAAACAGTGTCCCCTTTGTGATGCTTCTTCTGTTTGTTACAAAAATCCTCGGATTTTTAAAATTAAGAACTATAGCTCAACTATTCGGAGCCTCTCACGAATTAGACATCTTCTGGGCGGCATTTACAATCCCAGACATGTTATTTATGTTGTTAGTAGCAGGATCCATAAATGCTGCCATCATACCTACCTTTTCAGAGATATTTAGAAAGGAAGGAAAGGATTCCCTAAACCAATTTTTTAACCATTTGATGGTTATTATCTCTTCTCTGTTTATTTTAATTGCCCTCATCTTATTCATCTTTACTCCACAGTTAACAACATTATTGATAGAGTCAGAAGTTCTACAAGACTTCCTGAAATTTGGACAAAGGATAGGACCTGAAGATTTTGACATGTTTGTTTCCCTAACAAGAATTATGATGATATCCCCGATTCTCTTAGGTATTAGTAGTCTAGTTACTGGTTATCTACAGGTTAGGAAGCAATTCTTCGTAACATCACTTGCTCCACTTTTCTACAACTTGGCGATGATAATAGGTTCTGTGGTTTTGGTTGTTGGTTTTGATATGGGTGTCGAGGGGATTGCCATCTCCGCCGTATTTGGTTCCTTCATGCATCTTGTCGTCCAGGTACCGAAGTTTAAAAATTATTATGATGGTCGTCTCAGATTTGGTATAACACCTCTAGTTGAGGGATTAAAAAATCATAAAACTATGCAGGCTGTTAGACTAGCTTTGCCGAGGACAATCGCGGTTCTTGGAGAAGAGGTAAATACTATAGTTAATACTCTAATAAGTTTCTCACTTGCAGCGGGTGCCCTTAGTGCTTACAAGTTTGCTGTAAGCTTACATCTTTTCCCTATAAATATTATTGGAAGTGCAATAGCACAAGTTGCACTACCTAACCTTGCAGAGAGTTGTGATGACGAGAAGAGATATTGTAAAGTTCTAAATAGCTCAATACAAAAAGCCTTGTTCTTGGTGTTGCCAATAGTCTCTGTTTTAATAGTTCTAAGACTACCCATTGTGCGACTTGCTTATGGAGTAGGAGCATTTGACTGGAGGGCTACTATTTTAACTGCTTGGTGTCTTGTTCTTCTCAGTTTTTCTGTTGTGGGTCAGAGTATAATTCAAATATTACTAAGAGCATTCTATGCTCTTAAGGAAACATGGTTACCATTGGTGGCTATTACTGTTGGGATTATTGTTAATATGGGATTTGCAGTTCTTCTAACTAACTTCCTAAGTCATTATTATGACTGGAGACCAATTCTTGAACAGATATTTATACAAATTCGTGATGCTAATGGGGCAGGACTCACTCCTGTCGTTGGTTCCTTCATAAAAGATTCCCTAAGGTGGGCAACCACAAGAGGGACTTCAGATCTTGCTGTCGGTGGTTTATCTCTTAGCCTGAGTATCTCTTCCTTAGTAGAAATGGTCGTTTTATCGCTTCTCTTAAATCTAAAAATAAAGGTTATTACTTGGAAGAAAACAATAGTTCCTTCCTTTAAAAAGGTAATTAATGCTTCTTTAATGTGCCTGGGGATGTATGTTGTTTTCAAGCTTTTTGACTTCCAACTAGACACCACAAGAACAATCTCCATTGTTATCTTAACTGGGATAACAACGGCGTATGGGTTCCTCTCTTATTTTGTTGGTTGTAAGGTCTTTAGAATCCAGGAAATAACCTTATTAGATGAAATAGTTAAAGATATTAAAGAGAACTTATTTAGAAAACATAAAAGGAAAGTCGATGTTCAAGAAGGTATTTAAAACTCTCTTATTGTTATTTCTTTTTGCCATTCTCGCTCTCACAGTAATAGCATTTGTTTCCTACCTTAGATACTCTAAATGGGAGGAAGTGGAACTATCTAAACGAGAAATAATCTGCACCTCAGACATTACACAGGAGTCTTCTGGGGAGGAAGGTTTGGGAGTTGTTATAGAGGATAAAATAAAGAAATTTGCATTGTCAGATACTAAGACAGATTTTGTCGTTTTGACAGAAGATGAGATGCTTTATCTATTCCTAGAAAATTTCACAAAAGAAGGGGATGTAAAAGTTGAAGATATCTGCCTAAAACCTTCAAAGGGAATTTGGCAACTATATCTTAAGACCAAATACAAAAAGATATCTCTACCATGGTTGGTTCTAGATATTGTCAAAGACAATATTGAAACAGCCGAGGTATATGTTAGAGAGGTGCATCTAGGAGATTTAGAATTTCCGGCTTTTTTGGAGACTCGAGTAAGAGATGATCTAAATAGGGGAATATCTGATGGAGTCATAATGCTGAATGAAAATAACTTCCTTGGGAGGAGAATAGATAATATAGAGTTACTTGAGGACAGAGTTATATTCAAAGGAACCAGATAGATTTCCCACAGCTTTTATTCAGCTAAGACTTGAAGAGAACCAGCCCTCTATGATACAATTCTTTGGCAATCGTTAAATTAATCTGCTAAAAATTATGG
>LDZU01005550.1_pt1 | contig 19210 bp, 19 predicted proteins | sample 615531 | NCBI WGS metagenome assembly LDZU01 (sample SAMN03408293, study PRJNA278302) | terrestrial metagenome | isolation source: oil reservoir sample SB2 | place: USA: Alaska, North Slope, Schrader Bluff formation | collected 2011-09 | reverse complement strand
CTCCTCTTTTTTGGTTTCCTCCCGTTTGCTAATTATAGCTTACAGGAGTTTCTGGGGTTTGTCTAACCCCGTTTTGGGAGGACAAATGTCCTTATTTGGGGAGTTCAAATCAGCGCGTTTGCTTTCGGGATTTTAGCTGTAATGATTACATACTCACTTAGTATTGCTCTTAAAAAGAACGGAGATCCGATTCTAATGCTGGTACTGGCCGGAATAGTTATAGGCTCCATCTTTTCCTCACTTATCTCATTAACTAAATATATCGCTGACCCTAATGACACCTTACCGACAATTACGTTTTGGCTGATGGGAAGCTTAACATCCATACGAATTAGAGATGTTTTATTGTTAATCATCCCGGTCTTGCTGGGAACAATCCCAATTTTAATATTCCGGAATAAACTTAATATACTGGCCTTTGGAGATGAAGAGGCCCAATCCCTGGGTATCGACGTTCATTGGGTCCGGCTGCTTTTTATCATCTGTTCAACAATAATAACCGCCTCATCTGTGTCTTTGTGCGGCATGGTTGGGTGGGTAGGTCTTATTATACCTCACATATCAAGGTCACTCGTAGGCGCCAATCATAAAGTTCTTATACCGGCTTCAATTCTTACAGGTTCGATATTTCTAATGTTGGTTGATGATTTATCCAGAACCATTTTCAGCGTCGAAGTCCCTCTGGGTATAATAACATCCCTGATTGGAGCTCCCTTTTTTATATATCTTATGTTTCAGAAAAGAAGGGTCTGGCAGTGAAGCTGCAGATAAAAAATTTAACCTGCGGATACAGGGAAACAAAGATAGTAGAATCTATAACCTTTAATATAGAAGGGGGTGAAAATGTTTGTTTATTAGGCCCCAACGGTGTGGGTAAAACAACCTTTTTTAAAACGCTGCTGGGGTTTTTAAAGCCTATTGGCGGATGTGTCCTGTTAGATGGAAAAAACACTATGAAATTGTCCAAAAGAAGAATAGCCCAATCTGTTGCGTACGTTCCTCAAGCACACAACATTCCGTTTCCTTTTCCAGTTATCGACGTAGTTGTGGCCGGAAGGAACGCACACCTGGGCATTACTTCAACCCCCACCAAAAAAGACTATGATTTTGCCGCAGAGTGCATTGATGAACTGGGAATTAGTCACCTGAAGGAAAAAATATATACTGAGCTTAGTGGCGGGGAACAGCAAATGGTATTGATTGCCAGAGCGCTGGCGCAGACTCCGCAAATATTAATCATGGATGAGCCCACCTCCAACTTGGATTTCGGGAATCAGGTAAAAATAATTAATCATATCAACTCGCTGAAGCAAAAAAAGCTTGCTGTAGTAATGACCACACATTCACCGGACCAAGTATTCTTATGCGGATCCAGGGTTGTAATATTTCAAAACGGCAGGCAAACATATATCGGGGAACCAAAGTCAATCATTACAGAAGACTTGTTAAGTAGAATATATGGAGTCGATGTTAATGTATGTCAGGTGAACATAGAAGACAGCAAACCTGCTAAAGTATGTGTGCCAAAAATAAATTTTTCATAGCTGAATAGGGGAGGAAAAGAATTTGAAAAAAATTCTGATATGTATTTTTCTGGTTATTTTAATGGCGCTTTCAGGATGCTCGGCGTCCAAAAACCAAACCCGGGAAACAGCAACAAGCGGCGCAAAAACATTGTCAATAACAGATATGGCCGGAAGGCAGGTAGAAGTGCCAAAAACTATAAACAAAGTACTTAGCACTACTCCTGTAGGCACTATAATTATGTATTCATTGAATCCTAAAAAAATTGCCGGCCAGAACTGGACTCCTACAGAGACCGAAAAGGTGTATTTGGATAAAGATTATTTAAACCTGCCGATGCTATCGGGGTGGTATGCCGATGGAAAAGTCGGTAATGTTGAAGAAATCATCAAGGCGGCTCCTGACATTTTACTGCTAAATTTTTCCGGAAAAGCCACGCAGGCTAATTTAGACCAGGCCGGCAATTTACAGGAAAAACTCAAGATACCCGTGGTTATGATTGATTCAAAGATTCAAAACACGACAAATATGTATGAATTTTTGGGCAGATTGACAGACGAGAAAGAAAGAGCCCAAAAATTGAGCCAGTATGCCGGCGATTTATTAAAAGATATAGACAGCAAGGCAAAAACTATCGATGCCGGCAAAAAAGTATCGGTTTATTATGCGGAAGGAAAAGAAGGTTTACAGACAGATCCTTCCGGTTCGGAACATGCGCAAGTATTAAATCTTGTCGGCGCAATAAATGTTGCCAAAGTAGAGATCAAAGCAGTCATGGGAAGATCAGCGGTGTCTGCAGAACAATTATTGCAGTGGTCGCCCGATATGATCATAGCCTGCCATGATCAGGGATTTACGGCTGAAAGCTCTACTTACAGCGCCATGATCAAAGATACAAGATTCGCAACACTGAAGGCAATAAAAAATAACAATATATATGAAGTCCCTTACAAGCCCTTTAATTACATTGACCGTCCTCCTTCAATCAACAGGCTGATTGGACTAAAATGGTTGGGCAATCTATTATATCCCGACGTTTACAAATATGACCTTGAAAAAGATACCAAAGAGTTTTATAAGCTGTTTTATAACATAGACCTGACCCAGGAACAGATTAATGATATATATAAATATTCGAGATAAGAGGAAATGCCATGAATATTGACGCCAAAGGATTCAATAAAATAGCAAAAGATATTCTTGCGCCCGTTTACCCGGTTATTGCTGAAAATATATTCAAGGAAACGGGAATAAACCGGGGTATATGCTTAGATCTGGGCGCGGGTCCGGGAAATCTGGGATTGGAACTGGCAAAACTTGCTTCGCGCCTGGAGATTATCTTATACGATCAGTCAGAAGGCATGTTAAAAATAGCGGAAACAAACTGCTCCGATATGCTGCTTGCGGATCGTGTAAAAACCAAGCAGGGCTACGTTGAAGAGCTGCCTTTCGATGACAATACAATAGATTTAATTGTAAGCCGGGGCTCAGTTTTCTTCTGGGATGATCAATTAAAGGCTATAAATGAAGCTTACAGGGTGCTTAAACCGGGCGGACGCGCTTATATCGGAGGCGGGTTTGGAAATGAAGATCTGCTGGCAGAAATCACCAGAAAGATGCTGGAACAAAACCCCGAATGGGAGAATGACAGAAATAATAGAGTAGGCCAGCAGGGATATGAGCATTTTAAAAAGTTAATGAAGAAAACAGAGGTCCATGAATACGAAATCAGTAGAAAGCAGGCGGGACTATGGATAATATTCAACAAATAGTAAAGTGTAATATATGCGCCAGGGAGTGCGGCATAAAAGAAGGAGGCGCCGGATTCTGCCGTAAGTACACCGCAGTTGATGGCGATTTGCATGAAATTGCTCCCGACAAATACCTGGTAGTGTGCTGCATTTCAATTGAAACCATGCCAATGCAGCATTTCTATCCAGGAGGAAAGTTTCTGCAAATTACAACTACGGGATGTAATTTCGATTGCCTGGGCTGTGTATCCACTGTTGTAGTCAAAGAAATGGGAATAGACAGCACTGCTCTGCAATACATGACTGCGGAGCAGATAGTTGAAAAGGCTATAGAAGAAAACTGTATCGGGATAACTTTTCTGATGAACGATCCGATTGCCTCATTCTTCACCTTTTTAAATGTTGCAAAGAAGGCCAGAGCATCCAACCTTATGGTCGGATGCTCAAGCAACGGTTATTTCACTGCTGAGTCTTCTCAACAGCTTGCTCCTTATCTGGATTTCATAAATATTGGGATAAAGGGTTTTTCGGATGAAGAATACCAGGCTTGCGGCGCAGCCGGCTTTAAACCTGTGCTTGAAAGCATAAAAACCTTTATTGGCGCAGGAACGCATGTAGAGGTATCTTGCACTTATAAAAAATATGATGAGCCGGGCATTGGGAAATTTGCCGCCTGGCTGACAGAATCAGATTATAACATACCGCTGCAAATAATGAGGTATATACCGCTTGAAGAAGCGGCTCCCGAATTCGAACCCACCATAAATGAAGCTGAATGTCTATGCCGGGCATTAAAACAAACCTTGAATCATGTCTATTTATTTAACAGCCCGGGAACAGAGTATTTAAATACTTATTGCCCGGAGTGCGGAAATGTATTGATTGCAAGAGATTTTTACGGACCGATGGGCGCAAAGACAAAAAAGATTAACAGCAGTTCTGAGGGGAAATGCCTGCAATGCAATAATTTGATTTCCATACCGGGACTGCAGCCAAGAGACGGATATAAGGAAAAAGCTTTTGAAGGCGGATATCCTTTCACAAGGGCATTGGAAATGATCCAGGCTATATTAATTGCTTCCGGTGTTGTCAAGCTTTCTGATGTAGTAAAGGTGTGGGAAAAGATATTATCCGAAGAAAACGGCCTTGATAATTTGCACCTTGATTTAAATTCAATTAGCCGGTATATTTCGGTCATTCAAAAGTTCACCAGTTATATCGGGGCTGATGAAAAGGCTAAAAAATTAACCTTATATATGCAGGAGAAAATTAATCAAATAAATGAAAAACTTGTCAATGCAGCTTTCAGACCACGAGTCTATTATGCTATGGGGAAACCTCTTTTCTGCCTGAAGGGTGAACGTTTTGAAAATCAGCTTGTTACTGCGGCCGGAGGTGTTAGTGTAAACAAGGAAGTTCAGGGAGATGGACGGCCGGGCCTGACAATAAGTGTTGAGGAATTGAACAGGCTTAACCCTGAAGTAATTTTCATTTCATCATTTATTTCCAATACCATTGAGGATTTTTATCGTGAATGCTTAACAAAAGGAATAAAAGTTGATGCGGTCCGTTCCAAGAGAATAATTAATCATTCATACCCGAACTGGGATTTCGGCAGCCCAAGATGGATCCTCGGTTTGATGAATATCGCCAATATTCTTCATCCGGAGATGTTTAGTTTTGATATGTTGGAAGAGGCAAAATACTTCTACTCCACTTTTTACAATACAGACTTTGATCCTGAACGTATTAATTTATCATTTGCAAAGCCGGTCAATAACTGGAGATGGAAGTAGCCGCTTTTCAGATACAACAAAAGAATATATACCATAACTCATTAAGCAACATTATAAATCTACCCCTTCGATTTATTCAGCAATCACAGAGCAAAGAGAAAGATGAGAACGTGCTGGTGCTTTCCCACAACGCCAAAATAATTCAAAAGATTTTACGGGACGTTTCCGATATTGTTTCTGCCGATGTTTTTGGCAGACTTAATCCCGGAGGCGTGGTCGGCAAGGATTGCGATTGCAGGTGTTTATGCGAATGCAAATGCGATTGCGATTGCAGATGCCTATGTGATGATGATGCACTTACCGATATCGTCCAGCAAATCACGCAACTCGCTAAGTTCCGCCAGTTGAGCACCCGGGTTCTCACCAACCAATTCACGCGCAAATAGTTCCCCTCACGTCTAAACTGGGAATACACGGGGAAGAACATCTATGCGCCTAATCCTTTGTCAAGCTTGACGTTAACAATAAGTCAAGTTTGTAACAATAAGTCAAGCCTGACCCCATAAATAAACACAATAAGTCAAGTTTGTAACAATAAGTCAAGCCTGACCCCATAAATAAAACATAAATAAAACATAAATTATACTTGACCAACCAAATTTTTTATATATAATTAAATGCAAACAGGTTGCAGTTGCATCTAATTTTTTTTAAGGGAGGAAAGGCTGTGAGATTAAGGTTTTTAAGTTTGGCGGTATTGCTGTTACTTATTGGATCGCTGTTATTTAGCGGATGCGCAAAGAAAAGTTCTCAAACTAACAATGCCGCTCCAGATCAAAACGCAGCTAAAAGTACTACAATTGCCGCTTCTTTTTATCCAATGTATATTTTCACTCTAAATGTTGCAAAAGATATTCCTAATGTCCAAGTTATCGATATGACCAAGCCTACAACAGGGTGCCTTCATGATTATACCGTTACTCCTGATGACATGAAAAATCTCGAGGGAGCCAAATTTCTCGTTACCAATGGCGCAGGTATGGAATCCTTCATGGACAAGGTAATACAGCAATTTCCACACCTGCAAATAATAGACGCCAGCAAAGGAATTCCCTTGATAGAAGGAGAAGGAGATGAGGGAGATAATCCTCATTTATGGGTCAGCATTTCAAATGCCATATTGCAGGTAAGAAATATTGAAAATCAATTGGCTGCTCTGGATCCGGACAATACTGCCAGGTATAAAGAAAATACGGACGCATATATAAAGAAATTAGAAGCCGAAAGAGATAAAATGCATCAAGTGTTGGATGGTATTCAAAACCGCAATATTATTACCTTTCACGAGGCATTCCCCTACTTTGCAAAGGAATTCAACCTTAATATCGCAGGTGTAATAGAACGTGAACCGGGTTCGGAACCCAGCCCCCAGGAGCTTGCTGATACAATTAAAAAAGTTAACCAATTAAAAATAAAAGCCCTTTTCGCAGAACCACAGTATCCTGCAAAAGCCGCCGAGATAATTGCAAAAGAAACGGGAGCAAAAATTTATACGCTTGATCCGGCAGTTACAGGACCTATGGATGCGGACGCATATATCAATATTATGGACAGTAATCTAATAACACTGGAAAAGGCGTTAAAATAATGCTGCACGAGGATGTTAAAAAGAAAGAATGTATAACATGCGGCTGCGGTTTGTGCTGCACTAAAATACAAGATTTGAGCGTAACCCGGAATCATACAGAAATACTGAAGGATGTCGATCTCCACATTCATTGCGGAGATTTGACCGCCATCATAGGCCTTAACGGCGCCGGAAAAAGCACACTTTTAAAGGCAATCCTCGGAGAGATCCCCCACACCGGGGAACTGACCTTTCTTGACGCCGACAACAGACATACAAGGCGGCCTGTGATAGGTTATGTTCCACAGAAGCTTGATTTTGACTACGGTTCCCCGGTAAGTGTCCAGGATGTATTTGCGGCCGTGCACACAAACAAACCTGTCTGGTTTTCGCATTCGAAAAAAATTCGTCAAAGGGCTTATGAAAGTTTGACTTCTGTTCAGGCGGCCCATCTTATAGACAGGCGGCTCGGTGTCCTATCGGGAGGAGAACTGCAGAGAGTCATGCTTGCGCTTGCCCTCGATCCCAAACCGGACCTTTTACTGCTGGATGAACCAGTTTCCGGAATTGATAACAATGGCTTAAAAGCATTTTATAAAACCGTTTCTGACCTTCGGGAGAATTACGATTTATCCATCATTCTGGTATCTCACGATTTTAATTTAGTGGCCCAATACGCCGACAGGGTTATATTTTTAAACGACAAAGTAGTCGCCTGCTCCGGAACCCCGGAAGAGGTCTTCAGCAACCAGAAGGTAATCGACACATTTGGAATGAAAATAATGAAACAACCCGTCAGTCCAGGAGGAACCGATAATTAATGCCGTCATTGTACCATCTTATTGACATATTGCTTCCTTATGAATGGGCGCACCATGTTTTTATGAAAAACGCTCTGCAGGGTGTTTTACTGGTCGCTCCAATATTTGGTTTGCTCGGAACTATGATAGTGAACAACAGAATGGCCTTTTTTGCTGACGCCCTGGGTCATTCTGCGTTAACGGGTATTGCCGTAGGTGTTATAATAGGAATGGATAATCCTTTCTGGTCAATGTTATGCTTCTCTATTCTATTAACAATAGCCATTACAATAGTTAATAACACAAATACCGCCTCAACTGACACAATTATTGGCGTCTTTTCCTCCACTGCCGTTGCGCTTGGCATTGCAATCCTTTCAATGCGGGGCGGGTTTAACAAGTACTCTGTCTATCTGATTGGAAATTTACTAAGTATTAGTTCAACAGATTTAATCATGCTGGCAATTGTGTTCGTAGTCGTGATTATTTTATGGACAACCGTTTTCAACAAACTTCTTTTAGTGAGTATAAACCAGTCGCTGGCCAGCAGCAGAAGGATCAATGTTCAATTTTATAAATATCTTTTTACTCTGACAATGGCGGTTGTTGTAACAATATCAATCCAGTGGGTAGGTATTTTAATTATAAGTTCACTGTTGATTCTGCCTGCCGCAGCAGCAAGAAATATTGCCCAGAACATGCGTCAATATCATATATACTCGGTTTCCATCGCAATCATTTCTGGCTTATCCGGGTTAGTTTTATCCTATTTCTTAGGCACTGCCAGTGGAGCTACAATAGTTTTAATATCTGCAATATTTTTCCTTGCCACGCTGGGTTTAAGATTCAGCTTTAATAACTGACATTAAGCTCAAAGAAGGATGATTGTATTGTCTAAGAACCAGACTATAACAGACTATAAAACCACAAAGCAAAGAAATAAAATCATTCAGGTATTGCAGAATGCAGAAGGGCCTTTGACTGCGGAAGAAATATATTTGCTAGTCAAAGACGAATTGCCTTCAATAGTAATTTCTACAATATACCGAAACATGGAAGCATTAAAAAACATTATCGTAAAAACTGTTTATAATGATGGGAAAGCAAGATATGCGCTTACGAAGGAGAAACATACTCATAATCTTATTTGCTTGAAATGCAAAAAATCTATAGCTATAGAAGAATGCCCTCTGGAAGCCGTGGAAAAGAATTTGGGTGAACAAAACAGCTTTGAAATTTTAGAGCACAAATTAGAGATATATGGTCACTGCAAGGATTGCAGGCTAAACAAAGAATAGGACATTTACGGCCTCCAATAAAAAGCAATTGGTCTCCGGCATAACCGGAGACCAACCATACTGCAGCATACTTATTATATGCGGCGGTGAATTTTTTTATACATATTAATTTCACTTATTATAAGCAAGTAATTTTCAGGATTAGACAACTAAATGATTATGAAAGAAGCTCTCCAACAAGCTCTTTTATTTTGTCCCTGATTTTCCGGAACACAGACATCTCATCCTCGCTGCCTGCAAAGCGAGCCGGATCTTCTACCGGACAATGAACATAATGGACCGTAGGAGGAAAAACAAAACAGCCTTCCTGAATATCACACAGGGCAACAACAAGATCGGACGAGTTTAGCAGGGCATGGTCCAGAACCTTGGATTCATTTTTTGATATATCAATGCCAACTTCATTCATAACGCTCACCGCGTTCGGGTTAACGCCCTCCGGAACCGTGCCTGCGCTGTGCGCTTCCCATTGATCGCCATACATCTTTCTGGCAAATCCTTCCGCCATCTGGCTCCGGCAGGAATTGCCCCTGCAAATAAAGATTACCTTCTTCTTTGACATACGCGTACCCCTTTAGCTAATATAATACAACAAAATATAAAAGAATGCGCTTAAACCACTGTATTTTTTAGCGCCCCAAAAATACAAGTCCCTGGCTGGATTTTTCAAAATCCAAAACTTCTTCGTTATAGAGACCAATTTGGCGTTAATCAAGGGATTGACGATTGAAATATCTCCACTATGTAATTAGTGTTTTAAAAATATTTTTTTACTGAGTCACCAAAGGAACGAAGCCTTTTTCTTCAGCTATTTTCTGGCCCGCATCGCTGCGTGCGAAATTGATGAATTCTGTTACCGCCGGACTTGGCATCGCCTTGGTTAAGAAGAACAATCTTCTTACCAGGGGATAAGTGCCGTCTTTGCAGGTATCAATATTGCATTTTATACCATTTAAGTCCAGCGCCTTTGCCCCGGATATATAACCCAGAGAAACAAAACCAATGGCCGACGCGTCTTGGATTACGGCAGCCTGCACTTCGCCGTTGGAATTCTTTAAAAAGGCGCCGGAGATAATTTTTTCCTTGTTCATCACTTTTGCCTCAAAAGCATCTCTTGTGCCTGATCCCTCTTCCCTGGCAATAACAGTTATTTTGCCCGCTTTCCCTCCAACCTGGCTCCAGTCAGTTACCTTGCCGGAGTATATCCCCGTCACGTCCTCTATTTTCAAGCCGCTGACCGGATTGGCGGAATTGACTATTACAGCGACAGCATCACGGGCTACCGGGTAGGAAATAAGATCGGACTCGGTCAGTTTGAGATCCCTGGAAATGGCGCCTAAGTCTACTGTTCCGGCTGCGCACTGTTGGACTCCCGCCCCTGAGCCGCCGCCGCCTGATTCAACGCGCACGTCGGGATGGAGTTTCATAAACTCTGTAGCGAGAGCTTCGGCCAGAGGCAGAACACTTGTCGATCCGGCCTCCTTGATTGTCCCAGAGAGATTGACATTGCCGCCTTCTTGAGGCGTCTTGGAAGCGCCGCAGCCTCCCATAAGTAAAGAAAGCGCTAAAAGTCCCGCAACGGCCAGCACAGCAAACTTGAACCCGGATTTTTTAAAAATCACACAATCCCCTCCATTTTTTTCTATTATTTTTTATAGACTAAAACAAAATTATTAAAGTAACGTTAACCTAAGATAAAGTTATGTTAACTTTTCATTATCTTCTTGTTAATCCTGTGTCGATTAAAAAAATAGCCTCCGGCTTGTCAAACAAGGCCAGGGGCTTTTTAATCAACCACAAACATTTATTATTTTCGCGTTGCCGGTTAAAAATACCTCAACTGCTAATACACCAGAGGCACGAAGCCCATTTTTTCAGCTATTTTTTGGCCCGCATCGCTGCGCGCAAAATTGATAAATTCCGTCACTGTTTCGTTCGGAATGCCCTTCGTTATAAAAAACAATCTTCTTACCAGAGGATAACTGCCGTTTTGACAGTTTTCAAAACTGCATTTAGTACCGTTTATTTCTAAAATTTTGATGCCGTAAACATACCCGAGAGAGACGAAGCCGATGGCGGTGGCATCCTGGGAGACAGCAGCCTGCACTTCACCGTTTGAGTTCCTCAAGAGGGCGTCAGGTGTTATTTTTTTCTGCCGCATGACAATACTGTCAAAAGTGTCCCTCGTGCCCGATCCTTCTTCCCTGGCAAACAAGATGATCCTGCCCGACTTTCCTCCAATCTGGCTCCAGTCAGTTACTTCGCCGGAGTATATTCTGGCCACGTCATCCGCTTTCAGGTTGTTGATTGGATTGCCGGGATTCACTATAACTGCGATAGCGTCCCGGGCGACGGGATAGGAAATCAGGTCGGACTCGGTCAGCTTGAGATCCCTGGAAATAGCCCCCACATCCACAGTCCCGGCAACACACTGCTTGACACCCGCCCCGGAGCCGCCGCCGCCTGTTTCCACACGCACGTCTTTATGGAGCTTCATAAACTCCAGGGCAAGACTTTCCGCTAAAGGCAGCACACTTGTCGAGCCGGCTTCCTTAATTGACCCGCTTATATCAGTCCTGCCGCTTTCCGGCGTCTTTTTTGGAGATTCGCAGCCGCTCGTCAGCAGGGAAAGCGTCAAAAAAACCGCAGATAAAAAAACAACGAACCTGATCCCGGATTTTCTAAAGGCCAAGGCTGATCCCCCTTTTGTTTTTGTTATTATAATTCATTAAAGCACAATTTACGTTAAAAATCTTAATAAAATTTTCGTTTCGCTGTTGAAAACGCCGTTTTCGGTTTTAGACAAATCCTTCAAGGTTATACTAGTTGGTGCAATACTTTTTTGAACACAGGAGGTTAGCTGATTTTAATGGGATCTATAGGCCTGAGCAATATCGCCATTTTTATTCAGGTTTTTCTGGGTGTGATTATCGGCCTTTTCTTCTGGAACATGCTCAAAACCCAGCAAGGCAATAAAACGGCTGTAAATAAAGAATCACGCAAGGAACTGGAAAACCTCCAGCGCATGCGCTCTATCTCACTCACCGAACCGCTGTCTGAAAAGATACGGCCGTCGAAGATGGAAGATATAGTCGGCCAGAAGGAAGGTTTGAAAGCCCTCCGGGCCGCGCTTTGCGGCCCCAACCCGCAGCATGTAATCATCTACGGGCCGCCCGGTATCGGCAAGACCGCAGCCGCCCGTCTGGTCCTCGAAGAGGCCAGGAAAAACCCGCAGTCACCTTTTAAAGAAAACGCCAGCTTTATTGAAGTGGACGCAACGATTGCCCGCTTTGACGAACGGGGAATCGCCGATCCGCTGATCGGCTCAGTTCACGACCCTATCTACCAGGGCGCCGGCCCCCTGGGTATTGCGGGAATTCCGCAGCCGAAGGCGGGAGCGGTTACAAAAGCGCACGGAGGAATGCTTTTTATCGATGAAATCGGGGAACTACACCCCATTCAGATGAACAAGCTGCTGAAGGTGCTGGAAGACCGCAAGGTACACCTGGAAAGCACCTACTATTGTTCGGAAGACACCAATATACCCAGCCATATCCACGATATATTTCAAAACGGGCTGCCGGCCGACTTTCGCCTTGTCGGGGCAACAACCAGGCTGCCCGAGAACATCCCGCCGGCGATCCGCTCCCGCTGCGTGGAAATATACTTCCGGGAACTTCCGCCTGGTGAGATAAGCCTAATTGCCGCAAGGGCGGCGAGAAGCACAGGGCTTTCACTGGCCAAAGAAGGTTTGAAAGTCATTGAAAAATACAGCCCCAACGGCCGTGAGGCGGTAAACATCATCCAGATCGCGGCCGGAATAGCTATTACCGAGGGCAGAAAGCAGATCCGTACACAGGACATTGAATGGGTAATCAACAACGGACAGTATTCCCCGCGCCCCGACAAGAAGATCGGCCCTTCCCCGCAGGTTGGGGTCGTCAACGGACTGGCCGTGTACGGCCCCGGCCAGGGAAGCCTGCTGGAAATTGAAGCATCTGCAATTCCCGTAAAGCCCGGTCAGGGTAAAGTAACCGTCACAGGAGTCATTGACGAGGAGCAAATTGGTGAACACGGGCATTCTTTCCGCCGGCGGAGCATGGCGCTAGCCGCAGTGGATAATGTGCTGACTGTTATGCAAAATGTGACGGGAGTGAACCCATATGACTATAACCTGCACGTCAACTTTCCAGGGGGAATTCCCGTTGACGGCCCCTCGGCAGGAGTCGCCGTGGCGACGGCAATCTATTCGGCAATCAAAGGCATTCCGGTTGACAATTTCCTCGCCATAACAGGCGAAATTTCCATCAGAGGTCTTTTAGCGCCTGTCGGAGGAATCCTGACCAAGCTGGAAGCAGCCCGCCGGGCTGGCGCAAAACAGGTCATCCTGCCTAAAGAAAACTATCAGGATATGCGGCTGAAGCTGCCCGGACTAACGATTACCCCGCTGGAAAAGCTCGAAGACGTTCTCAAAATTGCCCTTGTCAATGCAGCGGAACCAACTCCCTGCCCAAAGGCGCACAGCACAGTCCGGAAAGCAAAAAGCCCGCAGCCTGTAATACCTCTTCCCGGCAGCGGGGCTATAGGAGCTAATAATTAGGCGGAAGCATTTGACGAATTATGGAACCCTTGAAAAGCCTGGCTTTAATCAGGTTTTTTCTTCTGCTGGGAGTTATTACTGTGGCAGATTGGCGATCTTTGTGCTAAAATGATGCTAGTTAGTTATTTATTAAGATAACCAAACAGAAGGGAGCAGCTATGAGTTCCAATTTAAAACTACTTCCGTTGCTGCCTTTGAGGGGAGCTTTGGTTTTTCCCTACATGGTTATTCATCTTGACGTAGGCCGGGAAAAATCAATCCAGGCCGTTGAGGAAACCATGCTCAGGGACAGAATAATCTTTTTGGCTACCCAGAAGGAAGCGCAAGTTGACGATCCAGGCGAAAATGATATCTTCTTGACGGGTACCGTAGCTGAGCTCAAGCAAATTTTAAAGTTGCCCGGTGGTACAATCAGGGTATTGGTCGAGGGGATGTCCAGGGGAAAAATCAGAAGATTCATCTCCGGCGAACCTTACTTAAGAGTCGAAGTTGAAGAGTATCCCGGCGAACATGAAAAAACGCCGGAAATTGAAGCCCTGATGCGCAACCTGGTCTACCAGTTTGAACAATATGTGAAGCTATCCAAGCGCGTACCCCCGGAAATGGCGGTCACCGTGGTTAACATGGAGGAACCGGGGCGGCTTGCAGATGTTATCGCCTCACACCTTACCCTGCGCATCGAGGATAAGCAGCAGATCCTCGAAGATGTTGACATTGTTGAAAGACTTGACAAGCTGTGCGCGTTTGTCGCACGGGAACTTGAAATTGTTGAACTTGAGCGCAAGATAAACATACGCGTCAAAAAACAGATGGAAAAGACCCAAAAAGAATACTACCTGCGGGAACAGATCAAAGCAATCCAACGGGAGCTCGGCGAAAAGGACGAGCGTATGGCGGAGGCGGAAGAATACCGCCAAAAGATCGCTGAGGCCAAACTTCCCAAGGAAGTTGAGGAGAAAGCCCTCAAAGAAGTTGAAAGACTAGAAAAGATGCCTCCCATGGCCGCTGAATCCACCGTCACCCGCAATTACCTTGACTGGCTGGTTACACTGCCGTGGAGCAAGAGTACGCATGACCGTCTGGATATAAACCTGGCGGAAGAAATTCTGGATGAAGATCATTACGGATTGAAAAACGTCAAGGAGCGGATCCTCGAGTACTTGGCCATCCGCAAGCTTTCCAAGGACCTGAAAGGCCCCATCCTCTGCTTTGTAGGACCGCCGGGCGTGGGTAAAACCTCCCTTGGAAAATCAATTGCCAGGGCGATCGATCGCAAGTTCGTCCGCATCTCCCTGGGCGGGGTGCGTGACGAGGCTGAAATCAGAGGCCACAGGCGCACTTACGTGGGGGCATTGCCGGGCAGAATCATCCACGGGATGCGCAACGCAGGCTCCAAAAACCCCGTCTTTCTGATGGATGAGGTTGACAAAATGAGCGTCGACTTCAGGGGCGACCCGTCGGCTGCCCTGCTGGAAGTCCTTGATCCGGAGCAGAACAACAGCTTCAGCGACCATTACATTGAATTGCCGTTTGACCTTTCCAATGTAATGTTCATCACCACGGCCAATATACAGTACAACATTCCCAGGCCGCTGCTGGACCGTATGGAATTGATTACGCTGTCCGGATACACCGAGGAGGAGAAAGTCCAGATTGCCGTACGCCACCTTCTGCCCAAGCAGCTTAAAGAACACGGCCTCACCCAGGAAATGCTGGTTGCTTCCGAGAACACAATCAGGAAGATAATCAGGGAATATACGAGGGAGAGCGGCGTCCGCAACCTGGAACGCCAGCTGGCGGCCGTCTGCCGGAAAGCCGCCAAGCAGATTGTTACGAAGAACCTGAAAAAAGTCAGGGTTACGCCACAAAACTTGACCCAATTCCTGGGGACTCCGAAATACCGCTACGGGGTCATCGACACAGAAGATCAGGTAGGCATGGCCACCGGCCTTGCCTGGACCGAGGTCGGCGGAGAGACTTTAAATATCGAGGTTACCTTGTACAAGGGAACCGGCCGCCTCACGTTAACGGGTAAGCTCGGCGACGTGATGAAGGAGTCCGCCCAGGCAGGGTATAGCTTTGTGCGTAGCCGCGCAGACAAACTGGGCATTGAAGCCGACTTCTTCGAGAAGCACGATATCCACGTGCATATACCCGAGGGAGCTATTCCCAAAGACGGGCCTTCGGCTGGGATTACCATGGCCTGCGCCCTTGCTTCCGCCCTGACGGGCCGGAAGGTAAGGCACGAAGTGGCCATGACTGGCGAAGTCACCTTAAGAGGCAGGGTGCTGCCGATCGGCGGCCTCAAGGAGAAAGTCCTTGCCGCTCACCGGGCTGGAATAAAGAAAATCCTCGTGCCGGTGGAAAACAAGAAAGACCTTGATGATGTGCCCGTAAATATCAAAAACAAGCTGGAATTTGTCTATGTGGAAAGCATGGATGAGGTACTTGAGGAAGCGCTGCTGGAAGATAAAATAGAAGAAGAGCCGGTTAACATGAACAACCTTCCGGCAATAATAGATGATATAGCTTACCAACCCGAAAGGGGACCTCAGGTATACTCATGAAAGTGCTCCAGGCTGGTTTTCAAATTTCAGCCGGTAAATTAGATCAATGCCCGGCAGGGACTGAACTCGAAATAGCCCTTGCCGGGCGTTCCAATGTCGGCAAATCTTCCCTCCTGAACAAACTGGTTGGCAGAAACAACCTGGCCAGGACCAGCGGGACCCCGGGCCGGACGCAGACAATCAATTTTTACTTGATCAACAAAAGTTTCTACCTTGTGGATCTACCGGGGTACGGGTTTGCCAGGGCGCCTCAGGAGGCAAGGGCCCACTGGGGCCACCTGGTGGAAAGTTACCTCAAGGGAAGAAAACAGCTCTGCGGCATTATCCAAATCGTCGACATACGGCACAACCCCACAATACTGGACCACCAGCTTTTTGAGTGGCTGCGTTTCTACAGCATCCCCCATGCGATAGTAGCCACAAAATCCGATAAACTCTCCCGTTCGCAGGCAATCAGGCAGGAAAAAACAATCCGCCAAGATCTTGCCATAGCCGGTGAAACCCCTCTGATTATTTTTTCCGCAAAAACAGGCCGGGGGAAAGATCAGCTTTGGGACCTGATCGAAACCTGGATGATACCCTCCTAGGCAAGTAGCATAGGCAAGTAGGGACGGTTCTTGCTTGCTTCTTCCATAGCCCAAGTAGGGACGGTTCTTGAAGGGATCAATCGGAAGTTTTGCGAAGAAAAAGGGCTCAAATATCAGGTGTCAGCCGATAGTTGAGCCTTTAACAATCCCAATATAGAAAGATGCACACAAAATTTTCGATTGGCCCAGAAGAACGAAGTCGCGCACACTGCAGAGTTATGGGATTTCATTTTTTTATTCTTGGTTATTGATATTTGATTTTCCCGATATTTATCATATCTTGACAGTATAAACTTTTCATCAATCAGGCTGCATCTCGATACCGTTCAGTAAAGGTGTTGCGTTTCTTAGCCGAAATTATTGCATAAATCGCTGTATTACTGAAATCGTGGAAATTATGAAAGAAGCTTTCCTGGATGACCGACATCACCGTCTCTTCGGAAGGGACCTCGGAGGTATAGGTTCTGAGCCATCCCCGGTAACCCTTCCAGATAATCTGCTCGTATTTGAGCGCCAGCAGTTGCAGGATACCGGTGGCAATGCAGCCGAAGTTCACAAACGATTCAATCGCCCTGACAGTCTTGACGATATTAGTCTTGCTCTTTGCGTCGGTTACGGAATCCAGGTCTGAATGTCCACGGCTGTTTCTTTTCGGCCATGCCTTGGACCAAAAGTGATAACAGAAGGAACCGATCAGGAGTTTTAACATCTTCAAGCAGACTTCGACCTTGAAGCGATAACCGTAGGCGGTGATGATCGAGATAGGGTCGAGCATTGGATCCGAGCACATCAGGATGAATTTCTCGGAGCCGTCGATCACCAGCACAAAACGCACCTTATCCTTGATGGGCTTCCAGATAAGATCAAGGCACAGACAGGAGACGTACTTCTTTTTGCCGTAGGTTACCACTCCTACTTGCTGGAACTCGCTGCGTCTTGAGCGGAATACTTCTGCCAGAATCACTTTCTTACCATAGAGAGGGGGCTGCCCGCGGCGTTTGGGTTTTTGTTCAGGTTCTTCGAAGGCAACCGCGTTGCCCTTGGCCCTGGTGACCAGATGCAGCAGCCTCTTGCCATCGGAGTCCACAAGGTCCTTAATCGTCAGAAAGGCTGGCTTTGCCGCAAAGTAGGCGTCCAAAACCAGGATGCACTTCTTGTCGAGATTCCTGACCAGATTGCAGGCCATGTTCGCCATGGAAGTGATGATACTGACCTTCACTGTTTCACCGGATGATTCGGGATCATCAATGCTCTGGAACTCTTTGATCTTTTGCATGCCCTCGTGGATCTCGGCGGCCATTGGCACGCAAAACTGTTTTTTCGCCGAACCAGCCAGGATGCCCAGTACTCCATGGTGATGGCCGAAGATGTATTCGGCCTTACCGGAGTTGGCCGAATCCTGATGTAGATTTTTTACGCCCGCATCTTTTTGGCCTCTTTGGACACCTTGATGCCGTCGCCTATGACGACGAGGTAGTCGCCTATGGTAATCATGGGAAATTGCTCTTTCACGATCTTCGACCAGCAAAGCTGTAAATCCGCTAGTGTCCAGGATGAGGTCCTGAAGAAGTTCAAGCAAGAAAGATAGAGTCTCGGTTCCAGGCCCAGCCAGCGGATCAGGGAGGTGATACCGTGCTGATCAAGCCTGACCAGTAGGCCGAAGATGATCACCACAAACCAGGAGAATGCGGCCTTCCTCGTAAAACAGCGTTCAAACCGGGCGAGGATATCGCTGATCTCACTAATCATGATCCCACCACCTGCCTTTAAGAAAGAGCGAAGGTGTTGGGAGCGGTTCTTGTAAACTGTTTACCCTGACTAATCTTCTTAGCAAGGTACGACGCTACAGAGTCCCGGTCCAGCGTTACGTCATAATCTCTCTCGGCAATCTTGATGATGTCCGAGATATGAAGCGGTTTACCTGCTTTCTTAAGTATGGTTTCGACGATCCTTAGCTTATACGTGCGTGGTGTCTTGGCTGGTCTGTTTCGGATTCTCTTGATTTCCTCTAGTGTCAACTCGGCTATACTCTGCTGATAATCAAGGAAACGATCAAAGTCGTCCATGGTGCGCCTCCACTTTTTAAGTTAAGGATACACCCTTAAGGTTGGCACGTCAATACTTTAGTTCCACATTACTTACATATTTATTGACCACTACATCAGGAATAACAACGGCTAGGTAACGTACGTCTTTGCCAGAGAACTTTTTACTCTCAAGTTCTACAGAATCATATAGTTTTTTGTCTGCTGTCCAATATTCACAGATTTCACCCGTTATCTCCGTTATAACTTCGGCAACGGCCAGAAATGATGAATCATAGAGTGTCGGCATATTGAGGCTGCAGCTAATTTTCCAGGCTTTATCAGCTATAATTTCGTCAGAGAGGTATATTATCCCGGGGTATTGCCTGAATTCAAACCATAGGTCGTCTGCTTCCTGTGCTGTTAGGTTATTTCTGCCGCAGATTTTTCTAAGTACGCTTCCGGCCTCGGCCCATGCAAATGGGGGAAGTGCAATTATTTGCTGCTTAAGTAACACACTCTCCAGCAGGGCTAAAGCTGCTTCCGTATCTTTTTCTTCAATTAAGGTTTTTATCAGGACGGAAGTATCTAGACATATATGATTCCACTGCGAAAAGGGGCGTTTTTCTTTTCATTTGCCCATTCATGAAAAACTGACTGGAATAATCAACCATCTAAATGTCCATTATTTCGCCT
>LDZU01009891.1_pt1 | contig 19232 bp, 17 predicted proteins | sample 615531 | NCBI WGS metagenome assembly LDZU01 (sample SAMN03408293, study PRJNA278302) | terrestrial metagenome | isolation source: oil reservoir sample SB2 | place: USA: Alaska, North Slope, Schrader Bluff formation | collected 2011-09 | reverse complement strand
CCCGTATAATCCAGGAAATCTTCGGCACTCATGGTATAGAGTGGACCTTTTCCGGTTTTGGCCGATGGGGTATATGAACCGACAAATACGCCTTCCAGGGAGTCCCAGTACTTTCCGTCATAGGAGAAAAATTCCAGGGTATCGAAGAGCTTGTTCTTCATAACCCGGTTAAAATATTCTTCAAACAGGCCTACTTCAGAAGCTTTCATCTCAAGCAGTTCAAAACCGGAGCTGGTAGAGTAATAAGACCAAAAGAGTCCACTGGGAAAATGCCTTGAGAGCAGGAATAACCGATTGAGTCTTTCTGCAGACTCAGCCATCTGTTGCTTCAGTACCTGAATGTTTTCCGGAACAACTTTTTCCTGTCCATTCAGGGCCTTTTGAATTCGTGCCAGTGTTTCACCGGCTTTCTCATCCTCAGCGGGGACAATGGAAAACTCCGGAGTATCTGAAGGAGCAATCTCTTCAACCGCAAGAACCGTATCTTTGTCCAATTTAAAGGAATCGGGGACAAATTCCGGTTTGGTGAATAGAAAAACGAGGGCCAGAACAACAAGAAAAAGGAGGAACAAAATGATATTCCGGCCTGATTTCTTTTTGGCCGGAGGTTTGGATCCGCCTCCACCACCGCCTGTACCGGCTTTTTCCTCATCTTCCAGTACAGAATCCGTGTCTGCTTCTTCCAGAACTGCAGGCCTCTCTTCACTGATATCCCCCTCTTCGGTATCCGGGATAGGGGTATCTTCCGGCTCTTTTTTCACGGCTTCATCTTTGTCCGCCATCGGAAGGACTTCCTGTGGTTCTTCTTCGGCTGTTTCTTCTGCCGGAGACTCAGATTCCGACGCTTTCACGTCAGAGTCTTCATCCTTTTCCAAAATGTTTACATCAATTTTTTTCATAATTATTCCCGGTTTATAAATCCTGCAGATTCAGTCCATAAAGACAATTCGGTGTCAGACAAATCCGTAAGGATGCCATCCCCGGCCTGGCTGACTTCCAGTCCTGTCCATGGATTGATGATTTCACAAAACCCAAATTTTTTAAAGGGTTGCAGGGGATCTGAATCAGGTTCAAAGACAGAATACACAAAAAGAGGACCCGTGTGGTCATATAATTTTTCTGTAATATTACTCTGCTTCAGGTTTTCCAATATAGTAACATCCACATCACCACTGCGTTGCAATACACAGGGAGATTCGTGATTCGTAAAACAGAGATAGCCTGAGAGGACATCATTCCTGAAAATAACAAGTTCCGGATTGTGGGCATCCCATTTCAGAATGGTGAATTTGTCATAATCACCCGTGGCGTAAATCATGTAAACACTGTTTATGGCATTTACAATACCTGGTGTGATTTTCTTTATGGTATACCCAGTGTTCTCAGCTGCCTTGAGAATCAAACCCGTAATATGGGGATCATATCTTACTGTAAACAGTCCCTTTTCCAGAGGATACACCTTTTTTTCAAGTTTTTCTGAATAATCCTTCCCGAGACGCAAGGTGACCATCCAGTCCTCTACCGGTTCCTCGCTGACAGCATAAGTAAGAATATTCGGAGGAAAGCTCAGGGAGATTTCATGTTGCGGAAAATTCTGGGTCCCTTTCAAATTTTCAAAGAAGGATGTAAGCTGAGCCAGTGCATCCCTGCCGTAAAAGAAGGTCCGGTTCAGGTCGAAAGGAACGTGGATTTTGCCTGCATCTTCCACGACCTGATATCCATTATTTTCATTGGAAGAAATGAAAGTGCACAATCCGGGGTTCAGTGAAAGATACAACATGTTTTACCCTGTTATTTTTGCCAGCTTCGTTCACCGTCCCTAATGAACCCATGTCCTGTATCGCTGAATGTAAAGAAATAATAGCGATCAATTTCCACACCTCCCCGGGTAGGACAATATATGGTAAGAACGCTGTCTTCAGAGAGGTCGACCTGATATAACTCATTCAGAAGGGGGCATACGAGAAGAGAATCTACCAGGTTGTAACGGTCGTATTTAAGCACCTTTTCAATACGCATTTCCAAGCTGGTGTCAATAATTTTCCCTTCCCAAAGGGTATCACTGTACATCCAGCGGTCACGTTCCCAGTTTAAAAAGAGCGTATCAATCATGCCTGTTTCATCATTGGGGACCAGGGCTGTATAAATAATCTCCTCCAAAGTGTCCTGGGCATCGTAGGCATAAGCAAAGGTGGTATCAAAATCCTCATGCCAGTATTCAGAAACATTGATATCAAGCCATTGATTGTTAAAATATATTTTTTGGTCTTTAACATACATGCTGTCTGCAAGGATAGAATCCCGGACCTGATCTATAAACTGTAAAGTTTCGCGGAGGTTGGGATTGTATTCATTACGCAAGTTATGATATAGCCGCTGTGCATTCCAAAGGTTTGACATTTTCCAGTGACACAAGTTCCGGTAATACTCTTCTTCCTTCCAGATAGACCAGGGAATCACAATGACTAAAGCCAAAACGACCAATAGAATGACGGTCACCCATTTAACCACGAAAGACCATTTTTCATTATATGCCTGTTGTTCCACAAGACCTCCTTATTCTACGCAAATATATTCTTCAATTAATCCCAGTAATTTGGGTCCGATACCTTTCACATTCAGCAATTCATCTTTTCGAGAAAAGGAACCGTTCAGTTCACGGTAGTTTACGATATTCTGTGCCACAGGCAGGCTAACATAAGGAACAGTCGCCAGTTCATGGACATCGGCACTGTTGATATTCACCTTCTTGTCCATGTCGAATTTTCCTTCATCTTCTTCTTGTAAATCCGTTTTTTTAGCCTTTCCACACATGTCAGTACCACAAAAAATCCTCTTGAACAAGGTCAGAACGCCTGCGGCCAGGAGTGCCCATAAAAATACAGACACAATTTTCTTATGAATATTGTTTAACATGGCTTTCCCCTTTTTAATAAGTCTAATCTAATAATTTCATTTATACTTTTCGATTTTTATTTTTTTATTTCGGTATAAATCCTTCAGGCGAGTGATTAATTCTTTCTCTTCTTTGGATAAATCGGTGGGTGTTTCAACCTGTACACGAATTAATTGGTCCCCGTAATGACTGCCATGGAGTCCGGGCATGCCTTTCTTCCGTAATCTCAACATTTTACCAGATCGAATGCCCGGGGGGATTTTCAGGCTGACATTTCCGGAGAGCGTCGGTACGGTAATTTCGTCTCCAAGCACCGCCTGAGGCCAGGTAATGACGATGCTGATAAAAATATCATGATCATGGCGTGTAAAGATAGGATGTTCCTGTTCATAGAATTCCACAATCAGATCACCGGGAATTCCTCCCCGGACAGCTGCATTTCCCTTACCTTTCAGGGTCATATAATTTCCTGTAGACACACCCTGGGGAATTTCGATATCCACTTTGCTTTCTGTTTTTACCCGGCCGTCCCCATGACAGTTATGGCAGGGTTTATCAATGACAGTCCCTTCACCATGACAATTGGGACACGAACGGATATTCACCATTTGTCCCAAAAAAGAACCGACCCGTTCACGAATTTCACCGGAACCATGACACAGAGAACAGGTACTTTTCCCATGGCCAGGCTCGGCACCTGAACCACGACAGACAGGACATTCTTCATAATGTCGGACTTTGATGCTCTTTTTTGTTCCTTTATATACCGTACCCGCAGATCCGAGCCTTTTTGGACCCGCTGGCGGGATCCTCCACCGAAGATATCACTGAAAGGACTTCCTCCAAAGGCTCCGCCGAAGATATCACTGAATTGGGAGAAAATATCCTCCATCGACATGCCACCACCACCACCAAATCCGCCAAATCCGGAATTTTTTAACCCGTCTTCTCCATATTGATCATAACGGGCTCTTTTCTCTTTGTCAGATAAAACAGCATAGGCTTCCGCAGCTGCCTTAAACTTCTCTTCCGCTTCCTTATTACCTGGATTTTTATCCGGATGGTATTTCAGGGCAATTTTTCGGTATGCTTTTTTAAGTTCTTCTTGTGTGGCATCTTTACTGACGCCAAGTATGTCATAATAATTTTTTGCCATATATTTATTCCGCGGCACTTACCACAACACGGGCATGCCGAAGGACCTTATCATTTATTTTATATCCCTTTTCGAATTCTTCAACAACAGTCGGAACATCGTATTCTTCACTTTTACGGGTCATCATGGCATCATGCTTTTCAGGATCAAAGGGCTGTCCCACTGACTCAAAAGTTTTGACGCCATAATTATTCAAAATTCGTTCAAAATTGTTCCGTATAAGTTTAATCCCTTCCAGGGAGACATTTCCATTTTCCCCTTCGTGTTGTAAGAGCCGGTCCAGATCATCCATAATCGGTAAAAGACTGAGAAGAATCTTTTCCCGGACCATTTCCGATTGTCTTTCAAAATCCCGGGACATGCGTTTTTTATAATTGTCGAATTCTGCAACCAGGCGGATAAATTTATCTTCCAAATCCTTTTTCTGTTCTTCCGTCTGAGCCAGCTGATCCATCAGAATCTGTAAAGGATCCGTTTCTTTTTCTTCGGCCGGTTCTGTCTTTTCCGCCTCAGGCTGTTGGGCCTCTTCTTTTTTCTTTTTGGATTTTTCTTCGGAATTCTTTTGCTGTTCTTTTTCTTTGGATTTTGTTTTTCCTTTGTTCACATCCGGGGATTTTTCATCCTCCAATATTTCATGATCCCGGGTATCTTTTTGAGTTTCATCTTTTTTCATAAAGAGTGTCCTATATGTTTTTCTTAATGTGATTGATTTTCTCGTTAATCTTGCGGCGGACAAATCCCAGCAGGGGTACGATAAAATCGTAATCCATTCGGGAAGGGCCGACAACGGCCAGAGCGCCTTCCAGATTCCCCAGAGTAAAACCGGACATAAGCACGCTGCAATTTGTTCCGGCTACAAAATCGATGTCGTCCCCGGTTAGGAGTGTCAACGCATCAGACGAATGAGTAACGGAAATTTTTTCCCGGAGTCTGAACATCCATCCATCCGTCATTAAAAGGTGTACGACTGCAGAGTCGGCGGGTTCGCGGAATTCCGGTTTTGCCAGGAAAGAATAATTTTCACTGGTGTGGATACGGGGCATCATCTGTTGCTCAATCTGGCCACAAATCAATTCCACCAGTCCCCGCTCACCACTGGGAATATCATTCAGAATCCGCTCCAGTTTCTGTTTCATAGTGTAGAGGTTAACGCCTACAAAAAGCTCTTTAAAGAGGGACTGAATAAACTGAAGCCGGGATTTATTCAACACCTGACGGGTTTCCACCATCACTGTTTTCACCAAACCGTTTTCTATCTGAAACACCAGCAACAGCCGGTCTCCCGACAGCTCAAGGAGCTGAATATCATCCACGACACCTTTCATGAACACCGGAGCCATCGCCACACCGATTTCATCTGTCATGGTCCCCAGCAGCCGCGAAGTGAGATTCAACAACATCTCAATATCAGAAGGGGTGCGATTCAGGGCTTCATGGATGGCGTGCTTAACAGAATCCTCCGGCTCCGGGGAAGCCATCAGGGTGTCAACATAATACTTGTATCCGCTGTTTGTTGGAATACGGCCCGATGATGTGAACGGATGAGTCAACACACCCCGCTTTTCGAGTCCCACCATGATATTCCGAACCGTGGCTGCCGAAATGTTCGGAATATACTTTTCCACAATCACCCTGGAAGAAACAGGCTGTGCCGTGGCAATATACTCCCGGATCACGCTGGCCAATACTTTATTTTCCAATTCTTTTGTCCGCACCATCTTTTATCTCATAATCATCATAAATGTTAATAAAATCATTGCTTTTTATCAAGTTGTAAAAGCACATCTCTTCCCGATGCAAAAGGAGTGTAACTTTATGATATTATTGATCTTACAAGTCCTGACCAATTTTCAGGCAGACTCAGATTTCCACATCATAGTCTGCATGGTGATACTCATAATTGGTGATATACCGGCTGATTTGTCCGGTGATATCATCCCGGACGGATTTAGCCGCCAGTTTCAGGGCATTTTTTATCGCCTTCGCTGTAGATCGTCCATGGCATTTAATAATCATTTTATCGAATCCGAAAATGGGTGCTCCGCCATATTCCTGATAATCAGTCACATCTCTTAACTTGCGAATCCCTCCGGATAACATAATGAGTCCCATTTTCCACAAAACATTCTGACGAAAAGCCTGTTTGCCAAGGTTTTTGGCTGAACTGGCCATTCCCTCCATTACCTTGAGGGTGATGTTTCCTGTTAGCCCTTCGGTAACAACCACATCTGCCAGTCCCTGCATAATCTGATCCCCCTCGATATTGCCGATAAAATTGATATCCGGAAGGGCTTTTAAAATCCTATGGGTCCGGGCCAGTTTTTCACCCCCTTTGTACTCTTCGGCCCCAATGTTCAGTAGTCCCACTGTAGGGTTTTCAATTTTCTTGATTTCCCGGGCGTACGTAGCCCCCATAAAAGCAAAGTGGACCAGATCGTGGTGGGAGTTATGGATATTAGCCCCTACATCGAGAAGAAGAGAAAATATATCCTGTCTTTTTTGGATGTTATGGGTGGGATAGCTAGCCGCCAGGGCTGCCTTGTGGACACCCAGGATTCTGGGAATATTTTTTGCCGCAGATAAAATCACGGCTCCGGTGCTCCCTGCGGACACCAAAGCATGGGCACACCCCTCGGAAATTTTTTGGGTAGCCAGAACTATGGATGCATCCGGTTTTTGATTTATGGCGATTTTCGGGTTTTCACCCATGGAAATCTGGTGGCTTGTATGAACAATCTCCAGCTGATCTGCATGATACTTATGTTTTTTTAACTCTTTTTGGATCGCTTTTTCATCGCCTATCAGGAGGACCTTCATAGGTGATTCTAGTGTTGTTTCTGCAGCGCCCTGGACCGTCACCGCCGGGGCATCATCGCCCCCCATGACATCCAGAGCGATTGTAATTTCATGTTCTTCCATAATTCACTTTCATCTTTTTCATCTTTCAATATCATTTAAATATACAGTTTCCCCTGATACTACACAAGTCGGCCTTGGGTTCCGTAATTTGAACGGTGATAACAGAACCGGATTAAACAGGAAATTCAATCGTTGTTTGGGTTCCCTGCCCCCCGTCAATAGTCATTTTCCCTTTGAGTTGGCTGACCAGAGTCTTAATCAGCATAAATCCCATACTTTTCTCCTTTCCGGGAGAAAAATCATCCGGAAGTCCGATTCCATCATCTTTAACAACAAAACGAATCTGATTGTCTGTTTGACGGATTTCTATGGTAATCGTCCCCTTTTCATGATTTGGGTACGCGTATTTCAGGGAATTTGTCAGTAATTCATTTAAAATGAGTCCCAGGCTGGCCGCCCGTTTTGTATCAAGTCTGACAGGATCCAGAAAGGTCTTCAGATGCAGGCGGTTGGATCCTACCGTGAAAGTCTTAAGAATATTTTCTGCCAGGGTTTGAATGTATTGGTTCAATTCAACAGATTCCGGATCACCGGTCAGGCTGAGGCGTTCATAAATGGCGGCCATGGAATGGATGCGATTACGGATATCCAGGAATATACCCCTGATGTCCGGATCCCGGATCTGCCGCATTTCCAGGCTGATCAGACTTGCAATAATATTCATATTGTTTTTCACCCGGTGCTGGAGTTCACGCATAAGCATTTCTTTCTGGTGAACGAGCTCCCTGAGGGATTCCTGGCTTCGAACCTGCTGGGTGATATCTCTGAAAACACTCAGCAACAAAGTATCACTGATAAAAGCGATAGAAACACCAAACCATTTCTGCTCTCCGTTCCACAGGGTGAAAGGGCGTGCAATATAGGGCTGGATGGTTTTATTTAAAAAGTTTTCTTTATACCGTTTTACAATTCTATCCTGTTCTTCAGGGTAATAAATAACGCCCAGAAATTGGCCTTCCAATTTCTCTTTCGGCATGCCCATCATCTCGCTGAAAGCGTCATTGACCATGACAATACGTCCCCTGGCATCGGTTAGTCGCATGCCGTCTTTAGACTGGTCCCATACAGAATGGAGGAGTTTTTCCGACTGTTTAAGGGATTCTTCCGTTTTTTTCTGCTCATCGATGTCAACATGTACACCGGCAGCCCTCAGGGGTTTTCCGGATTCATCCCTTTCCACAATCTGTCCCACATTCAGGATCCATTTCCAGGACCCATCGGCACAACGAAGCCTGTGCTCGATCCGGAAAAAATCTGTTTGTCCAGCTTCATGTTTCTGAATGATGCGGCTGGTTTTATCTCTATCATTAGGGTGGATCAGATTGAGAAAGGCGTTTTTATCTTTCTGAATCTCTTTCGATTCATATCCCAGCATTTCTGCCCAGGTGTTATTCCGGACTATGATTCCGGTTTTGAAATCCTGATCCCAAAGTCCGATACGGGCACTCTGAACGGCAATATTCAGACGGGTTTCGCTCTCTTTCAGCTTGTCTGTCGCCTTAACCAGTTCAGTTTTATCCCGGAAGATGGATAAAACCTGTTCCGGTTCACCCGGAATTTCCACAAAAGTATTATAAACCTCAAACCATCGGACGGTCCCGTCATGCAAAACATATTGATTCACCACATGGGGCAGAATAGTCCGTGTTTTAAAGCGTTCACAATACTTCTGCATGATACGGGAGGCTTCTTTTTGATATATGACCGACAGAGGTTTTCCGATAAGAGATTCCCCGGGTAAATGTACAAGCTCGGAAAATGCCGGATTGACATCGCGGATAATACCGTTGCCGTCCGTCAGACGCATGCCGTCCAGAGCACATTGCCAAACCTGGTGAAACTTTGCCTCACCGGCATTAACCCTGTTTTTTTCTCTTTCATCCATGGGATAACATGTGTTACAATTTTCTTTCTCACCGGAACGTTTATAATCATTTCCGGTTCCATATCCCGTAAGCACCAACTTTTCTTATAAAGCTAGTTAATGTAAGGCTTTCCTGCAAAAGATGTACTGACTATTTTTGCATTAAAATAACATCTTATAGCAATAAATAAGATCTTAATGATAAGACACTTTTTCCCAAACCCTGTTTCTATTAACAAATGGATCAAAAGCGAAGTGCTTGCCGGACGTTTCGGTTTTTTTTAAACAAATTCTCCTTAAAAAATTTCTCTTTTTCTCTTGACTCTATACATAGAAACATCTTAAACTCTCAGCAACAACAGGTTAGAACGATTATGCAAAATAAAACATACACAACTCTCAACAAAAACCAGTGGTGGAAAAGATACGGGAGTGGGAGGTGTGTGTTTTTGTAAAACATAACTGTTAACGAACAAAAAAAAATATACACAGCCCACTTCTTTAAGTGGGCTTTTTGCATGGTTACACAAAAATGGAAAAAACAGGTATCGCATGACATTTGACGAGTTCAGGAAGGCAGCGGCTCCCAAAACCATTATTCCCATCTATGAGCGGTTCAATGGGGATTTTGTCACCCCTGTAATTGTGTATTTGAAAATGAGACAACCGGGTCACCATTCATTTTTACTGGAAAGTGTTATAAAAGGCGAACACCTGGGCCGGTATTCCTTTATCGGCTTTTCTCCTTTTCATCTTTTAAAAGATACCGGCACCGGAATAACGGAAACCGGTCCCGGAGGAAAAAGCTCGTCCGAAGAAACTTCTTTCTTCGACCGATTGTCCGATCTTTTATCCCGGTATACGCCGGTTCACCGAGAAGGTCTTCCTCGTTTTACCTGTGGTGCGGTAGGATTTATCGGATACGAAATGACCCGGGAATACGAGACGCTTCCACCTCCTAAAAGTGATCCCATCGGAACAGACAACGCACTTATGGCCTTTTATAAAGACCTGATTGCCTTTGATCATTTTAAAAATGAAGTCATCCTCATTGCCAATGTTTTTGTGGATAACACCTCCGATCTTGCTGCTCTTTACAAAGATGCCCGGTTCCGCCTTACATCCATGCATGATAAAATCCGGACTGTATCGGAACTGAACACTTCCTTTACAGCCGTTCAGGAGAGCCTGTCTGCAAACTTTAAAAAAGAGACTTTTACCCGGGCGGTTACCCGGGCGAAGGAATACATCTATACCGGTGATATTTTTCAAACGGTATTGTCCCGGCGTTTTCACATGGATTTCAGGGGTGATGCCTTTCATGTCTACCGGTCCCTCCGCAATATCAACCCTTCCCCCTACCTCTTTTATCTGGATTGCGGCAGGTACCAGATCATCGGTTCTTCTCCCGAGCCTCTGATCCGATGTCAGGATCAAGAACTGGAAATCATACCCATAGCAGGGACTCGTCCCCGGGGAGAGAACCGGTCGGATGATGAAGCCAATGCCCGGGATCTGTTAAAGGATCCCAAAGAGCTGGCTGAACATGTCATGCTGGTGGATCTGGCCCGGAATGATATGGGACGTATTGCCGAATACGGCAGTATCAGAGTGGAAGACTTCCAGACTATAGAACGGTATTCCCATGTGATGCACATTATATCCCGGGTCCGGGGACGTTTACGGCCCGGATTCCACGCCATTGATGCTTTTAAAGCCGCTTTTCCCGCCGGTACAGTCAGCGGAGCGCCGAAAGTCCGGGCAATGGAAATCATTCACGAGCTGGAACCGGAAAAGCGGGGAATCTACTCCGGTGCCGTGGGATATTTTGATTATACAGGAAATTCCGATACATGCATTGCCATCCGAACCCTGATTGCCAAAGACAACAGGCTATACATTCAGGCAGGGGCAGGAATCGTTGCAGACAGTTTCCCCGAAAAAGAATATGAAGAAACGGGACATAAAGCCGAAGCCATGCTCAAAGCTATTGAAAAAGCGGGGGAGGGACTCCATGATTTTATTCATTGATAACTTCGACTCTTTCACCTACAACCTTGTTCAAATGTTCGGGAGCAGGGGTGAAAAGATACACGTCATCCGCAATAATGAGGCGGATATTGACTTTATCCGTCAGCTTAACCCCGACGGTATCGTCATTTCTCCCGGTCCGGGATATCCTGAAAAGGCAGGGATTTCCCTGACGGTTGTCCGGACATTTTACCGGGATATACCCATCCTGGGAGTCTGCCTGGGACATCAGTGTATCGCAGGTGCTTTCGGGGGAGAAATCATTCAGGGAAAAAAACCGGTTCACGGAAAAACATCGGAAATTTTTCATAATGGATACATCCTGTACCGTCATATCCCCTCTCCCTTCTTTGCCACCCGCTATCATTCTCTGGTTGCAGATCCTAAATCCCTCTCCCCTTCTTTATGCATCAACGCCCGGACAAAAGACGGCCTGATCATGGGAATCAATCACAGAGAATATCCGGTTTCAGGCGTCCAGTTTCATCCTGAATCCATTCTAACCTCCTTTGGAGAAACTCTGATTCATAACTGGCTGGATATGTTTATAACAAAGGAACCCTCTGAGAATAAACAACACATGGAGAAGCCATGGAAACATTAAAACCTTTTTTGGAAAAAATTGCCCAGGGCGAGGATTTATCACGCCGTGAGTCATCACAGGCACTGGAGAGAATCATCAGAGGGACCGTCACCCCGGGTGAAATCGGAGCCTTGTTAATGGGACTCCGGATGAAAGGGGAGTCGGTGGAGGAAATTTTAGGCTTTGTTGATACCATGGAAGCCAACATGGTGAGAGTCGATCTCACAATGGAAGATGCTATCGATGTCTGCGGAACAGGGGGCGATAAAAAACACTCGTTTAATGTTTCCACAGCCAGCGCTTTTGTCGTTTCAGCCGGAGGTGTCCCCGTGGCCAAGCACGGAAACCGGTCTGTTTCAAGCCGGTGTGGATCGGCAGATGTATTAGAAACCCTTGGAATCAATATCAACCTGGGCCCCGGTGAAGTATTGACCTGTATCCGGGAAACAGGCATTGGTTTTCTCTTTGCACCCCGCTACCATCCAGCCATGAAAGCTGTCCTTCCCCACCGGAAAAACCTGGGATTACGGACCATTTTCAATATGCTGGGACCGCTCACGAATCCGGCAGGAGTCCGGCGTCAGTTAGTGGGGACCTATAACCGTGAAACGGCGAAGAAACTGGCAGAAGTCATGCTTATGAAAGGACACACCAAAGCCTGTACGGTTCACAGTGATGACGGCTACGATGAAGTCTCTCCCTTTGCGTCCAATTATATTTATGAAATCGATAACGGACATATCCGGGAATATATGTATCAGCAAAAAACACCTCCCGTTAATAACATGGATGCCATCTATGGAACGGACAGCCGGTATAATGCCCAAAAAATTACCACCTTGCTGTCCGGTGAAAAAAATTCTGCCCGGGATATGATTGTACTGAATGCCGCCTTTGCCTTTTACGTGGCAGGAAAGGTTACCACCATCCCCGAAGGTATGGGACTGGCGGAAGCGATAATCGACAGCGGAGCCGCACTGGCTAAACTCAATGCCCTGCGGAAGATTAGTCAGAGCTATACAGTATAAATCTCACAAAGACACACATCCATATCCTGACAGGAGTCATAATGACAACCCCCGTACTTACATCCCGGCATCATCATTTTCTGAATGACATCCTGAGCCGCAAACAACAGGATCTTGACCGGAAAAAAACTGAAATTCCCATAAGCCGCCTAAAGAAAACAGCCATGGTCATGAGCGAGACCCGATCCTTATACCGTCACATGACAAAGGGCACCGCTTTTCATTTTATCTGTGAAATAAAAATGGCGTCTCCATCCCGGGGAATCATCCGTAAAGATTTTAACCCGGTTCACCAGGCCCGGTTCTACGAAAAGGGCGGTGCTTCTGCAGTTTCGGTTCTCACGGAAGAACATTTTTTTCGGGGACATCCCGATCATGTACGACAGGTCCGGCAAACGATTTCTCTGCCCATTCTTTATAAGGATTTTATCATTGATCCATACCAGGTTTATGAAGCCAAAGCTGCCGGTGCGGATGTTATTCTGTTGATTGCAGCCCTTTTATCGAATAAGAAAATCCGGGAGCTCAGCGACACGGCGGAGGCTTGCGGTCTGGAAATCCTCTTCGAGCTGCACAACCGGGAAGACCTGGATAAGATTCCGGCGGTACAACACCTGATTCTGGGAATCAACAACCGGGATTTACGGACTTTCCAGGTTGATCCGGAGATCTCTTTCATTCTGAAACCGTATCTTCCGGAGAAGATTCCTGTGATCAGTGAAAGCGGTATTAAAAACCCGGATCTTTGCCGCAGACTGGCCGTCAGTGGTTTTCGCGGAGCCCTTGTCGGAGAATCCCTCATGCGGGCAGAAGATCCGATACCCTTATTGAACGCTTTTCTATCCGCTGTGGAGGGAACCAAGGGATGACTCAATTAAAAATCTGTGGCTTCACCTCCCGCACAGATGCACTTCAGGCTGTAGAATACGGCATTTCAATCCTTGGCTTCATATTTTATCCCGGCAGTCCCCGCTATATCACGCCTGATAAGGCCGCAGACATCATCCGGCATCTTCCCTTTTATACCACTCCCGTCGGCATACTGGTACATCCGGTTGCAGAGGATGTCATCACCCTTCAGAAATATACCGGCTGCCGGGCCATGCAGGTTTATGAACCGAAGGATTTTGAATCCTTTCATCCCTTTCCTTTTCCCGTTATCTGGGCATTCCGGAGCACGGAACGTGTAAAAAAAGCATTAATTCAAAATTTAAAAACACCGGATATGCTTTTAATTGATTCCTTTTCCAAAAAGGGATACGGGGGTACGGGAAAGGTTTTTGACTGGAAAACAATTCCCGGTTCAATTCCCCGGGATAAACTGATCCTTGCCGGGGGAATCACCGGTGAAACGATTCGGGATGCCCTGGTAGAAGTCCACCCTGCAGTCATCGATATCGCCGGCGGCTCGGAATCAGTCCCCGGTGAAAAAGATTTTCAAAAAATCCGGACATTGATTTCACGTGTTCATGCTTTTAACATGGAACAGCTTGGAAAAAACGAGAAAAAAACAGACACAAAAGCGGAGATCATCCATGACATCCATTCATAAAGGATATTTTGGTCAATACGGCGGTTGCTTTGCCCCGGAGGTCCTACGGCCGGCGCTGCAGGAACTGGAACTGGCCTTTCACACCTTCCGAAAAAACAGGGATTATCAAAAGCAGTATCTATCCGACCTGAGAGAGTATGCAGGGAGACCCACACCTCTCTATTATGCCGAAAATCTGACCCGGCATTATGGCGGAGGACGCATCTATTTAAAAAGAGAGGATTTGTGTCACACCGGTGCTCATAAAATCAATAATACGCTGGGACAAATCTTACTGGCGCAATTCATGGGAAAAAGGCGGATTATTGCCGAGACGGGGGCAGGTCAGCATGGCGTTGCCACAGCCACTGTAGCTGCAAGGGCAGGCCTTGAATGCCGTATTTACATGGGGACGGAAGATATGGAGCGCCAGAAACCCAACGTAGACAGAATGCAGATGCTGGGAGCTGAGGTTATGCCGGTTCATGCAGGGACTAAGACCCTGAAGGATGCCACAAATGAAGCCCTGAGAGACTGGATCGCCAACAGTGACACCACACATTACATTATCGGGTCTGTAGTGGGTCCCCATCCCTTTCCCCTGATTGTGCGTCACTTTCAGAAAATTATCGGGGAAGAGGTTATAAAACAGGTTAACAAAAAGGAAAAACGGCTTCCGGATATTTTACTGGCCTGTGTCGGTGGCGGAAGCAATGCCCTTGGCCTTTTTTATCCCCTGTTAAAATATCCTGACGTGGAAATGATCGGAGTGGAAGCGGCAGGATGCGGTCTGGACACAGGCAAACACGCTGCCTCTCTCACGAAAGGACGGACAGGCATCTTTCACGGTATGAAGAGTTATCTTCTGCAGGATTACGATGGCCAGGTCCAACTGGCCCACTCCCTTTCCGCCGGACTGGATTATCCCGGAGTGGGACCGGAACACAGTTATTTATTTGAAACCAGGCGGGCACGTTATGTTAGCGTTACTGACGAAGAAGCACTGAACGCCGCATTTCTATTGTGCCGTCTGGAAGGCATCATTCCTGCCCTGGAAAGCGCACATGCCCTGGCCTTTCTGGAAAACACAGCTCCCAATACAGAAAAAGAGACAGTTATTATCGTTAACCTCAGCGGCCGGGGAGATAAAGATATGCTGGTCTATTCACAATACCCTAAAAAGAAAGGACACTTATGAATCAAGCACTGAATACCCTAATCCGTGATAAAAGAGCTACCGGGGACTCACTGCTCTCTATCTACGTCACAGCCGGATATCCTCATCTCCGCGATACCCCCCGGATCATCCTGGAGTTGGATAAAGCCGGTGTTGATTTTATCGAACTGGGGATTCCCTTTTCCGATCCCATGGCTGACGGGCCGGTTATCCAACAAGCTTCTCAAACCGCATTAACCAATGGGTTCCGGCTTTCACATACCTTTGAAATTCTGAAAGAAGTCCGTCAGTTTTCGTCCATCCCCATCCTTTTAATGACCTATCTCAACCCTGTCTATCGCTATGGTGTGGAGACCTTTTTGCAGCAGGCAAGCGTGTGGGGCGCCAACGGACTGATTATTCCGGATCTTCCCCTGGAAGAAAGCAGACTCTTTAATCCCCTGTTTAAAAAATTCAATCTGGACCTGGTTCATCTTCTTCCCCCCAATGCATCTTCCGAACGGATTGCGGCCATTGACAGGGACAGTACCTCCTTTATTTATGCTGTTGCCTATAAAGGGGTCACCGGCCGGAAAAGCCGTCATGACACAGAAATTCTCTGGTTTTTAAAAAAACTGAAACAAACGCTGCAACACCCTTTCCTGGTGGGGTTTGGGATCCGATCCCGGGAAGACATCGCTTTTTATACACAGTATGCCGACGGGGTTATTATCGGAACCGCCTTTATCAAACATCTTGAAAAAATCCCGTCTGATAATCTGGCTCCGAAAATCCGGGAATTCATTCAAACCCTCACTCCATTCTCATTGCCGGAATAAGTCATTTTTTCTTGCTTCTTAAACCCATTCAAAGTAAAATAACACGATTTTTGAGAAACGCGAGAGTAGCTCAGTGGTAGAGCCCCACGTTGCCAACGTGGCTGTCGCGAGTTCGAGTCTCGTCTCTCGCTCTGAAAGGCCCCGAATGGGGCTTTTTTAATACCTCAAATTTATTTATCATTGACCTGTACCAAAAAAGGGAGTGATTATGCGTCACCTGTCATTATCCATCGTTATAACCGCCATTCTTCTATCCGTCCTATTCACGGGATGTGAAAAGGATTCCACTTCACTTTACGACCGTTATGTCGGCTGGATTCATACGTCAAAAGAGGAGAAACTGCTCCACCGGATGGATGATCTCATTCTTGAGATCCAACAACAAGGCGAAGCGAGTCCCGAAGCATTGAAAGATCTCATGGATTTAAGTCGTTTGGGCACGGAAATAGGGGATGCTCACCGTGCGTTTGAAGCGGGACTTCGGGCACAATCCATGGCAGAAGTTCTTTACGGACCCAAAGATGAGAAAACCATCCGTATATACATACAACTTGCTGATTTCGCCATGACCCTGGGAGAACCCCGTCTGGCAAAAAATTATCTGGATAAAGCCATGACGGCAACTGCCATGGCTCATCAAGAAAATTATCTATTGCTGGCGGATATCTACAGACGGTACGCTGAAGTGAACCAGGCTTTTCAACGTATGGATGACGCCGAAGCGCTCTATTTCAAAGCCATTGGACTCGTAGAAAAAGCCGATTCCAATCATGTGATGATTGCTGATATCGAAACCCGGCTGGGCATACTGAAGGAGTCTCAGGAAAAATATGAGACAGCCGAAAAATTTTATCGCAAAGCATTGGCTATGGTGGATAATCTCAGGGGGGCAGGCAGTCTGCAATCTGCTTCCCTCCATAATAATCTGGCTTCTGTCTGCTTTATGACCAACCGCCCTGAAGAAGCCATATCCCACCTGAACAAAGCCCTGAAAATCTGGAAAAAAGAAAAGGATTCCCAGATAAAACAGGCTGAAATTCACAGCAATCTGGCGGAAATTTACCGGGCTATGCAGGACATGGATAAAGCGGAAAAGGAGTATGACATTCTTTTAAAACTCATGAAGGACATCCCGGAAACCATACCCCTTTACCCTGCCCTTCTTTTAAACCTTTCCCATTATTACACCCAGATAGATCAGGAAGAAAAAGCAGAAGCCTTCAAAGCCAGAGCCCGTGAAATCCAGAAAATCCTCCGGAATCAATACCTGGAGAATGTATCAACGCTGGAAACTAAATTTAAACGCATTCCCGGAATGGAAATCAAATAGGATGAACATGAAAAGATTTATTTACAGTGTTTTATTACTCATCGGATGCAGTGTTTACCTACAGAGTGCCGAGGTTGATGGACTGATACTCCGGCCTCGTGCTTACAGGGGACATATTATTTTTACAGACAACCGGACATCCGCGTTGTATACCGTGGAAGATGGTGGCATCCAAAAACTGGCCGAAGGGCGTGGAATCGGATATCATATAACCCAATCACCGGTTGGGAATGTCATCGGAACAAAAATTATTTTGGATAACGGATTGCAGGTGCCGGTCCTGTATGACCTAAAAAAAAATGAGATCATCCATCTGCAGGCCCCGGTTTCCCAGGCCGGCCAGGTTTCTTTTACCCGGGACGGGGTGGCTGCCTGGTCTTCCGGGCGCCGTTTAAATCTCTCTGACGGACGTTCCTGTGATCTTCCAGCCTATGCAAATCTGACACCTGTCTCCCCTGATGGAAAATGGGTGGTTTCCAATGATGATTCGGATCAACTATGGCTGACGGATATCGGGAGCGGAAAACACATACGGGTATCTCCGGCCCTGGAAGAAGCCTTTTACAACCCCCAGTGGAGTCCTGATGGAAAATCCGTGCTTTTTTCCTCCGTTGGAGGAACTCTTTGGGTTTATTCTTTGGAAAGGGGAACTGCCCATCCACTGACAGAGGGACAATCAGCCGTATGGAAAGATTCATCTACTATCCTTTTTCACCGGATTGAAGTACAGGAAGGCAAAGCTGTGAATGCAGACCTTTATGCCTGTGACATTCAAAAAGGGACGATAGAAAACCTCACAAAGACACCAGACCGTTTTGAAATGGATCCTTTCTGGGATGAAACGAAGCAGCGAATTATCTTTCACACCCAGAAGGATGGTTCCATCGCCGCCCTTTCAAACACCAAGGGAGAATCCATCCTGCACACACTGGACACACCGCTATCGGTCACCTACTATCCACCGGTTCGTTCATCCAAGGGAGCTGTTTATTATGAGATCCCCTATGTCAATCAGGTGTATGATCCGCCGGACTGGTTTGGTGCCGGCTCGGCAGCCTGTGGAGGAACATCGGCGGTGATGTGCCTGGCCTATTACGGCACGATCACGCCCTGGCCGACAACCGCCTCCAGACCCTACCCCCATGAGAGTCCATACGGACGGTACATTTGCGACAAATACTATACTATCCTCGGATATTACATGGACCGGATCGGATACAGCCGGGGTAATTACGGATGGGGAGCTTTCGGTTACATCACCCAGAATAACTGGTCCGACACCAAAGGGTATATGGCTGAATATGCCTGGAAAAACGGGATGGCCAATAAGCCTGTGGACTGGACTCCGACCCGTGCAGAGGTTATTCAGCAGGTAGATGAACGCATGCCCTTTGTTCTACTGAATTCCCTCACCAGTTCCGGACATTACATTACAACTATAGGTTATGAAAACAGTTCGGCTACAACCCTTATTTTTAACGACCCCTACGGAAATAAAAACACCCCCGGTTATCCCAGCTATGACGGTGTCCTGGCACGCTACGACTGGCCGGGGTATAATAACGGGTATCAGAATTTGAATGAAACACATTGTTTTATTTATTTTCAAAGTGATATTCCACAAAAAACCGACATTGCCTTAGAAAATTTAAGTAATATTTGTGATACTCTTATCACTGGATCTATGATATTAAATGAAATTCTAATATCTAATAAGGGTGATACATTATTTAAACCAACAAAAGTAAAATATAAATTATATGACTATGGAGTGAATAACTTAAACATTGATACTGTTTTTTATACTGAAATTATTAAATCTATGTTCCCCAATAGTAAAATGCATTTTAAACATTATTTGCAACTCCCGGACTCTCTGGTCAGTGACACCTATTTGTT
>LDZU01003939.1_pt1 | contig 19429 bp, 19 predicted proteins | sample 615531 | NCBI WGS metagenome assembly LDZU01 (sample SAMN03408293, study PRJNA278302) | terrestrial metagenome | isolation source: oil reservoir sample SB2 | place: USA: Alaska, North Slope, Schrader Bluff formation | collected 2011-09 | reverse complement strand
TGTACAGATGCCGTCTTCCCTGTTCCCGTCTTCCCGTAGATCAGAATGTTTGAAGGGGTCTCGTTTGTTAGTGCCGGTGCAAGTATTGAGGCCAGTTCATCGATCTGGGGCTTCCGGTGAGGAAGGATCTGTGGGCGATAATTATGCCGGAGAACTTCTCTATTCTGGAAAATCCGTTTATTGCCCAGGTATTTCTTGAATAACCCCATAGGGCTGGATTTATCGTCAGGCATCATTTCACCGGGAGGTTGGGAGGGATGAGAATTTTCGTGCTGAGAACTCTTAATACGATCGTCCTGTTAGAAGATAACCCCTTTGTTTCCAGTGGAAAACCAAACCCCGGGATCTCAGGCTGACTGTCCGCTTCTGGGAGGCAAACTTGATCTCGGGAATGAGCATTTAAAAGGAGGTTTTCCCCGGACCCCACCCTTTCATTTCCAGTGGAGAGTGATGACGATACACCTGTTGTATCGTCTGTAAAACTGATGACGATATTCATTTGTAACTCTCTTAGTAAGAATATAAAAATGTATTCTTTTGTTCCTCTTTTTCTTCCCTTAGGTCGTTGAACTCTGCATGGTGTCGGGCCACAAGATCTTCACCACCTAACCACCCCCCCTCCAGGTTCCAGTCGAAATAAAGGGGTCGGGGTTCACGGTGCCCCTGGGGGGCTCTTTTTTAGCAGGACTCTTTTTCTCATAAGTATTCTCAACCGCCCAGCGGGAAGGTTCTCATCGACCTCCTTACCGGCGCAGGCATTGAGGTGACCCACTACGCTCTGATCCCGGACGACCGGGAAAGGATCCGCGCGGAGGTCACCGGAGCGCTATCACGTGCAAACTGTGTTCTCGTTACCGGGGGTACCGGTCTCACGCCGGACGATGTCACGATAGAAGCCGTCGCGCCGCTGCTTGAGAAGACGATCGACGGTTTTGGGGAACTTTTCAGACTGAAGAGTTACGAAGAGGTGGGGACGGCCGCTATACTCTCACGTGCGATCGCCGGGGTTATCGAGGGCCGCGCGGTCTTCTGCATCCCGGGGTCGACCGGAGCCGTGACCCTTGCCGCGCGGGAGATCATCATCCCGGAGATCAGGCATATCCTCAGCCACGCCTCGAGCAAACCTCAGCGGTAGACCTCAAGGAGGGCCACCCGTTCGAGCACCAGTTCGCGGAACCGCTCCTCGCCGACCACACCTATCTCCTCGGGGGTGATACCGAAAAGTTCCGCAAGACGCTCGCGTTTCGCGGGATCGATCCCCTCCTCCGGGTCCGTATCAACAAACTCCACGAGATCGGCAAGCCTCTCCCTGGCACCGGGTGCCGGGGGGCAGATGGCAACATAGGCGCGGTTCTCACCGGTGTGGACACCATATGACCCGGCCAGGTGACACTGTCGTGTCCCCGCGGCGTAGAGGAGGGCTTCCATCTCAAACGAGTTTGATACCGCATCACCGCTCTCCCAGGCCCGCCAGGCGTGCAGGAGCGCCGCCTCCACATGCTCGCGCCCCGCCAGACGCCCAGCGTCAAAGAGGATGATGTTTGTTCCACAATCATCGGCGATCTTCCGAACGTCGTTTAAGAACTCTCTGGTATCCTCAACGGTGAAGACCGCGGTGTAGATCTCACATCGCACCCCTCTCATCATATCTCACCTAAACCTGGAGAGCGTCGACTGCGTTTCAGCCGGCTCCTCGATCTCCCCGCCGCCACCATCTAGTTGCTCGAAGATCCGGGCGGCGATCCCGCTCCCAAGGATGTTCCCAACCCTCTCGGGTCCCGCCGCACGGAGCGCCTCGATCGAGTCGATCCCGTTGTTGAAAAGCCGGCGGGCGCGGACCCTCCCGATCCCGCGGAGCCTGATGAGTGGGAGGACCTCCCTCCTGACACCGTGCTGGACACGGAGTTCCATCTCCTCGATGGGGTGCAGAAGGTGCGGGGCAAAGAGGCCCGCCAGGCGTTGGGCTGCATGGACCAGCCATGTCACGCTCTCCACCATCCCGTGGATGTCCCCCGGGCCGACGTTGTAGCGTTCGCAGATCGTATCCTCCCCCGTCTCGTTGACCCAGTCGGCGAGGAGGAGCGCGGTCTTGAGGCTCCGGTCGAACCCCTCGCCGCCGTCCCACGGGATCTCCAGCCAGAGTTCGTCCTGGTGGTCGGCCAGGAACCGGTCGAGGAGGTAGATATCTTTCTGCCTAACATAGAGCGTCGACATATCCGGTGTCGAGCAGAGTAGATGCAGGAGCCCGATCTCGGTGTACTCCTTCCGGCCGGTCATCGCTGTCACGATCAACTCGGCGCTCCTGGGGTCGATGTAGAGGCGGGAGACGAGAGAACCGTACTCCGTGGCCTCGAGCCATCCTCCAACATCGGTGATCATCTCGGCTTCCAGCAGGAAGTCGAGCACCCGATCGACGACCCTCTTTAATGCGAGTGGGTTCTCGCCCTGGTTTGCATAGAACGTACCGTCCATGAAACCCAGAGCCTCGTTACGTTCGCGGGCAAAACCCGTCGCGATGAGCGAGAGTACGTGAGTGCAGAGGATAGCCTCATCGGCACAGCGACTCCGGACATCCTCCGGTGGCGCCTCGATGTAGCAATCAAAGAGTTCGTCGACCATATCGTCGGACTTCGCTATAAGGACGGCCTCGCCGTAAGGGTCGAGGTGCGGCCGCCCGGCACGTCCGGCCATCTGCCGGTACTCCCGGACGGGGATGGGGACCATACCCTTGCCGGCGTTGAACCGGAGGTAGTCGCGGATGATAACCCTTCTTGCAGGGAGATTCAGCCCGGCGGCGAGGGTTGGGGTGGAGGCAATCACCTTGATCTGCCCCTCCCTGAACCCCTGCTCGACGATCTGGCGCTCTTCCCGTGGAAGCCCAGCGTGATGGAACGCTGCACCCGCTGCAACGCAGGCGGCCAGCGTCCTCCCCATATCGGTCGCGGCGTTCGAGCGGATCCTGTCTGCGTATCCGGCAAGGATGGGGTTTGAAAGTTTAAGTCCCGATGCTGCGCGTTTTGCAAACGCCTCCGCGTTCTTGCGGGAACTGACAAAGACCAGACACTGCCCCCCCTCAGCGACCGTGTCGAGGACAAGGTCCAGGTCCTCGTGTTTGCTCCTGCGCTCGATCTGGCGGATGCTGTCGGTGAAGTGGATAGTGTCGAGAAGGAAGACCCCCTCCCGGAGTTCGACCGGCCGCCAGTCGCTCTCTACGAGTTCGGCGTCCAGCCATCCGGCGAGATCCCCCGGGTTTCCGATGGTCGCCGAGAGGGCGATGATCTGCATCCCCTCGTTTTTATGCCGGAGTTTTGTAATAACCATCTCAAGCGTCGCTCCCCGGGAGGGGTCGTCGATCAGGTGAACCTCATCGATAACCAGGAGGCTGATCTCCGAGAGCCAGGGTGTTTGGTTACGCAGGAGTGAATCGACCTTCTCGCTTGTTGCAACTATGATATCGTTTCGCCCCAGGTACTCGTCCCGCCGGTCGAAGTCCCCTGTGGCGATCCCGACACGGAGCCCTTTCCCCGAGAACTCCTCGAACTTCTCGCTTGCCAGAGCCCGGAGTGGAACTATGTAAAGGCATTTACCGCCATTTGCCACCTGATGGTGCATCGCCATCTCGGCTACCAGGGTCTTTCCGCTCGCCGTGGGGATGGCGATGAGGAGGTTTTTGCCCGAGAAAAGCCCTGCCTCGACGCAGGCCGCCTGCGGCGGGTATAACTCTCTGATCCCGTGGTCGGTGTAACTGGCTGCAAGTTGCGCCGGGAGAGGGAGGTCGGCTATCTCCATATACACCCCTTCATTTCCACTGCAAACTGTATAACTCCCTGTATCGTTACAACCCCGGGTGGAGAGGGGTTCGCCGCTCCAGTATCACGAGTAATACCCCAGCATCTCCTGCCTGGCTTCCTTCTTTTTCCGGTCGAGGAAAGCGTAGACATTCTCGTGAGGTACGCCCTGGATCAGCATTTCCACTGCTTTCCTCGCGGTCTCAACCTGTTCTGGAAGCCCGATGATCGCCACCGTCTTGCCGTGGACCGAGATCTCTGTCCCGGTCATATCCTCGATCTGGGCCCTGGAGGTGCCGGACCTCCCTATGATCCGGCCCCGCAGTCGTTCGAGGTGTCGGGTTGTCCCTGCCAGGTCGGTGAGATCGATGAGAACGAGGATCATGTCCTCCTCATCGAGGAGTCTGAATGCACGCTCAGGCGAGAAGCCCCGACCTATCGCAGAGACAACGCTCGTCGCTGTCATGACCGCGACCGGGTCATCCCCCTCGATCTTCACCAGACCTTCTTCGCTGTCGATCTGGAGGGCTATTCCTGTCCTATCCTCGATCTCGCGTTTCGTGGATCCCTCTTTCCCGATGAGCGCGCCGATCCTTGATGTTGAAACTTTTATCTCCTGTGTTACCATGGTATTGATCCGTCCTCCGGCCTTCAAGGCTGCTCTCTGCTGACTATTTCCGCAATTATCTCTTCTTCATCCCCCACATCACAGTAGCGGGAGAAGTAGCGATTCAGGTTTCTGATGTCCCTGACCAGAAACGCGTGTGCCTGCGAGTGATCCAGGGTTACCGCCTGCCCCATGTCGATCAGGTATGGTTTCTCGTGGTAGAGGATATTGTATTCGGATAGGTCGGCGTGAACCAGGCGGGCCTCCCTGTATAGTAGATCCACATAAGCGAGTATCTCGTTGTAGACCGCCCCGTAGTCCTCAACTTCGGCGTTCCGGAGTTGCGGGTATGGGATCTCGTCTTCACCCAGGAACTCCATCAGGAGTATGTTTCGGTCGAACGCCAGCGGTTCAGGGGTTGGAACCCCGGCCTCGTGTGCCCTGGCCAGGTTGCTGAACTCCTTCTTCGTCCAGGCGAAGATTATACCCTTGCGCGTCCCCCGGACGCTTGAGAACCGCCGGTCTCCTGCCAGGTAGTTGGTCATCGCCTTGAAGTTCCCGGTCTGGATCCGGTAGATCTTGATCGCTATCCCCTGCGCGCCACGTTCACCGTAGAAGACGTTTGCCTCTTTCCCGGTGCTGATAGGCCCGCCGATGCTTGAGATCAGTTTCCTGTGGACGAGTTTGTAGAGCGCGATAAGGGTGACCTCGTCGAAGACGTCGTCGCGTACCTTCAGGGAGTCTGCGTCTTTTATTTTGATTCCCATCTCCGCGATCTCGCGGTCGAATCGTTCATACTCTTCGTTGCGGCTCACGGCTGAATCACCTGCTGAAGACGTAATCGTGCACTGGGGCGAGGATCTCTATGAGATGGCTGGCGGTGGCTGCCTTAAGGTCCATTGGATGGATCTCCCCGGCGGCGTAGGCGCGTTCGAGGTCTTCGTAGGCGTCGAATTCCCGATCACCGCCGAACTTCGCGGGCCGGCGGATGGTGATCTTTCCGCTCCGCGGGAAGATGTGGTAGCGCAGGATCTCAAGCACCGGATTGTTCTCGGTCTCCGGCGGGCAGAACGCTTTCTTAATCTTTCGCCGGATCTCCTCCTCAGAATCGGCGACCGATATCACGTTCCCGGCTGAGGATGACATCTTCTTGCCATCAAGGCCGTTTATGATCGGTGTATGGATACATACTGGTGCCGGATACCCGATCGAGGGGAGGTGCTCCCGCGCGAGCATGTGGATCTTCCGCTGGTCGATCCCGCCCACAGCGGCGTCCACCCCCAGCGTCGCTATATCGACCATCTGCATGATCGGGTATATCATCTGGGAGACCATCGGGTTCTCCATCTGCCGCCCGACCTCGTCCATACTCCTCTTTGCGCGGTTGAGGGTGACTCTCTGGGAGAGTTCGAGGACGGCAAGTTCGTAGTCCGGTGTCAACTGCACCTCCGAGCCCAGGACGTATCTTGCGCCCGAAAGCCCGAGCCCCTCAAAACATCGGCGGTTGTACTCGGCTATCTCCCGGATCTCCTCCATCGTCCCCTTGTGGTTCAGGAACGCATGGAGGTCGGCGATAAGCACGGTCACCTCAAACCCCGCCTGCTGCAGGTCCATCAGTTTGTTCACCGTCACCATGTGGCCAAGGTGGATCTCCCCGCTCGGCTCGTAGCCGGTGTAGACCCGCCTAACAGGGCGGTCGAGGAGCGCCCGAAGTTCCTCCTCGGTTACGACCTCAACAGTATTACGGGTCGCCAGTTCGTATGGATCCATTAGGAAAACTTGGTCTGCCAGGGAGTTAATCCTTCTTCCCAATAGCTTCACTGGTTTGATGGGCTCTCCACATATTACCGGGAAAATATGGAGAGTTTATATCACAGAACCGTTACCGTTGATTTGATGGCCTCCGTTCAGCCTATGGGAACGAGACCGAGCGCTTCGTTGGTCATCCGGATGGACTCTTCCGGATCCTTCACTGTTCCGAGCATCGCACGGATGCAATCGATGTTCTCGGGGACGACATCGGCCTCCTGGTGGATCGCCTGGAAGCAGTAGAACTCCTTCCCGTTCAGAACGGCAACCGACTCTTCAAAGACACCGTTCTCCCAGAGGTCGGTTCTTGGCCGGCCGAGGTCCTGGGTGTACTCGCGGAGCTGGGCGTTGCTTACGATCCCGGTCGTCTTGCGGATGAGCCCGATCCGGTTGTGCCTCTCAAAGACCTTCAGCACCTCTTCGCGCGTTGTCCCGGACTTGAGGTCCATCTGTACCACGTGCATGTGCATGAACGTCGTGGGGACGATCATCGCCAGTGTGACTATATCGATCTGCGGGAGGACGGTCTGGACATCGGGCCCGTGATGGCTCGGGATGGTCGCCGGGTTGAGGACGATGGCATCAACCGGTCCCCTTTTAATGTCGTCTGGGTCTGCGGCCCGCCTAACCATCACCGCCCGGACGCGCTCGACCCCGAAGGCCTGATCCAGGGCGTGGATGAGCCGGACGAGTCCGGTGGAGTTGCACGAGACGACCCGGGCGAACTGTTTTCCTTCGGCCTCACGGTAGTTTGCGTGGGCGTTGAAGGAGAAGCCGGCAACCTCGTGTTCCTCGCCGCCCTGAAAGATTGCCTTCTTACCGAGACGTTCATAGATCGGCCGGTTCTTCGCCCCGACCCCTCCGGGTGTGGCATCCACGACGATATCGGCGGCCCTGATCATGGTCTCGACATCGCCGGCAACCTCAAGCCCGGCCTTCTCGAATGCCGGCTTCCTGCTGAGGTCTGCGATGTAGAGTGGGTAGCCGCGCTCTTTTGCAATGTATGCCTCGGCAGATACGCTGGTCTTGGATACCCCGATAACCTCCATATCGGGCTGTGCGGCGACTGCATCGGCGACCCTTTTGCCGATGGTGCCGTAACCGTTGACAGCAACTTTGATCATGCAAGAGGGAATACAGAACAAGAATTAATAAAGGTTGCTGGTCCGCAAGGAAGGAAGACGGAGTGAATCCTCGAATCAATGATCCGGGCTATAGACCACTCACCATTTCCCGTCAGTCTGCCCGGTGACCACCGCCCCCACCGCACGTCCGCTCAACAAAGGCCGCCTCACCATCGAGAGGTGAGCAGGCAGTGTGTGGCGATTGTTCAGCGGGAGCCAGCGGGACGGTCACCCTCCCAGACACTCGACCGCGGTGAATCACCGCGGGTCGCCAGTCTTGCTGGTGTATACATAATGGATGGCTGGAACCTTTATCCACCCGGTTCAACCAATGCACCTCTGCCATCCTGAAGATGTATTACACTGCCGTTTGAGAAAGTATGGGGGAATGTGGACAGAGGGTTCACCCCTCGCTCTTCTACCCGTGACTCAAAAGGCATCCACCTCTCTTAAATCCGATCTTTTGCTGGATGGACCGCGGGTTATTTATCGCTCCCGTCTAACGAACGCGGCGTAACCGTGGTAACCGCCCTCGGTGGCGGTTCTAAAGACGCGGACGTCGGTAGCACCCCGCATCTTCAGTTGTCTGGCGTATGCCCACGCGGCCTGCTGCGTCTCGTAGAGCCTGTCGGCGTAGTAGTCCTGCCCCTCGATTACCCGCCGCTGCCGTATCCTGATCCAATCAGTCCTCGAGCCCCGATCCATGGTTTAGTTCTTATCGGTGAAATGATGATAGATGTTGCGCACCCGGGGTCTCTCCCGGGATCTAATGTTTTGGCTTTCTCTCAGCCCAGTAGGCCTCCGCCTCTTCCTCCATCTCCTCAAGTCTCTCATAGTAGTCCGGGAACTCGTTTAAGTGCGCAAGCGCGATCTTTGCTGTCAGGAGGAGATCGTCGTCAGTGACGTTTGTAACCGGGTCCCGAAGCCCATGCTCGAGTTCGACTACCATTCCCCGCCGGAACTCCTCGATATCGAACTCATCCCATGTGATGCCGAGCTTCTCACCCATTGTCTTTGCCTCATCCAGTGTTACGTCTCTTCGTGCCATTGGGTATCTCCATCTCGAATGGTCTCTTCGCAGGGTTAAGAGCCTGACGGAAAGGGTATCCATCCCACCCCCCCGCCGCTGCTGGGCCGTCTCGAACGCCTCAAATCATATTCAGCGGGCCAGAAGTAAGGTTTATGCCGGTTGTTCGCATATTCCGAGAAGAGTAGCACACTCACCGAGAGGAGTTGAATGCCCCTGTGACGACCGTGATTGCCGTTGACCTCGGCGGAACCAACCTGCGCGCTGCCCTGGTGGATTCCGATACAGAGATCCTCGCCCACGAAATAGTTCCGACGCCGACCGCGGGGCCTTCCGGAGAGGTGATCACCGCCGCGATCGCCGCCCGGGTTGAGACTCTCCTCACGTTGCCGGAGGGGAAGGATGCTCTGGCCATAGGTGTTGCATCGGCGGGCCCGCTGGACCTGGGTCGCGGGTGTGTCATCAACTCGCCAAACATTGCCTTCCCTCTCGTCGAGATCGTCGAGCCGCTCCGGGAGCGGTTCGGGCTGCCTGTCTTCCTCATCAACGACGCCCGGGCCGGCGTCCTCGGCGAGCGGTGGGCTGGCGCCGCCCGCGGATCCGATAACGTCGTCTACGTCACACTCTCGACCGGCATAGGTGGCGGTGCTGTGGTGAACGGCTCTCTCCTCCTCGGGAAGGACGGGAACGCCGGGGAGATCGGGCATATACCCGTTGATACCCGCTACAGCCTCGTCTGCGGGTGCGGGTTTGCCGGCCACTGGGAGGCCTACGCCTCCGCAAAGAACATACCTGCGTTCTTTGCGGCCTGGCGGGAGTCGGCGGATCTCCGGCGGGTGGGTTTCGACGCCTCATCCACGCGGGCGATCTTCGAGGCGGCCAGGGAGGAGGACGCGGTTGCCCTTGCCTTTATGGAGGCTCTCGGAGAGGTGAACGCCCGTGGGGTCTCTGCAGTCATTGTAGCCTATAACCCTGAGATAATCGTGTTTGACGGCCCGCTTGCGCGCTATCACGGCGATATCGTGATCAGGTACATGGAGCCGTTTATCGACCGCTACCTGACCCTTCCCCGGCTGGCAGTCTCCTCACTCGACGGTAAAGCACCGCTCTTTGGTGCGGCGGTATACGCGCTTGAGGCGCTTTGAGTGTCCGGGTTAGACGAACGATCGAGAATCTACCCGAATCTATACATCGGGTCGCAGGAGGACTACGAGGTCGTCGTGGAGGCTCACGAGACCTGGTGCGCGGCGCATGCCTGGCGGTCATCCATTCCTCGCTCGACACGGTGCCGCCCTCACGGTGTATCACCCGCTCCTGAGATCGGCCGCGTCCACCGTGCCTGGCTAAAAAATTATCCGGTTGCCGGCATATCCCAGGTCTGCCACTTCTTCCGCGCTCTGGATAGGAGGAGCGCCGCCGGCGCGACGAGAAGAAGGCTTAAGAACGCGTATCCCGGGTCGAGGATCGAGGCGAAGATCAGGAGCAGAAGCGCCGGGCTTATAGCGAGTATGTATCGAATAAAGACCCCCGCAGAGTAGAGCATCACGTTCGGGTGGAGTCCACAGAGGTAGACCGTCACCGCCAGGGTGTACGCCGAGATCGAGACAAAGGCGGCAAGGGCCGGGAAGAACGCCACCGTCCATTCCGTTGTCGCCGCGGCGATCACGAGCACCGCGAGCGGGAGCAGGTTTGCAAGGGCGTAGGCCTTCAGTTTCGCGTCGATCACCTCGCTGACCTCCACCGGCAGGAAGGCGTAGGACGTGAAAGAGTCAAACTCGGTCAGCCAGTTGTAGATCGTGGCCGATAACACCCCGAGCAGGACGGCAAAGACCACCAGGGGATCGATCCCCGGAATGAACCGGATCAGGACCTGGAGGCAGACCCAGACCAGGGCGAGCGGGAGGAGGAACGAGAAGATCACCTTCCCGACGCCCCCCTCGCTCCTGATGAGGTCGAGGACGTCCTTTGCGATGAAGTGCGCGTTTCCCAGGCCTTTGAGGTGTTCGGCCATGGACTCGAACCGGTTTCTGAAACGTTTTGTCCGGTCAGGATATTCCACAGTGACAAAGAGCACCGATACGGCTGCCGGAGCCAGGATGAGGATCAGAGATAGGAGGAGCGGTTCCGGCGCCGGGTCGAGGAAGAAGGCATATGGCGGGAGGAGGGGCACCCCGAACCGCGAGGCCGCCACCCCGGCGACGCCGAGCACCGCCATCGTTCCGGCCAGGAGCGCAGCAGAGCGCGCGTAGAGCGTCGAGAGGAAGGAGACGAGAGCAAGACCGAGGAGGAAGGCGAGCGCGAGAGAGAGAAATGCCAGGAGAGGGTAGCCCGGGTCGAGCGAGATGAACGGTGCCGCTGCGGCAAACCCGATCGAGAACGGAAGGACATAGAGCAGAATGTAGTATAACGTGTCTTTTGCCAGGAACGTGGCGAATATCCGTCTCTCCGAGACCGGCAGGCTCCGTGATGCGTAGGCTACCAGACTGGCCTGCCCGAACCTGCGGTTCATGACCTCCCGACCCATGAGGCCAAACGAACCCACCATCACGCCCATGAGCAGGAAGATGATGTGCGCAAGCAGCGCGACGACGTCATAGGGGAGAACGTCTGCAAAGATGGGGAGGGTGAGCGACCCCAGGAATGCGAAGACCGCGATCACCGCCGGAAATAGCGCGAATCCCAGGTTTCCGAAGATCGTCGAGTGGATCCGCCACTCTTCCTTCATCATCGCGACGAAGAGTTCAGGCACCGGCACCACCCCGAACCAGTTCGAGGAAGAAGTCCTCCAGGCTCCTGCCGCCAGACGCGGTGATCTCGTCAAGACGACCGGTGTGGAGGAGCCTGCCGTTGTGGATGATCCCGACCCGGTCGCAGATCTCTTCGGCGATCTCGAGGATATGGGTGGAGAAGAAGATTGTCCCACCCTCCCGGACGTAACGGCGCAGGAAGTCCTTTACCGTCCTCTGCATGATGGGGTCAAGGTTGATCAGAGGTTCGTCGATGAGAGCAAGCGGAGGTTCGTGCAGGAAGGCCTGCGCAAACATCAGTTTCTGCCGGGTTCCCCGCGAGAGGTCCTTGCACAGTACGTCTCGCTTATCCCTGAACTCCAGCAGGTCAAACCAGCGATCACACCGCTCCTCGATCGAATCCAGGTTGCGGATGCGGGCCACGAAATGGAGGTACTCTTCTGCGGTGAGGAAACTCGGCGGTGTCTCCTGCTCGGGGATGATCCCGACCAGTCTCCTGACTTCTACAGGATCTTTCGTCACATCTATTCCCATCACCCTGGCCGAACCGGATGTCGGCCGTACCTGCCCGGTGAGCATCCTGATCATCGTTGTCTTTCCCGAGCCGTTCGGCCCGAGAAGCCCGAAGAGTTCTCCCTCCACAACGGAGAGCGAGACACTGTTCACAGCGACGACGTTGCCGTAATCCTTGGTGAGGTTCTCTGCCTCGATCATATGCCGCATGCCCAATTCTCCACCACCTGTTCTTTCAGTGAAAAGAATGTCGGCTGGAGATATCTATAATAACTTCCAGTAACCCTCTGGTGGGGCCACCCCCCTGGCCGGGCGCGTCATGAGCCAGACGGCTCTTACAGCATCTTTATCCGTGCGCGCCGGCCCCACCGACAGAAGACCTTATGTGGTGCAACACTCAATGCCTCACAAGATGAAGACGGAGATACCCTATGACCGGTTCGCTCACGTCCCGGAGCGGATCTTCGGTCTTGTCGACCTCGCCTACAACCTATGGTGGAGCTGGCACTCCTCGGCCAGCGTGCTATTCAAGATGCTGAACCGGGCGGAATGGAAGATGAGCCGTCACAACCCTGTCAGGATGCTCCTGGATACCCCGCCGAGTTTCCTTGAGCGGGCGGCGGCGACACCTGAATTCCTCCGCCGCTACGATATCATAATGAACCGGTTTCGGGATTACATGGTGCCGGGAACGAGCTGGTTTGCACAGCACTACCCTGTGCGGGAGCCCCTCACGATCGCCTACTTCTCAAGCGAGTTCGGGCTGCATCAGTCGCTCCCGTTCTATGCAGGGGGGCTCGGGATCCTGGCGGGTGACCACATAAAGGCGTCGAGTGACCTCGGCGTTCCGATGGTATCTGCAGGGTTTATGTATGCCGAGGGGTATCTCCATCAGCACATCGAGGCGGACGGCTGGCAGAGGAACGTCGCCGAGATCCTGGACCGTGATGCCGCCCCCGTTCTCCGGGTGCTGGACGATGATGGCAAACAGGTTGTGGTGCGGGTTCCACAGGTTGATCCGCCGATCTACGTTGCCGTCTGGAAAGTGCAGGTGGGGCGTGTCCCCCTCTACCTCCTTGACACCCATATCGATGAGAACCTGCCTGAGAACCGGAGCATCTCTCACCGCCTCTACTTAACGGAGATCGAGTACCGTCTCCGGCAGGAACTTGTGTTGGGCATCGGTGGACGGAAGGTTCTTCACATGCTTGGCGCTGAGTACTCGGCGATGCACTTAAACGAGGGGCACTCCGCATTTGCCCTCCTCGAGCGGCTCCGGGAGCGGATCGAGGCGGGGATGTCTTTCGAGGAGGCACGTGAGCATGTCCGGAACACCTCCCTCTTCACGACCCATACCCCTGTCGCCGCCGCCCACGACGTCTTTCCAGAAGACCTGATGGCGAAGTATTTCCACGGGTATTCTGAGTCGCTTGGACTGTCCTGGAACGATTTCATGGCGCTCGGCAATGACCCGCTCAGCCCCGGCGCAGGTTTCAACATGACCGCGTTTGCTCTCCGGATGAGCCGATTCCACAACGCCGTCTCACGGCGTCACGGCCAGGTTGCAAGGGAGATGTGGCAGCCTCTCTGGCCCGATCTGCCGGTAGATGAAGTGCCGATCGACTATATCACGAACGGCGTTCACCTCCTGACCTGGCTGAACCACCGGATCGAGTCTATCTTTGACCGGTACGTGGATCCCGTCTACCCGAACTGGCGGGAGAATTATGACAACCCGATCATCTGGGAGGTGGTGGACGAGATCCCTGATGAAGACCTCTGGCGTGAGCACCAGTGGCTGAAGATGAAACTCTTTGCCCGTATAAGAGAGCGGAAACGTCTCAAGTGGGCGGGACACCGGGACGAACCTGAGAACCTCGCGGCGGAGGGGCTCATGCTCGACACCGCTGCGTTAACGATCGGGTTTGCCCGCCGGTTTGCTGAGTACAAGCGCGCTGATCTGATCTTTGATGACCCTGACCGGCTTGAGCGGATCGTGAACAACCGCTGGAGACCGGTGCAGTTCATCTTTGCCGGGAAGGCCCACCCCGCCGACGAGCAGGGCAAACGCCTCCTCCAGAAGATCTACCAGTATTCCCAGGATCCACGGTTCGGCGGCAGGATAGCGTTCGTCGAGGATTACGACGAGCAGGTTGCACGTTACCTGGTTCAGGGTGTAGACGTCTGGTTGAACACACCCATTCCACCCATGGAGGCGTGTGGCACGAGCGGTATGAAGGCGGGGATGAACGGAGTGCTGAACCTCTCGGTTCTGGATGGCTGGTGGGTTGAGGGCTACAACGGCTGGAACGGCTGGGCTTTTGAGAGTCGGGGGAATAACCGTGAGGACGCAGCGACGATCTATGACCTGATCGAGAACGAGATCGCCCCGCTCTACTACTCGCGGACTATGGACGACGTCCCGCACAGGTGGGTCCAGATGATGAAAGAGTCTATGAAAAGCATCGCCCCGCAGTACTGCGCCCTCCGGATGCTCAAGGAGTACGTCACCAATTACTACCCCACCGTCTGCAAGTTTGCGGTCGGGCCGCGGGAGCAGATGGCGGGGCTTGAAGGGGTATGTCCACCGGGTCCGGCACCTGAAAAGAAGTGATCTGGAGTCGGCGGCGCACCAGCGGCGGGGGGTAGCGTCTCCGCCACCAGATCTACCACAGCATCGAACCTTTCTGAACGGCCAGTTCTCCAGACCCGCCGGGGTTAACGTTTTCTACACCCCGGTGATAAACAATCACTACCGGAAGACCACCTCTCCGGGGTTTGGGATATGGAGTGGAAGGATGTCGTCCCGGTTCTTGCGGGTGCGACCATAATCCTGGTCGTCGCGTTTGTAGTGAAACCCACGCTACTCGGCGAGCCGATCACCGCTGGTTCCGAACCGGTGGTGGTTCGAAACCCGCCGGTCTATGCTCCTCCTGAACCGGTAGCGACACCGACACCGTATCCGGGTGACGGTCCGGCTTACACACGGAGTTTCCGGTGGACGGCGATCGATGGTGGAGTCCATACGACGGTGGTCAGGATTCCGGAGGCGCTGTTCCAGGAACAGCGGGAGACGCCGCGGCTAAGCGACTATCACATCTGGGGGCGGTATGCCCTGGCCGACGCTGACAGACCAATCCTGGAGGACCTTGCCCGGCGTATCGCGCCACCGACCGGAAATCCGGAGGAGGCCTACCTACGGCTGATGAACCTTGTCTTCTTTGTCCAGCAGATCCCCTACGATACGGACGACAGCGCGGCTTCCTACATCGAGGGCACCCTTCCGCCGCATGCCATGTACATAGAGGGCGGTGTTGAGTATCCCAAATATCCCGCCGAGATGCTTGTTGATGGGAGAGGGGACTGCGAGGACGCGGCCATACTGATGGGAGGGCTCCTCGACGCCCTGGGCTACGAAACTGTGCTGCTGAGATACTCCGACCATATGGCCCTCGGTATCCGGATGAACGAATTCAACCCCTACTACGCGGCTTACTCACCGAGGTACTTTGAGTATGAGGGGAAACACTACTACTACGTTGAGGGGACGGATTTTGAGTGGGAGAACGTCTCGGAATACACCACAGCGATCATAGGGAGACCCTATCCGATCGGGAATACCCGTGATATCCCTATCCCGAGCGTGAGGTCGGAAACCCCCGAGATCGTCCCGTTGCGCTATCTCCCCCTGCCGGAGGAGTACCGCATCCGCCAGGCCCGGCTACCGGCGGTATCCGGGGGAGCGTGAGGCAGAATGGATCTGGCTCTACCTGCGCCTCCCCGCATGAAGATCCCGAAGATCGCCCCTGACCGGAAGAAGGCGTTCCTTGCTGTCGGGGTTGTGATAGTCACGATGCTGTTGCTGTTCAGTGGCTGGACGCTGTTTGTGAGTTACACCGAAGAGAGGCAGGTCGAGGTGTTCCGCGACCACATCTCGGCGTCTGAGGCCGATCTCGGTCAGGTCTCTGCGAAGATCATCGAGCACATGAGCACCCCGACAGATGACTTCTCGCTTGCCGAATGCGATGCCTACGTGCGGGAGTTTGCGGCCATCGCGGACTACGGGAGGGCGGTGACAGCCTACCACCGCCAGATCATAGCGGCCGATACCGTCCCGGAAGCCTATTTCGAGGCGCAGGCCGCCTACCTGCGGGCGCTCGATAACCTCAACCGTGCGTTCACCTTCTGGCTATCTGCGGCGGCCGCCTACGATATGCGCGATTACGCCGCCGCAGAACAGAACCTCGCCCGCGCCGATGAGGCGTGGCGGGAGTACATAGCCGCGATCGGGGACTACGAGGCAGAACTCCGTGCAGCAGAAGAGGGAGGAGAGGTCGCTCCCGCCTAGATAAGGTACTTCTCTGGAACAAGGATCCGGATATCGAGTGTCTCCAGCGACTCCGAGCGGATTATGAAGTAGTAGTCGTCATACCCTTCCCGGATGGTTAGTGTCTCTGCCTTTCTTGCTTCATCATCCTCCGTGGTATCGGTATCAACGTAGATGCTCGAGAGAAGTTCGCCCTTTGAGTAGCGGATCTCCTCAACCACCCTGTTTGGATCGTTTGCATCCCTTATCTCAATCCTGAGCCAGGGGTAATCGTTCATCGGTGTTGTGCTGATCTCGACCGCCCAGTAGGGGAAGGGGATGTGGTAGACCTCGGTGGCGAGAAGTCTGGGTGGGTAATCGCATGATACCACCGCATACTCAACCATCTTCTCGGAGACACGGACATCGTCTGGCGGTCTCATCATCGTTGGCATGGGTGTCGGGGTTGGGATGCGGTACGTCGCGGGGTCAACGAATCCCAGGCTCTGCGGGACCTCCTCCCCGGGGGTGGGCACGGGAGGTGTTGGTGCCGGCAGGCTCCCTCCGGCCGCCTGCCTCTCATCTGCCGGAGGCGCGGTCGCGGGGGGGGTTGGCTGCATCTCCGCGCTCTCCTCGTCCGGCATCATGCACCCGCCGGCGATTGCAGCGACCGCTAAAAGGACGAGGAGGAGGGTGTTGTAGCGCCGGTGCATACTCTTCTCTTATTCTCTCCCTCTATTAAATTGGCGCATCCTGGAAGTTCACATCCCGAGACAGCGCACCTACGCACCTATGATCGCCCGACCGCTCGAACATTCGTTCCGAATATTCCTCTTATCTCACTCCCTCTCTGGCCGCGTCGGGCGGAAGGCGGGCCTTTTTCAGGGGCATAATGCCCTTCAATCACTGTTGCAGGAGAGGATCGGAGATACGTTGTGATATGCACTGCCTCCTTCTCAGGGATCTTGATTTTAGCACCCCTGTTCTGGTTTTAGGGTCGTTTTCATGGAGATCGATCCAGTTATATATGATTGGCGCTACAGTGTGACCGGGAGGAACTATACAAATGACCATTTTATCAAACAACCAACAGGAGATAGCAGAACGGATCGATGCTGGCCACGCTGATGAGGTCTGGCGGGACTGGAAATGGCATGTCCGGCACGCGATCACCGATATCTCGACATTCGAGCGGCTGCTGGGCGTATCCTTCGAGGATGAGGAGCGCCGGCAGCTGGAAGAGACGCTGGAGAGGTTTCCCATGCGGATAACCCCTTATTACCTATCGCTCATCGATACGAATGATCTCTGGAACGATCCGATCTTTATGCAGTCTTTCCCCTCTCCGGCGGAGCTGCAGGTCGAGCCCGACGATATGGAGGATCCGCTTGCCGAGGACGCCGATCACCCCGCTCCGTGTATCACCCACCGTTACCCGGATCGCGTGCTGTTTCTGGTGAGCAACGTCTGTGCCATGTACTGCCGGCACTGCACGCGGAAACGGAAGGTCGGGGACGTCGACTACATACCCTCGGAAGCCGAGGTCATCGAGAGCCTGGACTACATCCGTGAAAACCCGCAGATCCGTGACGTCCTCCTCTCGGGAGGCGACCCGCTGATGCTCCCTGACGATCGTCTCGACTGGGTGCTCACCGAGCTCGATGATATCGAGCACGTCGAGGTAGTCAGGATCGGTACCCGTATTCCGGTCACCCTTCCTTACCGGGTCACAGAGGACCTCACCGATATGCTTGCCCGTCACCATCCGCTCTGGGTGAACACCCATTTCAACCACCCGGCGGAGATCACCGACTCCTCCGAGAAGGCCCTTGCACGGCTCGCAGATGCGGGCATACCGCTAGGCAACCAGACCGTCCTGCTCGCAGGGGTGAACGATTGCCCCAGGATCATGAAGACCCTGGTGCACAAACTCGTTAAGAACCGGGTCCGCCCCTATTACCTCTACCAGTGCGACCTCTCCGAGGGGCTTGCCCATTTCCGCACCCCGGTCTCCAAGGGGATCGAGATCATCGAGAACCTCATCGGCCATACAAGCGGGTTTGCGGTCCCGACCTATGTCATCGATGCTCCAGGCGGCGGCGGAAAGATCCCGGTGATGCCGCAGTACATCATCTCATGGGCAACGAACCGGGTTGTGCTGCGCAACTTTGAGGGTGTGATAACAACGTACCGGGAGCCCGACTCATACGAACCTGTCTGGTGCGACCGAAAGTGCGCAAACTGCGACCTCTACCTGAAACTCGATGGTGCGGACGAGTCCAAGGCGGTCGGGATCGCCAAACTCCTCTCCGGGGAGGATCCGACGACCGCGCTCGTACCGGAGCACACCGAGAGGTTCGAGAGGAGAAATGGTTGCTGATACGGTCACAAGGATCGGCGAGACCCTCATCCAGCACGGGCGGTTGAGCGACCGGATCTACGTGATGCATCTATCGGTGGGCGATCTGCCCGGTATCCTGGACGATCTGGATGCACTCGCCGGTTCTGAAGGTTACTCAAAGATCTCTGCAAAGGTGCCCGCTTCTGCTCTCTCCCGGTTTCCTGGCAGGGGTTACGTCATCGAGGCTCATCTCCCCCGGTTCTTCCGGGGCAGGGAGGACGGTTACTTCGTGGCAAAGTTCCTCGACCCAAAACGCCGGCGGGAGCACGGGGATCTCGATTCAATCCTGGCAGCCGTCCGGGGGAAGGCCGGCGATGCCCCAGCAGCCTGCCTCCCTCCCGGCTGGACGTGTGCGCCTGCGAATCAGGACGATGCCGACGATCTTGCCGCGCTCTACAGCGCAGTCTTCTCGACCTATCCCTTCCCCATAACCGATCCGGACTACCTGCGGGAGAAGATGGAGGGCGACTACCGCTACTTCATCATTCGTGCAGATGACGGCCGGGTTGCTGCGGCCTCCTCGGCGGAGATCTACCGGGAGGACGAGAACGTTGAGATGACGGACTTCGCAACCCATCCCGGGTACCGGGGCCGGAACCTTGCGGCCTGCCTCCTCGCCCGGATGGAGGAGGAGATGCGGGCGGCCGGGATGAAGACTGCCTTCACCATCGCCAGAGGTCTCTCCTATCCCATCAACGCCACGTTTGCCAGAGCGGGGTATCTCTATGGAGGGACGCTCACGAACAACACCAACATCTGTGGCGGGTTCGAGAGCATGAACGTCTGGTACAAACCGCTGGATGGGTAAAATCACCCCTCAGGCTGGGACAGACTTCCCCGTTTTGTCATGAGCATGTTACCCCACCACCCCATCCCTGAGCACCAAACCTGATCCTTAAATGTTCAGATCCATCATCTGCCCCATCCCGGTGACGCCGATACCAACCTCCACACGAATAACCGGGATCGGCACTGATGACAGCAGGCGCACTGGAAGTATTCTTCGCAACCTGTTCAACCATTGGAATGAATGAGTTGATGGTAATCGGTTTCTTCGGTCGTGAGATCAACAGCAACGATGAGATTGGCTCTATCATCCACCGCCGT
>LDZU01000075.1_pt1 | contig 19458 bp, 15 predicted proteins | sample 615531 | NCBI WGS metagenome assembly LDZU01 (sample SAMN03408293, study PRJNA278302) | terrestrial metagenome | isolation source: oil reservoir sample SB2 | place: USA: Alaska, North Slope, Schrader Bluff formation | collected 2011-09 | reverse complement strand
CTTGATCAGCCAACTGATCTGGCTGGCTGCCAGGCGGTACGTCCCCATACATGCCAAAGAGGCTCCCATTTCCTCTACTCGTTCGCTCATTCGACCATAGCGTTTGATTCCTATCTTCTCATCTAACGGTTTCCTGCGCTCCTTATTTTCATCTAGGTAAACTCGCCGTTTATATCTCAGCGCCCCAACACTACTTACCAGCCAGCGTTCTTCAGTCCCTACATTTTGCCATCCCTTTGGAACGCCCTCGGCTATCCGCTCATCCATTACCTTGATCCCCATCCCAAACGTTTGTTGCCCCGCTTCCAGCATCATCCTTTGGATCGTTTCTTCCATATCCTCTATTTTCACTTCTTTTTCAATTTTTATCTCCATTTCTGATACTCTTATGGTTATACTTATTACGACAGCTTCGTCTGTCATCTGAGAGTTCCTTTCTGTGTTCAGTTTTCACCAACTCCAATATTGATCGGAACTCTCTCTTTTTGCAACTCTTTCTATGGGTTTTCCTTACTGAAACCGATATGGTCGGTTGCTGGTTAATGCGTCATATACATCGGCTACTCTGACAATTCGGGCGGCGAGCGGAATATCATTGGCTTTCAATTTTGATGGATACCCACTGCCGTCATAATTTTCATGATGATACAAAATAATTTCAGCAACAATAGGGTCGAAATCCAATGGGACGACGAGTTTATATCCTATATTGGTATGTTGCTGAATCATTGTCATTTCGGCGTCGGTAAGTAATGTAGATTTTGACAACACAAAATCACTGATGGCAATTTTCCCAATATCATGCAACAAAGCGCCATATTTTAAGGCTAGAAGATTGTTTGCAGGGAATAAAAGGGATTCTTGCTGTGCAATTCTTACCGCAAGAGCGCTTACGTTGTGAGAATGACCTTTTGTGTAAGGGTCTCGCAACTCTACAACGGTTGTCAGGAGTTCCAGCAATGTTTTAAGAGTTTTATCTGCTTCTAAAAAGAGCTTATTCTGAATGCGTATCATATTTTCATGATTGGCGATAGTTGCCAAATGCTCGGTTATAATTTGGTCTTGCCTTGCGATAATACGCTTTTGCTCTTCCAATATATCCTTGTGTTTTTCTCTCACCATATCTCTTTACACCATAACTTATGTTAAGATTAGCCATCTAACGGAATGGCTCAGCGGCAGCGGTGGGACTAGCGAGACTCCTTCACAATTATTGCGCCGTTTCGAGAAGGGGTGAATGTCTCTGCGATGGAGCCGCTGTCCGTTTGTGTTTTTGTTAGGCAACATCCCCCCCACCAAAAATCAATATCGCCATCTTCCTATTCCATCCCACCAATTGTTAAGGCGTTGATAATCGAAAGGACGTCGTTGGATGACGATGCGCATAACGCGTTGCATTAACTCGAACCCGCCTTGATTATTCAACAACTTGCCCAATTCTTGAGCTCTGCGAATTGACTCTTCCCTTGGACGATCTAAAGGTTTTTCATTATCAAGAATTACGCATAATTCGTCGACTGTCTGTTCCATTGAATGAACCCGTGCCTTGGCAGCAAGAACACCTTTGTGTTCCCCAATTGATATTAGAGCGTTGGTTGCTGCAATGCGCACTTCTGCGAATTCATCTTTGAGCGCGGCTATAAGCGACTCTGTGGCACGAGCATCGCCTATTCTACCCAATGCTATAGCAGCAGATACACGCAGATGTTGCCAACCATCCGAGAGAAAAACAAGCAGTGGTTCCACCGCGCGCCTATCTCCAAGTTGACCAAGTGATTCCACTGCATATTCACATACCCTACCCCACATACCTGCTGGTTCATTATCCGTAAGAGAGTTTATGAGTGGTTCTACCGCTCGGGTATCACCCAGTTGACCTAACGCAATGGCAGCCCAAATACGCACCAGCACATCTTCATCATTCGAGAGAACTGCAATAAGTGGTTCCACAGCCTCCCTATCGCCGAGTTTCCCCAGTATTTCCGCAGCTTTTACTCGCAAAGCCTCATGGCTATCTTTCAGGGCACCAATAAGTGGTTCAACAACTGGCTTTCCAATGTTTATCAGCGCCTCGGTGGCAACTTTTGGCATTCGCCAATCTAAAGCTTCAACCAAGGTAATGAGCAATTGTAATCCTGCGCGAGGATCACCTATTTTTCCTAATGTCTCAGCAACAGTACAACGCACATCCCAATCTTTATCTTTGAGTGCGGCGATGAGTGGTTCTACAGCAAGGGCATCTCTTACATCGCCGAGTGCGGAGGCGGCCAATCTGCGCTCATGTGCGCCGTGATACTTTAAAGCCTTAATCAGTCCGGGGACATTTCTCTCAGATTCGAGTTTGGAAATATTAGGTGGTCCAAAAAGCGGCATTTTATACTCATCCTTTTTAATTAGTTTGAGCAGTTTAACTAATAATTACTCTTATTCATATTTCTAACATGTTTTAATTATGACACAAACAATTAAAAAAGCGCCTCCATTTCTGGAGAACGCTTCATGCAAAAAATCTCTTCGTACTAGGCTCGAACGCCCTTTCAGGGTGCAGCCGCAGGCCGAAACTTATACCCGTATATGCGATTTGGTCCACGCTTCAACTTTGTGAATGTTCTTTGAGATTGCTGCATGGCATTCTATTCGGCAAACATCTCCAGGAGAATAGCCAGGACTTCATCCTGAGTGGTTGCATTGATTTTTCCCAGCTTTTTCACCAACCGGCGCTTGTCAACTGTGCGAATTTGATCCAGGACAATCTGTCCGGCTTTCCCTTCAAACTCACAATTCACCCGGCTTGGGTAATCTCGACCTTTGGTTGTCATAGGTGCTACAATAACCGTCGCGATGGTACTGTTCATCTCATCTGGTGAAATGATAAGGCAGGGGCGTGTTTTTTGGATCTCGTTGCCAACGGTTGGATCCAGGTTGACGAGATAAACCTCAAAGCGCTTAACTACCATGTCCACTCTTCTTCATCCCATTGCGTGGTAGAGGTCTCATCCAGTAAGCGGTCATCGCCCTGCTCAGCCATTGCGGCGAAACGATCCTCCCACCCCTGGCGAGGATGATGGGAGGCATGGATGATCAGCCGATTCCCTTCGACTTTCATCTCGACCTCGTCGGTCAATCCAGCCTGTTCCAGAATGGTTCGCGGGATGCGAATGCCGCGTGAATTACCGATCTTCACAATCTTCGAACGGATCGTCATGTTCATCACAATACCTCTTTATAATTACATTGTAATTACATCAGGTTTGTTTGTCAAGTCTTAAACAAAATTTCTTAAATAAAATTCACTCATCATCCCTCGAATGGCAGATTTTTGGGGTGTATTGCAACGCTTGATCCGGAACCAAAACGTTCTCCTCATCTGGTGATAAGGGGAACGTGGCATACTGATGTACAGGAAAGGATTTTATCGGCTATCCCCCGTATATGGGGGATATTGTGCTAATTTAGCTATTTTAATCTTTATTTGGTAGACGCAAGTCCCACAGGTCAGAACTTATACCCGTACATACGACTTGGTCCGCGGGGGGGAGGTAAAAGTGAGTATCTGATATCATGAGCTCAAGATTCACATATCATTACTTGTTCAATATATCTTCGAGAAGAACTATCTTATATTTGTTGCTACTGGGATTTACTACCCTACTACAGAATAACTCTTGATAATCCTTAGGCAAAATAAAAAAATCCGCATCGTCACCATTGGATATCGGAAGAAAAGAGACTGAAGAATAAACCTCACAATTATTTACTTGCTCAATTTTCTGCCATTGGACAAGTGATTTCTGCAATACCTCATTTTGAGGGTCATCAATAATCCTCCATTCGTTCTCATATTTATGCTTAATTATTTCCGTGATTGCTTGAAAATGATTGGAAATATCAGCAATCGATAATGATATTTGATTTAGCCTCGAATCGCTTGTCTCCAGAAACAAGTTATATGTTGTTGAGATTAGACTGTTGAGATTGTTGAGTAGTTTGTTATTAATTGAACCTTTAAAAGAATATAGTACTGGTTGACCTGAATACTTTTTTACCCATTTCCTTTTCATGCATATACCAAATTTACCAAATTTATTAATATTTTCAGATATTTCTTTCCGATTAACTTCTGTAAGGCATACCATCCCGATATTTAATCTGATACCTAACTCTCCATCTGGCTCCACGGGAGTGAAAGTTCCCCTTTTATTAAACTTAAAACCTTTCTCAATTATTCCAAGAAGGTTATCAAATCCTGTCGCATCCCTATTTTGAAAATTCTTATCAGCGGTAGAAAATGAGGTGAAATGTATTAAGTGAGATGCGTCATTCATATTTCGTCATAATCCTGTATTAATTATTCAGCGATATTATTGTATTTCCTAAATTTGCAGTGATATAGTTTTCATATACGAGATCCTATATATTGCACTCGTCACAGATTGTCTCGTTGTCTATAATTATAAATATCTTGCCATAAATAACGCAGTTAGCACTATTTTCCCATAAAAGTTGAAAAAATTTTTTTATAAAAACAATCTGGAGATTACTAAATAAAGATTTCATTATTGCCATCACACTACTCCCTATATATGTTGCCAGACAAAAGGCCTACTCATCGCCACTTAAATTTTATTCAAAGCGGCAACAAGATCTTCACCATGCAAGGCTACAAGACCACTTGCAGATTGAGGTTGCCCTTCATCATCCTGACTAAAGAAACTTGGCAGAACCTGGCGCAGCAGATCCGCCTGGCCGTAGAAATATTCTTTGAGCAGCGGTACAACCTGGTAATTCCAGATATCGTCCAAGCAATTCAGTTTTTCTACCTCATCAGCGATCCCCTGGAGTGGTAGAAAATAACTGTGCCCGATCTGATAATCTGCACCACGAAATTCAACAATGCGCTGATTCAAATTCCTCAAGCAAGTTCCGATATTTAAAGCATCTTCTTCTGCTAACGAAACGTTGATTCCGTCAAGTAGTTCTGCCTCAGGTAATAATTCCAGAAAAGCGAATCGCCGGCGTAAAGCGACATCCAGTAAGGCAATGCTTCGATCAGCGGTATTCATTGTGCCGATAGTGGCTAGATTTACCGGAACCTGGAAATCCTCTTTGCTGTATGGAAGTTCAACTGCCTGCTTGCCTCGCTTATCCGCTTCAATAAGCGTCATCAGCTCACCAAATATTTTGGCGATATTTCCACGGTTGATTTCATCAATAACCAGAACATATTGGTTATTTGGGTCATCTTTAGCACGCGCACAAAGGCTACGGAAGATCCCCGGTTTCAGTTCAAAAGCCAAAACCATTGCATCACCCTGCTCGGTTTTGGGACGTAAACCTTCCACAAAATCTTCGTACGCATAGGACTGGTGAAATGTCACCCAACGAATAAAATCTTCTGGTTGGTTCGTTGCTGGAGGACCTTGTTTGATCAAGGTAAGACGATCCGTTAAGGTGCCTTGGACATATTCTTTGCCGGCTGGTGTCAAGAACCATTGGCTATTTGCAGTTTTGTCAAAAAGAAAGGGCTCAGCACGTGAAGTCAGTTTGACGGTCTGACTTTCGATAGCTGTGTGCGATTGTAGATACCCCCAAATTTGGTTTTTTTGGTGTTTTACCGGACTTTGTCTAAAACGAGCCTGAACCAATTCCATTTCTTCAAGCTGAGGAACTGTATATTTTTTGTCTTGTCCTGTTTTGTACATATCCAAAGCTAAAATATCGTAGAAAGGTAAATCCTCTATGACCGTTTGCAAAAAGGTCGCTCGAGACTGCGCCTGTTTGAGTTGAGGAGCAACCAGGCGGTTTGCAATAATTTTCGCCCAGAAAGTTTTGCCTGTTCCAGGAGGACCGAAAAGAATCAAATTCTTAAAACGGTTCAGCAATCGCAATGCATCGACTACAATCCTTGTGTCCTTTTGAGGGTCTTCCGGTTTTTTGCCTGTCTCAGGCTGCGGCGTTGTCTCCACTTCATCGGGATTCCATTCTTGCTTAAGATCCCTGTAAAAGTCAAAGTTCTGGCCACTTGGTTGGGTGCCGGCTAAACCTTCCCGGATTTGGTGTAACCGCGTGTCGAGATCTGTGTGTGGGTCAGAAACATACTTAATATAGTGACTAACAATTTTTTCTTTGTGCGTGGTGCTGATCATCCGCTCATATTGATCTGGGAACATCAAATACAAGATGGCATGTCGAAGATCATAAGCTCGATCACCTTTTGCTGGGATACCCTCCAGGATTTCATCGAGCATTGATTGGACTTGGGTTGAATCTGTTAATATTTGTACAGCATTCCCTTGCTCTTTTAATCGTAGAGCAAATGCAGCCAATAAATGGAGTTGAGCATACCGAAAATGATACTTTTGCGTGGTTCTGGTAAATCCATTCTTTTGAGCCGCCCAAATGGGATCATTTTCAGGTGGTAGAGTCAATCCGCTTTTCTGAGCAGCCCAACTAATATTGCGTAAACGTGTGGCAAGCGTGATGTTCGCAGATGGTAAATAGTAAACATAGTGCATATCAGCTGCCAACCCCCATAAGATTGGTGGTGCGCCAACAAGTTGTTGTTCTAATTTCTCGTTAAAATTTAATTCCCCTTCCAGGTTGGGGCTATCAATAACCTGCGTTTTCCAACGTTGCAAGTTGGCGATTGTCCATATCTGTTGGTCCGGCCAAATGAGTGAACGATCCTGCTGTAAGCAACGTTCCTGAAACAGGTGAAACGCCTCATAGAGTGGTTGGAATTCTGTCATGCGGGCCATATTACCTCCGATGGTGAATCTACTTGCGAGAAAGTCGAATACAAAATATTGCGCAATTCCTGGATCAATGGAAAAATTTGATTCAATGGTTGGTGTAAATTCAAAGTCGCAACGAATATCCGGATAGAGGTCTGCTCGACCATCAGTACTTTTGGTGGGAACTCTTCTGCTCCAAGCGTGTGTGGGTACAGAAGTAAAATATTCCGGCAATGAAATTGGGTTGCATAAGCTAGCATTTGATAAGCATCGCCTTCAGCGACTGCACGATATGACTGTCTAAGAGGAAGTGCCTTATTTTTTGTGTCAATAATCAGATTTGGTTGACCGGATAAACCTAATAAGATGTCAGGTTTTAGGGGAAACATCGGTTTCTCAGACGAGGGCATCGGTAAGACCAGGTGTCGCTTGGATGTGCTGCCTTGTAATTCAATTGGTAGATCTCGCCATTCCTCAGGCAGAATAAGCCGGCTGTAAGTTTGCAAAAAACTGGCGATAAACTGCTCAAATAGGCGATCCATATCAAAAACAAACGCAAATGCACGCTGCCCACCAGCCAACAACTGCACTGTTAGCCCTTCCAACAATAACCGAGCTAATTGAAAAGCAGGATAAAAGCGTTCATTCAAGCGATTGAATTCAATATGATCCAGGTCTACGGAACTTAACTGCGCAGGTAGGTGAACTGGCTGCAACCAGCTTTCAAGATCCGCCAACATCTGACGATTTTGTGTATCACGTGTAATCCGCTGTAACCGATCTACTGCAAGACGGAAAACCCGGTTAAGTAAAGTGTCTGGCAAATAATCATCGTAAGAGACATCCAACCCTTGAGTTAAGTTCGGCTGACGGGAAAATTGCCGTGCAATGTTCCATCGCCCGCGTACGTATGGGAGTAAATCTTCTCTCCGAACATAATCCTGGTGAAAGCCTTGTTGTAATTGGGTTAACAGTTCTACTGCGAACAGACGCGTAAGCATTTCAAGCCATGTGCCACGATTGGTACTTAATGATGCCAGGGATTGGTTATGCAATTTCAGGCGGCGCGCATGGGTTAGTAAGTTCAGAAAGTTTTGCGATGCAGAGACAGCCGCCCTTTTATAAGATGCTGAGCCTATGACCGCTTCAGCATTGGCTTCTGGGTCACAATCAATTTTAGGCAAGATTTGAATCGTGCGTCCCCCTGCCTGAATCACCCCCACAAATTGAGTGGCGCGCAATCCCTTGCGTTCAAGTCGGATCAATTCCTTTCCTGAATTTTGATTTAAACGATCCAAAATTTCCAACAATGGATCGTTGGCTGTTAAGCCAAGAGCCTGGTAAGGAATTGTTTGTCTCTCAAAAAGGGTTATTACGTTATCCATTGTTGTACTTTCCAAAATTCTTCAATTGAAAAACCATGAAACCTAAAAATAGAAGGGAATCCTTATAACGGTTGTAACTATCCCATTAATTATACGATCATCGACCGCAAATAAGTTTTTATAACATGTAGGCTTATGCTGTTCTGGTATTGATTCGCGGTTTTTATCTTAATTGTGGTATCCATCGAAATTCACGCTTGTAAAAAGTAATACATATGTATTACAATAATATCTATCTTGATTAAGGAGCCAAAATGCCCAGGAAAAACTCACCCACCAAACCAGTACGTTCTTTTCGACTAAGTTATGAGTGTGTTCGCCAATTGAAAGATTTAGCTGGCAATATGGGGCGCAGTGAAGGAGATGTCGTCGAAGTTTCTATTGATCGAATGTATCGGGAAGAGCTTAGATTTGGAAATTTGATGATCGGTGAAGGTAAAAAACCTGAAGATAACTATAAGACCGAAAAGGCAGAGGAATAGAATTGATTGCGGGGTTTGTTCACCTGGTTTGGAAGGTCATTTGGAATGTAGTTTTGGTTCTGGTATGTTCCGGTTTGATTTTTATTGGGTATAAAGCCAATCAACCTATGAGCGAATTGGTCTGAATTCTAACTTGTTGTCAGGAAATATCTTTAGATTCGAAGGATATGGCGAAGAAGAAACGGTATAAAATTCAGGCATAAATGCTATAACAAAGTGCATGGTTGGTGAAAATGCCCAGCAGGATTTCCTGCTAGTAGTTTTGGGTAGCACCTTCAGCGCCTAGTTGATCCTCGCTCACCACGGTGATATTGGTGATTTCGATGGCCCATTGGGGGAATGAAAAAAATTATATGAGGTCAACTTGCGTAATAATGAATTAATTCAGGCTTTTTTTCTTGGCACAACCAACGGAAATACCAGGTCGCTGGATAACTATTTCCGTCCTCACCCCATTCTTCATATAGTCGAGTATCAAGTCTAGTTAATATTGACACAAATGAATCTGAATCTACCTTCCCGCCTGCATCTTTAAATGAATCGACCGAATCCTTGATGCGTCGTCTAATTTTTTTGTCAAATTCATCAGCGTCTTGTTGCCATCGGCCTGGCAAGTCAAAGATATCTGGGAAAAGGAACAATTGATTTTCAGTACATACACCATTATCAACGATGGCCCAAACAGGTCCGATCTGCACTTGAACAATGTCTCTTGCAGGTCGAATATATGAATGAAAGGTCTCTGGTAGTGTGCGGAAATGAATTTCTGATAAGGGATCCTTATTTTTCTTGATTTTCTCATTGCAAGTAGAGCAGATTGGTAGAAGATTTATAGGATGGACACTTAATGCAGGATAGCTCGACCGTGGTAAGAAATGATCAATTGAACCTAAAACCCCTGTACTAGTTTTTTCCATCCAGGTGCCATCACAAGCTGGGCAAACATGCAATGAAGGGTTTTTCTTCAACGTCTCTGAATAAATTACTTGACCATTGATATCGCATGAGAAGCCAGTGACTTTGGCTGGAAAACCTTTTTTTACATTCGTAATCACATCATAAAAATTCTCAAGCCATTTTCCGACAGCTACAGATAAACCGGAAGGGAGATTCTGTTTGGGCTGTAGTTGGAAAACAAAACCAGGGTCATTAAGATGTTCATGATAAGTGATGTCATGTCGGAATGCATCAAGAATTGCTTTTTTGTCACCAACTACAGGGTGTTGGAAATAATCATTTAGTCCGTTTAGTAGATCGTCTTTGTAACTTAATAACCAATGGACAGTTTCTTGGCTAAAAATTATTGAGAGGTTAGCTTTATCTGAAGGGTCCTTGGTTAAGCTTAATTTCAATAGCTCTTCTTGAATAAAAACCGCTAGCCACAATGCATCAATACAATCTGGACGATTAACGGGATGAAGCATGTAATTCCTCCAGCCTGTCTTGAATTCGATATCGCCAATAACCGGGTCCAACTTGATCTAACAATTTTCGCAATTCTTCCTGGTTTCCTCTCTCGAGCGCTTCAGAAAGATAACGAGTAGCAAATGCACCGACCGATTTCTTCGTTTCAAACCAATCCACCATAATGTCGCTTGGGTCTACTGCAAGAATTGGTGTTCGTATCACCACTTCTTCAGACCACCCTTGTGAGTTTTTGGATAGGAGAGTAACTTGGGATTCGGTTACATCCGACAACATGATGCTGGAATGAGTGGTCACGATAACGTGGTTATAGTTGCCTGAAAGCATTTTATCTGCGATGTTGATGATTTCACGTTTCCAGTAATCGTTAAAGTGAGCTTCCGGCTCATCCAGAATAATCAGGCTGTCCTGCATATCCAGCATTGCCAACAAAGCCATCCGCCCCAGGAATGCTCGTTCCCCATCACTCAACCAATCCAGGAGAAACACGCTCGGGATATGAGCATTAGCGAATTCACCATCAACTGGTTCTATTGACTTCCTTTGTAAAAATAGATTGACTTCTTGCAAAGTGGGGTTGCCGGTGTGGGTAGGATCATCGTCAAGTTGAGAATCCAACGCTTCAAATAGTCCAAAAGCGCCGTTGAATTGATCGAGTATCCTTTCTACTGCACCAGGATCTTTGGTCAGGTCAAACATCGCCAACCGGTCAGAAGCCTGTTGTAGGATAGTGGGTGGAGGGTCAAGTTCCCTCAAAGTTTCATAGAAAGATTTATCTGATAGGCGGTCGTAGATGCGAAGTCGCAGGGAAAAGCCAGTTAACCGTTCGATGCCAACAGCATTCAACACATCGGCAAGTGGTTGGTGGTTGGTTGATTCTGGATCGGAGAGATGACGCAACAAACCACATAACGTGATGGCTTTCAACCGAGAACCGCGCAATAGCAGGAAAGATTTTTCCGCTTGATCGGAAGATACTGGCGTTTCTTGCTTTGCCAACTGTCCCGGCGCTTCCTGAATAAAACGTTTTGTCATATCGGTGAGGATTACTTTATCGGCAGATGAGGCGTATGCTGCCTGATACCGATGATTAAGAATATTTTCCCATTCCTCTTCTGAGCCGGTGGTGTAAATGATGATTCTTTCCGGTAAATATTGATGGTCCAGTACAGGGTTTCCCATGGTCTCTGGCTCACCACCCTGTATTTGAACAGTGGAAACTACCTGCCAGGATTTCAAACCGAGGCCCCAATATTTTCTGATTGACACATTGATGGGTTGACCTGTGTTTTCCAATTCATATTCAAGCTCATAGTGATATTCTGCGCCTTCCCCTGTTTGTAATGACGTAAATATCTCGACCAATGTACGCAGCAGGGTACTTTTTCCGGACCCGTTAACGCCCACCAGGAAATCCAGACGGTAACTCTCTTTCTCATCCAGCCGGCCATCACGGTCAAAACGTAAATTCAAGTCATGCAGTAGTAAGTGATCTTTTATATACAGGCGAATTAACTTCATTGCAGCGTTCCTCCAAGGAGTTCACGCTCGCTGCTCAACCGGTAATACTCCGCTCCATCAATCAAAACGCGAACCACTACTCCCATCCGCTCAAATAGATCCAATACCCTCACAAGGTCTGGTTCGGAATAACTGTTGTGCGAAACAAAATTTAGCATGTCTTGTTCAGTGTAAGGTTCCAGACCCGCTTGGCCATCTACCAGATCGGGGTCCACCTGTTTGATAAAAACATACCGAAGGTTATTTTGAATTTGTGTGTCGATATCCGAAACCCGAAAAGGTCTTGGAATAAAAATGCTCTCGTGCTCTTCCACCATGGTCTGGATGATGTTCCAAACATCTTTTTGGATGCCCTGCAGTTCTCCCATTGGGCTGATTTTCACCTGGCGAGGTGGAATCGATTCATTTGCCGCGGGCTTCATTTCCGCCAGGGTCAGCAATTTCCTGATCCGTCCTGCTAATTCCAATTGTGTCATATGAATATTTTTCAAAACTTCGGCCGGGCTTTCCAACCCTGCCTCGCTGGTTTCGCGTTGGCGCGGAAAGTAAGTGGCGGGTTGTAGATCGAGGTTGCTGGTTTTTTGAATAATATGGCTCGGTACAGCCACGCCCAGCACTTCACCTTCCCCAGTAAACACAACTCCGCACTGCCGACCGTCTGATTCGAATACAGAGCCGTCGTTCTCGTGAAAGAAGATTTCAAACTGCGCTGAGTTATTCTTCTCCAGATGGATACGCAACCAATAGTGTTTTCCGCTTTTCAAAAGGTACCCTTGCTCCGTAAGTTTCATTCCCTCCAGCTTTCCGGGCGGAAAAAGAATCAATGTTCCGCTGTTCTCATCTTGGGAGGCAGTCTCAATCCCGTTGGTGTCAAACGGGATCTCAATATCCCAGGGGAAAACGGTATCATCGGCTTCTTTGAACCGATTAGGAACATCATTGAGAAAGAATGCCGGACCTGCCGGGTACCCATTTGCATTAAGGACGATGCCCATCCAGACTGCATCCTCCCACTGGTTCGCGATCTGAAGGGGATAATTATTCTTCCGCTCGCCACGGATTTCTCCTCCCGCGTCGGTGAGTTGGATCGAATATGCGCCTTGTAGAAATGTCGCTTTGATTTCGTGGTCAAAACTTTGCAGCATGGGGAATGCAATCGGCTGGGTTTGTCCGTCGATCGCCTGAATGTTGGCCTGATTGATCCAATAGAAGCTGTTTTCGGAACCAGAGCCACCATCCACCAAATAACAGGTCTCGCGGGCATTCAAACGGGATAGCCGATTGACCCGAAAGCGCGAATTTTCATCGGTGAAGAGAACCCTATAACAGACCAGCCCCTGATCGGTTATGGCCAATGGAATGACCGCTTGAGTCTCCTTCCGGCTGCGGATCGCCGCAGTGATTAGGGGTAAATCATTGTGCTCAGGGTCCGGCTGGCGGTTGCGCCCGGAAGTAAAGCCGTCAAATCGGGGCTGGAAGAACCAGTTGATATAATCTGGTTGCCGTGTCTTTTCGATCAGCAGCGCGTGTGTGGCCACCTGGCTGTAAGGCTGAAAGGCGTCCTTGGGTAAAGTCACTACTGCAGTCAGCTCACCGTTTTCGATCCATCCCTCACGCAGAATCTGTTCGCCGCCACTGGTAGCAAACAGGGAGCCTGAGGGGACGAAAACAACCATCTGACCGTTTTCGCTCAAATGTTCATAGGCCAGGGCAGTCAGCACGGTTTCTGAACGGCCACTCAACTTAAAATCAAACGCCATATTAACCAGTGAATCATCCACTTTGGCGCCAAAGGGCGGATTCATCAAAACGCAATCAAATTGCGTTTCCTTTTCGCGTTTTCCAAAGATGGATAGGGAGTTGCCGATGCGAATATCTGGTTTTTCACTGCCGTGTAAGAGACAGTTGGTAAACGCCAGCCGCGCCCAGTTGGGAGAGATTTCCACACCGTTCACCTGAGGCGATTTTTCAGCGGCGGCCACCAAAAAACCGCCGCTGCCGCAGGCGAAATCGGCCAGGCGCGCTCCGGGAAAGATTTCCAGTAGTGATGCAGCCCATCGGGTGAGATGGCGCGGGGTGAAATAGCGCCCGCCAGGTTCCATGCGTTCCAAAAAGCCCGGGAAGACTTCATTGAAAATCTGCGCAGCTGGCGAATAATCCTGAAGCAACCCATGAACTGCGTCTCCAATTTGCAGGTAGCCGCTGATGCCCAGGGAACCGGTAAACTGCGGTACCAGTTGTTTGATATCCGGCAAACTCTTCAAGTATGGGAGTTTTTTCATCAGATCAGGCAGCAGGTCGATGGGCATGAATCCACCGCGAGTGTCTTGCTGCAACTCGAGCAATTGCCGGCGGCTGGATGTGATCTCGTAGAGCTCCCCGATCTGAAATTCTTCCCGCAGGAAAAAATAAGCCAGGTTCTCGATAATCGTGATTGGATCGGTCACACCGGCAGCAGTGAAGATCTGCCAGATTTGATTGATCCGACTATGAATTTCAGATTGGGATATCATCGCTTACAACTCCCCTCGAAAGGCTTGCGCCAAGATCGACTGCTCCATCTGGTTAAGTAAATTACCGGTCTTGTTGTTTCCAAGCTGGGCTTCTGCTACTTCTCTGGCTGTTGTTTGAACAAGGGTGATAATTTGCTGCTGGATAGTTAATGACTTTTCAATATTCTCTGGGAAGGGAACAGGAATCAAGTGGGTTTCCAAGAAATCCGCTGGAACTCTCTGCTGCCCAACTGCGCCGCGGAATTTAGTTTTAGCTTCCTGACGAAAAGTCTCCCGCCTAACAAAATAATAAATCCATTCAGGAAGAATTCTATTTGTTGGGCGGAGCACATGAAACTCAGTCGACCCAAACCCAAAACCATTGATCAACCCCCGCGCAACGGCAGCCTTGCCATTTTCCATACAAGGAGTGATTTTGGCAAACAAAACATCATTTTCTTCAAAGTAAGTGTAACCACGTTTAACTTCTCCAAATGGTCGAGTTTGTAAATCGGAAATACGACCTTCTCGATCGTCAACTGCAGCCATCGGAATAAAGGAAGTCATTGTTACATCGCTTTGGGAAAGATTACGTGGTCGTGTTGGATTGATCGTGCAAATATCTGACAGCGGAAGAAGCTTCCAACCTTCTGGAAGTTGCTCGTCATTAGTTGGGTATATCTCCGCCAGCACCGATTCCATCAACCGGTTGGTGTCGGCGACAATCTTTTCGTGCAGCCGGCGGGCTTCTGCAAGTTGATAAAGTAAAGCTTCTATTCTTGTTAATAAAGCTAATTGATCCTTTTCTGATACAGGATGAGGAATAAAAACAGATTTGATAAATTGCTGGTTTATTCCACCTTGGGCAGCCCCATGAAAGGAAGATAAAATCATCTTCTGCCCTGCCTGACTATATAAATAGTAAAAGAGTAATTTTTGATTAATAACCTCTGTATTGACTTTTAACTTGAAAACATGTTCATTTAGAATGGCCGATGAATATGGAAAATCTTTATTAACAAAAGACACTCTACCTGTTGTTGCTCCATCCTTAACAATCAATATATCTTCAAGTTCAATTTTTCCTCTACGAACTGTGGATGCAAATTCGGCAGGAACATAACGAATATGTGTAAAATTAAATCCACCTCTATTATTGATATGTTCAGCTCCAATACTTGGAATTCCTTCAGAAAAAGCTTTAACACCTCCGCTGGGACGGCTTCCTGATTCAAGAATTTTATATATATCACCAACACAAGATATGACCCAGTTTTTAGGTAACGAATTATTCATTAACATCATCACGGTCTCCATTACCTAGTTCTATATTCAAACTCTCAATAATAAGAGTTAGTTCTCGTAGTCTCTCCAATAAGGTTGTTGTGATTTCCCAAGGTTTTGGAATTGTTTTGTCTGACGTGATGTGGGGGTTTATCACTGAGAGATCAAATCCCTTGCTTTTCATTTCGTCAAGTGTTTCAATCCAAACTCTAGTCTGCTCGGCTGGCCTTGGCCCTTCTGCCTGATGTGCTTTGATTGCCACTTCCGAATCCCCGGCACTTGCTTGTGGCCTGGGTGCTTTTCCTGTTTTGTCATTTCTGTAGGTTTCCCACAGGCGGTGCACGCGCCACTGCTCGCGCAATTCGGTTGCCAATCCAAACGGTCGCTCTCCACCCTGCTGGCGGTACTGCTTCCAACGCTGCCAGACCTGGCGCAGTTCCTCAAAATGTTCGTCCCCAATCGGGCTGCCCTTGCTGAATTTCTTCAAACCTGCCGGGATGGGGAGTTCGTAATACAACACTTCTTGAGTTGGTCCCGGGCGCTCGAAGAACAGCAGCGCGGTCTTCACGTCGGCATAAGGCGCAAAAGAACCCGGCGGCAGGCTGACCACCATAAATAAGTTGAACTGTTCCAGCAGGTCTTTCTTCACTGTGGCAAAAGCGCCGCTGCCAAACAACGTGCCTTCGGGCACCACCATGGCGCAGCGCTTGCCCGCTCCGGATTTGAGCTTTTTCATTATGTGTTCAATGAAGAGCAGTTCGGTGGCATTGGACGGTACCGGGAAGTTATCCTGCACGGCGGCGTTTTCGGTGCCGCCAAAGGGCGGGTTGGTCAACACCACGTCAAAACGCTCCGTTGGGGTGGTCTTCATCGGTTCTTCCAGCGTGTTGCGCCGGCGAATTTTTGGGGAGGTCACCCCGTGTAGCGCCAGGTTCATCATCCCCAGCAGCGCCGGCACAGCTTTCTTCTCATTGCCGTAAAAAGTCTGGGTCTGCAGGAAGGTATCCTGCTCAATGGTGCGCTGCGGGTTGTGGCTGCGAATATGATCAAAGGCGGCTGCCAAAAATCCGCCTGAACCGCAGGCTGGATCATAGACCGTCTCACCCAACTGCGGGTCAATCACTTCGACCATAAAACGAATGATCGGGCGCGGGGTGTAAAATTCACCGGCGACTTTATTTTCATTACCCAGGCGTTTGAGCAGGGTTTCGTAAACATGCGATACGGTGTAAACATCATCCTGGTTAAGGAAGTCAATTTCATCAACGAGCTTGAGCACGTCTTTAAGGTTATATCCGGAAGCGCACACCACTACGTTGCGTTCGGAGAAGATGGAGGAAATCGTCTCGCGGAACGGGTCGCCGTGCAGGCTCTGCAGGCTGGGAATCAAGCGGGTGTGCACGAACTGGATCAAGTCATCTGCCGGCCAATCCTTGCGTGCCCAGTTCGCCCAGGCCAGGTCGCCTTCCAGAATGCGCTGATAGGTCTTGCCTTCCAAAGCCGCTTCGGTTTGCCAGATCTCTTCCTGGGCATCCAAAAAGCGCAGGAAAAGCAGCCAGGCTAAATGTTCGATATATTCCATCACCCCGCCACAGTTGTTGTCGCGGCGTAAAATCTTGCAGGCCTGCCACATGTCATTGGCGAGGGTTTCGCGCGTTTGTCCGTTGGTTAATGCCAAAATGTCACTCCCATATTGATAAAATAAAAGATTGCACTTGCGGTAAAAGCTCTTCAGCCGGGGGTGCGTCCGGCACGAAGGGTAAGAGTTGTTGCGCCCATTCATTGCTAGCAACAGATAATAGATCTTTAAAAATAAAATCGTTTGGAGATGTGTATGCAATATCTCGGATAACGCATTTCTGATTCAATAGAGGTATTAAATCAGTCGATTTTAGACCGGGAATTTGCAACAAATTCCACAAATCATAATAATCCCGGCAGACTCGGCTGGCGCCCCAACCGCGTTCCTGCAACCGTGCTTTGCTCTGTAAAAGTGCTCGTAATTTCTCTGCGGTGATTTCTGCCAGAGAATACACCGGGATGCGTACATCAATCTCCTCAGCAAACCCGTGCAGAACCGGACGAATTTCCACTGGTGTAAGAATGGGCTCGTCCACCGTGATCTCCACCTTGAGCCGGCATAACGGCTGTCGTTGCTCTGGGAATAGAACTCGTACCAGGTAAGCTTTTTGGTCGCCTGGATGAGGTTGTTTCAACTGAAGCAGTTCCAGTTCAACCCGAAATGGTCCACGTTCACCTAACATTTCATCCATGGAGTGAACAACCGTCTCCATCAGGGAATCGATTTGTTCGATTGCTCCCATCACTCGTGTGGAATAATCCAGGTCTTCAGAAAAGCGGTAATCCGCGAAATAGAGCTTTTTTAGCGCAGTGCCGCCTTTTAGTACTAAGTTCTCACCCAGCCCGTCCACGTAGTTAATCGCAGCCAGCAGATAACTCAACGCATAGTCCTTTTCAACGATATACTGCTGAACTTTCTTGTTCTGGGTGACCGATTTGATCATCTGGGTAACGTTGGGCATTTAGAACCTTTTCAGATTTTCAGATATATGCCAGCGGGAATTCTTATTAACACTTGTTTCTTCAAGGCCAGGATCCAATAAATAGTACCGTTTTACTGGATAAACTCGTAAACTTTCGAGGCTGTTCCCTGCATAGCCGAGATTTTCCAGTGACCAACCCAACCGTTTGATCACAGAGCCCATATCGTACTTTAAGGCATAATCCACCAATTGATCCACATTGATTTGGTTAATGGCGTTTTCCAGAATTTCAATTGCAGCGGAAAAACCGCCGAAAATATCTGGGCGAGCGATTAAATCCAAGGCGGTACGTTCTCGATCTGTAATGTTTACCTGTTGCCATGAGTTTACCCAGATTTTCTGAAATCCCCAAAAAAGGTTGGGGGCAACATGGATGAATTCAAAATCATGTCCCGAAACCGTCCAAACTGCCCGCCCGCGAGGGCTGTGCGCCTTTCCGGTTCGCATTTCAGGTGTAATCACCTTCGTTGGGGTTGTGGCCTGTACCATGGTGGGGTTCTGGGTCGTAAAACCATGGTGGGCGCAGGCGGACCAATGACTGATCGCTATCGGCTGGATTAACGCTGCCGCAATCGCATAAACCGGGACTTCTTCAGAATACAATGGGCTCTTGACTAAATAGGTACCGCGCTTTAGGATCTCAATCCAACCAGCATCAGCTAACGTGCTCAAAAGGTAACGGAGGTGGCTAGTTGATAGTCTCTGTGTGTTGGCAAGTGGCTTGATCTGCTCCAATGTAAACAAAGGACCAAATTCCTTGACGGCTGCCTCAAGCAACAGTAAGCCTTGCGATTGTGAGTAACGGGGTTCGTTGTTCATCATTTGCACTATTATACTGCGATAATTAGTTTTGGGCTAATTATCGCAGTAAGTTAGTTCAATTAATCGTAAATACGTCTCTGCAACTCGGCTAAATTTGCCTGTAACTTTGGCAAAGAACCAAAGCGGCGCGCTACGCCAGGTGCCTGACCCATTTCAAAAAACGGCGGTAAGCGAAAAATCCTCGGATCGCTGATTTCATCCACGCCAGTTGCACGATACTTTTCTAACAGTGCCAGCAACACTTCTTGGGCTGGTTTGGATTGCGCCTGAAGAAACCGCGATTCACGGTTTACAAAAGCCGTTGCTCTTTCGGAGCGGGTGCGCAATGGTGCGCCAAAGGTTAAATGTCCCAGCAAGTCAAACTGATCCGCTTCGCTTTGCCCGAGCACGTCGGCGATTACATCCACATAAACCGAAGCGGCTTGAAGGTCAGTCAGCAGCTTTCTGCGCGTTGCGGCATTGATCCAGGTATTGCGCAAATCGTCTAGTTTCTGAGCCTGGCTAACCTGCCGTACTTTATCTCTGGTGTAATCCAGATATTGCTGCTGGGTGAGCTGCTGGCCTGAACCTTCGATGACAAAAACCGCTTCGTCGGCGATCCGTACTTCCAGGCCTTCGACGCGAATACGACCGACCGGTTCACCTTCAGGACTCAACTCAACATCGACAGTCGTGGTTTCATCGGCAAGGGTCTGAACTTGAAGCTGCCTACGACGAAAACCGGTTCCGCTGACAATGAGGGATAGACT
>LDZU01000074.1_pt1 | contig 19491 bp, 9 predicted proteins | sample 615531 | NCBI WGS metagenome assembly LDZU01 (sample SAMN03408293, study PRJNA278302) | terrestrial metagenome | isolation source: oil reservoir sample SB2 | place: USA: Alaska, North Slope, Schrader Bluff formation | collected 2011-09 | reverse complement strand
GTCCAGATGAAAATTGTTACCAACGGACCGCTGAGAGCCGGGCTGGTGATGAGTTTCCGAAAATTTTCCCACCCGATGGTGATTTGAAAACCGGGTGTGAGGGTCGAACCATCCGATGCAGTGAAAGTGCCTTCGACCGGGCGGTAAATTTTGCCTGTTTCGTTATCCACAAAAGCGTCAGAGTCGGCGTGGTAGGTATATTTTTGCTGGAACTGCGCAACGACATCCATGGATTTGATCTTGAAGGTATCAGGAGCAATGCCAAATTCCAAATTACCCAATTCAGAAATATAGCGAATGGCTTCGGCGCGTGTGAGACGTTGATACCCCTGAATACTGAGGGGTATGCCCTCCTCATCGAATGCACCCACACCGGAGATATTCCCGTTTCCGTCTTGAGGTGGTTCATCGACCTGTACCAATAACGGTTCTCCCTTATCTGAAATCAGCCAGAGGAGAAAGTCGCCAGAAGGGGAGCGGAAAGCAGTCCAGCTATACGTGTCAGCGCCTGTGGGGAGATATTGCTGTTTTTCAATGAGGTTAATGCTCTGCTGTTTGGTCAACAAATGTCCATCGCTATAATTGGTGAAGGCAGTATATACCGTGAAAACGAGCGGGTAAAGGACCATTAAAATCATCAACGCCAAACCCGGCGACAGCCAGCGCATGGGAAGCAGTTTATTATTCAAGAAGACAATATTGAGACCGAGCGTGATCAATAATAAAACAGCGAAAAGAAGCCATACGCCATCGGCTGCCAGTGTGTACAGGAACCAGATCGCAAAAGCATCGACCAGCGCCAACCCCAGCATCTTGAAGATAATTTGAAGGAGGGGAGGGAAAGAAAATCTTGAGGGCGCAAATGCGCCCTCAAGGCTACGAACGTTCTTTTTCATTGATTGATTGCGGTCCGAATTTGTTCGGCAGCGTTCCTGAAGGCTTCTTCAGGAGACTGCTGCTGCTGGAAGATGATGGCTTCTGCATCTCCCCAGGCAGTCCAAACCGCTGACATGGCTGGAATGGCGGGCATTGGAACAGCATTGACACCGGCTTCCCCAAAAGCGACCATATCAGGATCCTCGGTTACATCGCGGATGGGAAGATAAGCGGATGGACGAGGATTGGCATCATACATAGCCTGCATGGTATCTTCTGTTGCAATAAATTCAAGCAGGAAGGTTTGAGCCAATAAAGGATCTTTGCTGAACGAACTGATCATGAAACCCTGTACGCCCAGGAAAGGTGTAGCAGTGGCAGTGGCGTTGGGAATGGGGCTGATGGCGTAATTTACACCAGATTCTCTAATTTCACTCAATGCCCATGGGCCGGTGATAATCATGGCGACCTGCCCATTCTTGAACATGGAATGCATGGTGCCGTAATCGACACCCGCAGCTAAATGCCCTTCCTTAACCATGGTGTCCAACCAGGTGGCGGCGGCGATTGACCCTTCGCTGTCGATGCCCACATCGGTGGGATCATAACTGCCGATCTCATCCCGACCAAAGACGTACCCGCCAAACGCGGTCATGATGGGGAAGAAATGGTAAGGGTCATTCTCCTGCAGCGCATAGCCGTACTCAACGCTGCCGGCATCTTCCAACTGGGTGGCGATCGCTACGACCTCATCCCAGGTGGTGGGCGCATCCGGCACTAAATCAACGTTGCGGAAGAAAGCCAGGTTTTCCGTAGCGTAGGGGACGCCATATAGCTTGCCATCATAGGTGAAAGCATCCACTGCGGGAGCGAAGAAATCAGATGTCTTTTCCCCCAGATCGATCTCCGCGAGCAAGCCATTGGTTACCAGTTCACCCAACCAGTCGTGGGCACCAACGATGATATCGGGACCTTCCCCGGCAGGTCCGGCAATTTTTAACTGATCGCGGATATCTCCGGAACCCATTTCCTGAACGATGATCTCAACGCCGTATTTTTCGGTGAATGCTTTCCCGATTTCTTCGATGATGGGTGCGCGAGTTTCATCAGCCCATACCGTCAATTCTGAAACAGTGGGTTCAATAACTTCCGCTTCTTCAGCGGGAGCAGTTTCTTCCTCAGCGGGAGCTTCGGCAGTCGTTTGTGCGGCTGAGGATGAACATGCAGTTAACATCATAGCGGCAACCATCAAAAAGCTTATTGCCAGATAAATCGTACGCTTCATTGTTATCCTCCTTAGGATATAATAAATTGACTTATTTTTTTGTTGATGTTCTCTTTCTTATGGGGAAGAGAACATCATCTTTTAATGCGACAATATGCCATATATGCTCAGCAATCCTCACCTCCTTTTTTTAAGTCGATTTGAAAACCTAATTGAAAGAAAGACAGATTCTCATCAACGGTATTGCAATTCTGGAAATGACCTGAACAGACATTTCTTCCTTAATTGCGTTTATTAATGTCCTTAAAAAAATAACGATGAAAAAAACTCAAAAACCAATAAATTGATGCGAACCGGCTTTTATGCCCTGGTGGATTCGCGTAAGACCAGCCTGGTGGGCAGGAGAATTTTTTGTGGTTTCTCCTTGCCTGAAATTGCATCGATAAGCAGTGAAGCTGCAATGGTACCTTTTTCAAAAATGGGTTGGTGGACCGTTGATAACGAAGGATTCGTAAATGCCGCAGTGGGGATATCGTCAAAGCCGATGACCTCCAGATCTTGCGGTACATGCAATCCCAGTTGTTTGGCGGCTGCTAAAATCCCGATTGCCATGGCGTCACTAAATGCAAAAACAGCACTGGGATGAAATCCGGATTGCCAGGCAGCGAGAAAAGCATCCTGTCCACCATCCATACTAGTAAGCGCTTGCACCATCATGCTGAAGTCAAAGGGAACGTGCGCATCTTGAAAGGCACGATAAATACCGTTATAGCGGCGCCCACCAACGCCGTAGAAAATATCGCTGTTGTGCGATGGTTCTGGTTTTTCAAACGTGAGGATCATAAGATTGGAGTGTCCCTTGGCTAGCAGATAGCTGGTAGCTTCATAAGCCCCCTTCTCATCATCAATATTAACCTGCGAGACGGTACTCGCCTCTCCATCTACGATGATAAAGCGCACATGGCGCTGGCGAAGCGGCTCGATCTCGGAGTGATTTTCGTTGAGCCCCAGCACAATAAAGCCATCTACCGGTGCGCGCTGGGTGGCTTTAAGGAGGCTGCCCTCATACGGAGAGACAAACAGGGCACTGAGGGAATGCTGGTCGCAGATAGAGCCAACCCCATTCATGAATTCAGCGATAAAGGGATTTTGAAAGCTAGCGGTGATGCTCATAGGAACCAGGACACCGATAACACCGATGCTGCGGGAAACCATGGCACGGGCAATGGCGTTGGGGGCGTACCCCAATTCTTCGGCAACGGAAAAGATTCTTTCGGCTGTCTCTGAGCTGATCTGGTTGGGATTATTGAAAGCGAAGGAGACAGCGGCGATGGAAACCCCGGCTTTGTCTGCTACATCAAGAATGGTCGCTCGTTTTGTCTTCATATTTACTAAAACGTTTAAGTAAAATTATAGCAAGAAACAGGGGAAAGTCAATGGGAGAGGGGAAAATTGAATGTTTTTGGGGATGAAAGGAAAGGGAGAGGTTTTTCACCGGTGTGCACGAATGGGACTTTTGGGACAAAAATGCATTCACAGAACGCACCACCAAACATCCCAGATTTATTGACAAGTAGGCGGGAGCATTCATTTACTTTATCAAAACGTCATCCCGCACCGCGAGGGATCTCTCCATAAGTATAGTAGATATTGTCCTCCTTGCGGAGGTTCCCTACATTAAGTACTTTAGGAAGACGCGCACTTGATGATATATTAAGAACATGCTAAACAATTATTAATAAGGAAAGCCCAAGTAACTAAATTTGCTATAAATCAATAACAAAATAGGGGAGGTAATATGCAAAAGACTTTAGAAGGATGGGAAAATTATTTGAGGTCATTCCTGAGCCATATCCACTTGCTTGCAGAAATTCCCTTGGACTATTCCGATGTGGGGAACCTTAAAGGATTGATACGCGATTTGATACGTGCGAAAGGGATCCAGGATGCCACAAATGTACTCGCCAATGAATTCCCAACGGTCTTTATCACTTATTTATCAGCTTTTTCAGCCATTAACACGGAAGCTGGTTATTGGGAAGCCCTCGCAGATAGCCTAAATGCACCAAGGCATCTTCACAATCTGAATTGGCATAAAAATTACCTTTCTATTTTAAAAAAGCTTCAACTAAATAGTTTTGAATATACCGGGTCAATGAAATATGTCACAACAATCAGGATCCACGGAGGTATTCCTGCCTATTCGCTTCCGGATTATTTTGAATTTCTTCTTTTTCCCTCCTTGGAAAAATTTTTTTGGAGAGACCTCCCGGCTGATGAATTTATTAAAAATTTGCTCAACGGTGAGTTCAGGTTTTATGGTGACCATACAATATTAAATTTCTTTGAATTTAGCGGGGAGGTGGGGATTAGTTATCTGCTGGCATGCCAACAAATGGTAAAGGACGTAAAGGAAAAAGGTTATTTTGAACCTTCTCTAGAAATGAACCTACCCTCCTACGTAGTGGATGCCTTTGAAGATTTCAGGCAAAGAAGGGAGGGGAAAAAAAACGGAGAATCTGCCCCTAAGATTATATGTGATTTCTATGAGAAAACGTTCACCTTAAGATTTCCAAAGCTGTTCATCTCCCCAAACCTCGTGGAAAATGATTTGTTCTGGCGCGTTGTAAACCTTCGGAATGGAACCCAACAGGATTTGCCTATCCGGCTTTTACGTTCTGGTATTAATGTAATTGTTTCAGGAGATTCTTTCAAAATTGATGAACCGGTAATCGAATTATTGATTTCATTAATAAGCAAGTCAAATAACGACCATGAAGTTACAACGCATCGTACGTGGAAGGTGCCAGTTTTTCCCGCTTCCGGAAAGTCACCCCTGATGGTTTGGCAGAATATCCAAGAAGAACCAACTCTGCTTCGCTGGCGACAAAAAATACCCGCAGAAGCACTAGCTGTCATTCTTCCAAACGACTGCAGCATTCTAGTCGACGGTGTGGAAAAATGTATAGGGAAGTTTGGCAATCTACCGAATGCTTTTTCAGATTGGAAATTGGAGGTTTGGAATTTTTCAGAGTCAAATTACATCCTAGTTGAGAGAAATAATGATTTTCCTTGGCCGCCTATCCCAATAAAAACAAAACCGCCAGAGGTCTCATTTACGCGCGCAGAACCTTATAACAGGGATACGGATCCAAACGGCTCGCCATTGTTTATTAATCAAATACCTTCGCTACGGTTTCCTATTAATGAAATATCAGCCGATCTTAGTAAATGGAAGATAACGATAAAGGCTGAAGGAATCGCGCCAACCCAATTCTTCAACACTTTTTCATTAGATGAAGCCAAAGACTCGCTTAGCCAAAATGGGGATATCCACGTTTTGGATTTAAGTTACCTTTTTGGCCAGAAGCCGGTTATAGGGACTTACGAGATTCAAATCAACGGTCCATTTGGTTTCAACCAGGCGCTTTATTTCAGGGTTTGGCCTAATTTAACTATTTTAAATTTACCGAGTAGTATTGAAGCCATTTCTAAAGAGAATATCGAATTTACTATTGCATCAATATTAGATTTTGAATGTGAATGCCAGGCCGGTGTAGAACAGGTATCTGTAGAAAAAACTGTTGGATTATATAAAATAACTGCCTCACCAACAACTGAACGCGTTGATTTATATTTAACTACCAGAACAGAGGCGGGGTTACCGATACGGGTACCATTATATGTTGCCATCCCAGGCGCAAAATGGTTGTTGGGCGGTATAAGCACAATAACACAGACAGAAAATGAATGGTGCCATCAAGAGGTTTCCATCTCAATTGATTTACTCCTGCAATCGCAACAACCCTGCCTGCATCTTCAAGTGTATGGACAGGATGTGGATTGTGAGAACAGCCGATTAACGCTGTGTGATCCTACCCAAGCATTGGGCGAGATTCAGGCGATCAACCCTCAAGGAAATATCATGGGGGGACAAACAATTTATTTTGACCTTTCCGGAATAAAAAATAATTTAACGCAACTTACTGATATTTCCATCTTCCAAATAAAAGCGGAAATTCACTGCCGATATAAAAAAGATGTTTTTTATTTACCCCTGGTTGCATTGAAGCGAGAATTGCAAATTTCGGATGTTAATTTAGAGGAATTGAATAGGGATGATCTAAGATATCGCCTTACTTGGCAAGAACCATACCCTTTAAAGAATCGAAGGTTTTTACTTTGGTCTGCTTGGCAGCCATGGGCTGATCCTATTGAAGTCCAGATTCCAGATGATTCCTTTGGGGTATGTGAATTTGGCGGGTGCTCATTGCCACCTTCACATTATCGTGTTGCGTTTTATACTGCCTTCCAATGGGAAGAGAAAAGGATGGAGATTCCCAAGGATGAATATTTTGATTTAAAAAAGGCTGATGCACAGAAGAAAATCAATGAGGTCATACAAGAACTTCAAAAGGCGAAGGGTAATAAATTTATCTTGCATTTTACGCTTGCGTGCATTTATCAATCGGAAAATCTGGCAGAGAATTTAAAACATGAAGTCGATTGGTGTATTGAAAATTTGGATCAAGCATCTCTCCTAAAGACTATTAGTTTTTACCATTGGTTGGGAAAAGTGGATCCTTCATCTCAAAAAGCTGTGGCTTTAAGAATGCGTAAACCTGAAATGTTGGGATTATTATTTCAAAACTATGAGGATAATAATCCAATAAGGAAGGAATATGTTGAAATCCTCGCCACAATCAAGATTGGTTTCATGGATCCGAAGATTCCTTGGTTATTGTTGGAACATTCTAATAATCCTTTATTGGAATTTCGAAGTTTTACTTCACTTGTTGAAAATGAAGAAGATGAAGTTATCGGAGTAATTCTTAATTGGATTGATCAAGGACGCCTGGATATCGGGGACGCGGTGGAAATTATGTGCAGAAATCCTGAATTCGCATTGAAACATCTAATCATGATGAAACTAGATAACCCATTGGCTGAAATACTGCTAAAAAAAATCTTTGATCAATGCGGTGATGTGAGCGATTATATTAGGAGTGGGTATCGTGTAACGACCGAGATTGGCACCGGTAGACTCATAAAAATCTTGGATGACAAAGGAAATGAAATTGATCATCTTCTAGAGACAGCCAACGAAGGGATTCTTCTTGTAGGTTTGCATGATGAAATTTGTGGCGAGTTGGGCGAGTTGGTTGAGATTGACTTAGCTAATAGGATAATTCGTTTTCCAAATGCTGAGCGATTGTATAAATGCACAAAATGCAATCGTTTTGTATCAGCCAGTCAAGAAAAGGTGATTAATAACCATAATAAAATTGCACATGAGGGATTAGGTCCGGCGTTTAGACCAATTCAATCAAATACAATACCACTTGAAACTGACCCTGAATTTGAAAGTGATAAGTTGGAACAAGAAAATCCAAATTAATAAGGATTAAAAGGAATAAATAATGGCAATTCACCCAATCAAAACAACTGAGAAGATTAAACAGGATTACTTCAGTTATTTACAGACAATCAAACCATTTAAAGAGAAATGGCTTCGTGATGAGTTTGCTAGCGCTATCCGTGAACCGGATATGTTAGTAAAGGGTCCCATTCTTGAGATTTCTCTCCCATACAAGAAAGGGGCAACCTTGATTGAACTTGTGAATGAGGGGCTTTTATCTAGGCAGTTTGAAAAATTGGAGACGGATGAACTACCTTTGGATCGTCAGTTATTCATCCATCAGGAAAAAGCTATACGGAAAATTCTCGATGGAAGGAGCATTGTCATAGCAACTGGAACAGGCAGTGGTAAAACAGAGGCGTTCCTACTTCCAATTCTGAATTATTTAATGCGGGAAGAAGAAAATGGCACCCTTTCAAAACCCGGCGTCAGAGCGCTTTTGCTTTATCCAATGAACGCCTTGGCGAACGACCAGATTAAGCGGTTGCGAAGATTATTAAATAACTATCCTAAAATCACGTTTGGCCGTTATGTGGGAGAGACTAAAGACCGAAAGGATGAAGCAAAAGAGGTTTTTGCATTAAATTATCCCGAAGAGCAGCCACCATTAAAGAATGAATTGCTTAGCCGTGAAGAAATGCAGGAGACTCCCCCGCACATTCTATTAACCAACTATGCTATGTTGGAGTATCTGTTGCTCAGACCGGAAGATTCACCGCTGTTTGATGGTCCTAATGGTAAATTTTGGCATTTCATTGTCCTCGATGAGGCGCATGTATATGATGGGGCAAACGCGACAGAAATTGCGATGTTGATACGCAGATTGGTGGACAGAATTGTCCAATCCCAACATGGACGTTTGCAGGCCATCGCCACCAGTGCCACATTGGGTGGTGGCAAAGAGGATTTTCCTTTGATTGCAAAGTTCGCTATGGATTTGTTTAATCAATCTATTGTTTGGGATAATAACAATCCAGATTTGCAGGATGTGGTTGAAGCGGAAAGAATCCCAATCGAGTTAGGGGAAATTTGGGGCAAAGGCGATGCTGGCTTTTATGGTGAAATCAACCGGATACTCAATGAAGCCAGGGAAAACGATCAAAAAAATAGCGAGGGCTTTAGAAAAATTGTTGACTGTTGCAGAGATTTTAAAGTACCTGCTGATATCATCACTTCCGCAATAAAAGACGCAAAGTTAGAATCAGATGATCTCACTGCCAGGTTTCTTTTTAACATATTAAAAGGCGATAAAAATGTTCATTCAATTCTTAATTTGTTGGAAAAGAGTATCGAAGGTGAAAACCTGGATATCCATGCTAACCCCTCGTTATTAACTGAAATTGCAAAAAAAGTATTTGCTGAAGATTTAAACCGAAACCAGACTATTGTTGATTTAATCAATTTGGCGGTATTTTCCAGGAAAAATGGCGAGGATCTCCCTTTGCTTCCTGCAAGATACCATCTCTTTGTGCGTGCATTGGAAGGCGCATTTATTTGTTTAAATGAGGAAGCGCATAAAGAAGAAAATGGCATTGTCAAAAAGCGACTATTTCTTAAGAGGCAAAAATATTGCCCGCATTGCGGTAGTCGTGTGTTTGAAATTGCCAATTGCACACGTTGTGGAACCACGTATCTCATTGGGGATGAGAAAACAGGGTTGGATCTTGAAGAGTCTGAAATTAAGAGCCACCAACTAGATCCGGAGATTGATTATCTTATTCAGTCAAGTGTTTTATATGATGCGGTGGCTGCAGCGCATACAAATTATTATTTATTAGGAAAAGAATACCACGATCTTAATGAAGATGAACTCATTGCGGGCGAAGAGAGTGCTGTTGATATTAATGAGAGTTTTGAATATGAACCAAAATTACTGTGCCCTGATTGCGGTCAGGTTCAGAACCTCGGTCCTAAGCGCTGCCAATGCTCAGTCGATTTAATCCCCATATATAAAATTGATATTGGTCGTAAGAAAATCCTACGGCGTTGTGTTAGTTGTTCCACCAGAGCGAGCGGTGGGGTTATATTTAGATTCCTGACCAGCCAGGATGCCCCAGTATCCATCATTGCTGATGCACTTTATCAAGAGTTACCTGCCGCGAATGATCGGTCAAAGAAAGAAATTCCTGGCAAGGGTAGAAAGATGTTGCTATTTACTGACAGTCGTCAGAATGCTGCATTTTTCGCGCCTTATATCGAAAGAGCCCACAATAAAATCTTACGGCGCCGTGTCATTTTAAAAACTGTTCTGGAAGATGATCAGGCCAGGCAAGGTATATTCGGTTTGGAGGATATCCTGCCCAGGTTGCAACATCAGGCAGATAGGGCTGGTTTGTTCGCGTTGAATGACACTCCTGACCAGCAAAAAAGAAGAATGGCTGTCTGGTTGATGCAAGAATTTTCTCCATTGGATAGAAGAATTTCCCTGGAAGGATTAGGATTGATCCGCTTTGCACCTGTTTTTCCAAAAAGCTGGAAGAATCCAGAGTTCTTGCAAGAAGAACCTTGGGAACTTAATCCAGAAGAATCGCAGATTCTCATCATCCACCTATTAAATACTCTACGATACCAGGGAGCAATTACATATTTAATGAGCGAATCAGTGGACCTTATAAAAGATGAAGAGTTTGCACCCAGACAAAAACATTTTTATTTCCGCCACCAAAATAGTAACCAAAAGAAAGGTATCTTTAGCTGGATGCCATCAGAGGGATATGGCAACGCGCGCCTGGATTATTTATTGAGGATTTTGGAAAAGAAAGGATTTGATGAAAAAAACAGAAAAGAAACTGGACTTGAATTATTGAATAATTTAGGTTTCTATCTAATAAAAAATCAAGAAATTGCAGATGTATTTTTGCAAATACATACAATCCCACAAGAAGGAGTAGCATTCCGGATCAATCATAAATTCTGGCATATTTTCCCGGATGCCTCAATCGATAATCATTGGATGATCTGTGATAAATGCTTGACTATTGTCTATGGTTCAATAGCCAATACCTGTACTACCTATGGGTGCAATGGTAAATTAGTGGATATTGGCCAATATTCTGATATTTTAGAAAATAATATTTATCGACAAAAATATCAAAGCGAACATATTGTTCCTATGATTTCCGAAGAACATACAGCGCAGTGGAAACCACAAAAAGCGGCTGAGGTGCAAAATAAATTTATTCGCGGTGAAATTAACCTATTAAGTTGCTCCACTACATTTGAGTTAGGGGTGGATATTGGAGACCTGCAGATTGTTATGTTGAGAAACATGCCGCCCACGACAGCTAACTATATACAAAGGGCAGGGCGAGCAGGACGTAGAACAGATTCGGCTGCTTTTGTAACCACATATGCTCAGCGACGCTCACATGATTTAACCCATTTTGATAATCCAACAAAAATGGTTTCTGGAAAAATCAAACCACCAAGTGCAAACATAAATAACGAAAAAATCATTGAGCGCCATGTAAGGTCCATTGCATATGCTGCATTTGCTCGTTGGGCTGATCAGGAACAAGGAAAACGTTACCGAAATGTTGGTGATTTCTTCTTTCCTAATATGCCACGTTCAGGTTGTGAATTATTTAGAGAATATTTAAGTTCAAAACCAAAAGAATTGGAGGACGCACTTATAAGAATATTGCCACAACATAAACTTCAAGAAATGAGAATTAATGATTGGAAGTGGTTGATTAAAATATTTAATAATGAGAATAATGGATTTCTAGATATTGCAGAAAATGACTTGAAACTTGAAATAAATACATTCAAACAATTACAGCGAGAAGCTGCTGATAAAGAAAATTACACAGATGCAAAAAAATTTCAAGGCATTATTCGGCAAATATTAAGCAGAGAAATTTTGGGATACCTTGGCTCGAGAAATGTACTACCCAAATATGGATTTCCGGTTGATGTAGTTGAATTGAAAACAAACCATTTGTTTGGCATTAATAATTCTGATGATATTGAATTAGCAAGGGATTTAAGGATTGCAATTTCTGAATTGGCTCCCGGGGGCGAAGTCATTGCAGCAAAAAAAGTATGGCATAGTGGTGGTATTCATTTATTGCCAGGAAAGCAATTAGAGAGATTTAACTTTGCAATTTGTTCAAATTGTCAAAGGTTTCACTATAGCTTTAATGATCTTCAACCAAGTTGCAGCTGTGGTACATTACTTGCAGGTGCAAGAACAAAGGGTGTATTTATAATTCCAGAAAACGGATTTATCGCAATCAATCAGGTTGATAATCCAGGAGAAAATCCCCCAGAGAGAACATATGCGTCAAGAGTATATTTTGCCGATTACCATTTGCCAGATTCGACAGATATCGAAGTCAAGGAACTCAAAATCGATCAAAATCTTTCTTCGTCGGATATCCAAACTTATAAGCGGGTTTCACCAAATGGGTGGCTTGCTTTAGTAAATGATGGTTACGGGAGAGGATTTTATCTATGCAACATGTGTGGTTGGTCATCACCAATTCCAATAGGTCCAGGTCTAAAATTCAATACAACCCATAAAGATCCACTAACAGGTAGAAGTTGTGGAAATAGGAATATTGACCATATTAATATTGGGCATCATTTTATGACAGATGTTCTTGAAATTCAATTGAAGGGGAAATTACTTTTGTTACAGAATTCTTCCGCGATGATTTCTCTGTTATATGCTCTGTTGGATGGAGCCAGCGAAGCAATAGGTATCCGAAGAAATGACATCGAGGGTACATTCTATTATCGGGCTTATGGAGAACCCTTATCCCTGATTATTTATGATAATGTTCCAGGTGGGGCGGGGCATGTGGAGAGAATTTATCAAAAGTTATACGATAGTGCAATAAATGCACTATACAAGGTAAAGAATTGCGAATGTGGTGAAGACACTAGTTGTTATAATTGCCTGCGTAATTATCAAAACCAACGATTTCACGACAAACTACAGAGAGGAATGGCAATGGATATATTATCTTCCATGGTCAATAGATAAACTATTCCTAATTAAGAACATTATAATGGGATTGATATTTACTAATACCCCATCTCCTTCTTCCATCCCCCTCCTCCAGCGCTTGCTGCACCGCCTCCATCGCCAGCCCTACCATCTACATCAGCTGCCCCATGTGCGCTGCTCGCAGCACGCGCCTGCGTTCCTGCAGCGTCTGCATGAATTCTATATCTTGGTTCCGCCAGATATTAATTCTCTGTCGGCTCACCCCCACCCGTTCCGCGATCTGGCTGTCGGTCATGCCTTTCATCACCAGCTCGATCGCCAGTTCTTGTTTCTTATTCAGTTTTTCGCTCATGTTCTGAATCCAGTTTTGGCGAACATCCAGTATAGAACACTATTTCTATCTATTTCAAGCTGTCAAAACCGAAACCATATCAAATGAATTCCCCCTCCTACCCCCTACGAGTAGGGGAGGTTTTTTCGGCAGGATATCAATCCCGCCCTTGTATGTATGTTCTTCTCTCTCCACATGGTTAGGATAAGTTTTTTTATGGCCTTGTGACCGGTCCGGGAATCGATCAAGAAATGGAGAGATTCCTCAGTCGCTGCGCTCCCGCGGAATGACGTTGAAGATCGGGTGGGTGGATACCTCTCCTCTCTCCCCTTTATAAAGGAGGTCTTTTCGGCAGGATATAAATCCCACCCTTGCATGTTTTTCTGAGAAACTCAATTGGCGGGTTAGAAACCCGCCCTTGTATCTTTAAAGACAGATATGTTAGAAAGGCAGAAGGCACCGGTTGTGGAAGGTCAAGGTGAATCTGAACCCACCCTTCAGGCAAAAAGCCCGAGTTGTAGATAAGATCCCTTGACCAAGATCCAAATAGAGATCGGACGGTATCTGAAGCCTTTCTGACGTACCAGAAATGAGCTTGCATTCACAAGGTTGATCCAAGTCGAGATCATGCAACCAGTGCCCTCATTTCAAGTTTACCAGAGAGGATACAAGATGGAACCAGCCAATATTGGGATCGATGTATCAAAAAACAGTTTGGATGTGGTATTGCTGCATGAGGGGAAAAGGCATTATCAAGTAGTGGAGAACAATCTGTCAGGCTTCAAGCATCTATCTGCATGGCTAGAAAGGAAAGGTCTTCAGCAGGTGCATCTGTGTATGGAAGCCACCGGACAGTATGGAGATGCTGCTGCCACTTATTTTCATCAAAGTGGATATCAGGTCAGTGTAGTCAATCCAGCACGCATCAAAGCCTATGCAACCAGCCGCCTCACCCGCAATAAAACCGATAAAGCAGATGCAATGTTGATCGCAGAATACTGTCAGAAGGAGAAACCATCTCTGTGGAGCCCTCCCCGAGACGTTTTTCGCACTCTAAAAGCCCTGGTTCACTATCTGGATGACCTCATGGCAATGAAGCAGCAAGAACGCAACCGCATGGAATTCAGCTCTACTGATAAATTAGTGGAAAGTATCTTACTGGAGCATATTGCTTTACTGGATGAGAAGATCAAAGAAGTACATAGAGCCATCCACCAGCACCTACAATCTGATCTACAACTAAAACATTGTTGTGAATTGCTGGTATCCATCCCTGGGATTGGAGAATGGACCGCAGCCAGATTGTTGGCAGAGATCCAAGATTTCCATACATTCGAGAATGCCCGCCAATTGACTGCTTATGCTGGTTTGAACCCCAGGAAATATCAATCGGGTTCTTCTGTTCACAGAAAGAGCAGATTGTCGAAGATCGGAAATGCGCATCTTCGTTATGCGTTGTATATGCCAGCCATTGTAGCCATGAAACACAATCCGATCATTCGAGAATTGTGCCAGCGGTTATCGGAGAGGGGTTTAGCAAAGATGGCCATTGTGGGTGCATCCATGCGCAAGTTGCTCGTCCTAGCTTATGGTGTGATCAAATCCAATTCACCTTTTGATCCTCAATTTGCTCAAAAGGCGATTGCCGACTGAGGGCACTCAGTTCAATCTCTGCCATATCCAAGGAGAGGGGAAAATTGTGTGAGAGGGAAAATTTATTAAGTCCCCAAAATTGAAAAGACCGTAAACTTTGGTAGCTTTATTATTCCAAAAATTGTTTTCTTCGAATGTAGCATTCGCAATCAATTTAATCCGATTACGAATGGTACTATTAAATTATTTATATTCAATCTCATACACCTTTAACACCTCATCCCCATAATGATTGATCACTTTCACCGCGATCTTGCCGGATTTTGGCTTTTCAAACGGATAGCTGGTGGTCGCGTACAGTGCGCTCCACGCAGCCTCATCCACCTCCGCCCGCAACGCCCGCTTCAATTTATCATAGGGCTCATCTGCACCGGTGAAATAGGCATGCCGCACGAAGAAGCTCTCGCCGTTGTAATCGGTATCAATGAACCAGCAGGCGATGTCATCCGTGGAACTGGAGCGGATCTCACCGGTAGTGGGATCATAGATATCCACCCCTTTGATGGTCACGGTCAGTTTCCCATCTGGCTGGGGGCTCACTTCCACATCGGGCTCGCCAAAGACCATAAACAGGTTGCCGCTGCCGCTCTTCTTGAGCAGCAGATTCCCCATCTGCAGGTCGGGGTTGATGCGCGCCGGCAGGACAGTCAATTTTCCATAACGGTGAATTTCTTCCGAAACATGCGGGTCGAAGGCAAAGCCCAGCACCACCAGCAGATCAAACCCCACCCCCTGCACGGCTTCTTTGGCGGCATCTTTGATCAAATCTGGACTCACCGTGCCATGCTCGGGGCCAATACACACCGCCACCCGCTTCGTCACACCATCCTTCTCCTGATATTCGCCAACAGCATGCAGCCAGGTGCCGGCAAAGGGCTCCAGGCGGGTGAACTTGAGACGCTCGTCCTTTTTGGTGTTTTCCACACCTGCGGCGCGCAGGTTGTCGATAATCAGGGTTTCGAAGCCGCCGGATGCAGCCGACTGATTTTGCCCCTCCTGTTCGGTTTTGGGTCGCTCTTCGTCGGTGGAAAGCACACGATGCGGCGAGAGGCTTTCCACGGTGAAAGGTCCGCTGACGCGCACGCGTTTGTTATCTTCATACGGCTGGTCATAGAGCAGCTCGGTATCCGCCCGCCGCGCGATGGAAGCATCGATCTCCTGCTGGCGCTGGCGACGCAGCGACCACCATTCTTCCACCAGCTTCCAGGCTGCAGAGCCAGGTGTGATTCCCGCTGTTTTTAATGCTTTTTCGGTTTCGGTGCGCTCTTTGTCACTCTGGTACGATGAGGGCAGGCGGGGAATTTCCCATTCCTGCCAGTTCTTCGCAGCAACCCGGTTGATCTTTTCCCGCAGCGCTTCCAGTTGCGGCTGCCATTTCTCATGAATTACATCGATTTCTTCGTTGTTGGCGATGGATTTGAGCGTGATGTGCGGCACGCGCTTATACACAAAGCCTTTTTTGATATCCCCGGTCGTGGGCAGCAGGGGCGAGGGCGGAAGCTGCGCGTTGAGTTCAGCCTCTTTGAGCAGGCCTTCCGGAGAATCACTCAGCAGGTAATAGGGGTAGCGCCCGGCCATGAGACGGGTGCGCGCCAGGGCGATCGCCACGCGCGAAGTGTCAATGGTGATCCAGCGGCGCCCCCACTGCTCGGCCACGTAAGCAGTGGTGCCGCTGCCGCAGGTGGGGTCGAGCACCAGGTCACCCGGGTCGGTGGTCATTAAAATACATCTTTCAACAACAAAATTTGATGTTTCCACAACATAACTTCTTTGCATCGGTCCAGAAGTATCAGTCCAAATATTTTTTATTTCTTCTACTGGAAAATCATTGTAATATCTTATGTAGCCCAAGGTGGAACCAGCAGAACTTATTCTGTTAGCAATGGCTAATCTTTCCATTCCGTCCAAAGTGGTTTTCCACGTATTATTTTGACCAGGATGGAAATTTTTATTTAAATAATTAAACACAAATCCTGATGAACCTTGAGATTTTAAGTTGTCAATCCTAAATATCCTTGTTTCAAAAGGAACTGAAGAAGGGTTTTGTAATTCGTCTTCAGTCATTAACCTTCGATTACCATCTGGGAATTCAATTTTATTATAAACGGTAAAATCTTCACTGCCGAAAGGCTTAACTCTAAAAAAAGGCCTATATTTTACATGATCAATATTTTTAGCATACCAAATAAGATAGTCGTTCTGCCTGGATAATATATTTGTCCTAAATCCACTTGTAGTAATAAAACTTATTTCTCTGCAAAAATTTCCACTTCCAAACACCTCATCCATCAGGCAGCGTACCAGGTGAACATTTTCATCTCCGATTTGTACGAACACACTGCCACTCTCAGTTAGCAGCTCTCTGGCCACGGTCAGGCGGTCGCGCAGGTAGGAAAGGTATGAATGAATGCCAAGTTCCCAGGTATCACGAAAGGCTTTAATCTGCTCCGGCTGGCGGGTGAGGTCTTCCTCTTTCCCGTCCTTCACGTCGCGTTTGCGCGTGCTCACCTGCCAGTTCGAGCCAAACTTGATTCCATAGGGCGGGTCCATGTAAATCATCTGCACCTTGCCCTTGAGAGCTTCTTTTTCGGCTAACGACGTCATCACCAGCAGGCTGTCACCCAGGATCATGCGATTGGACCAGTTCTGTTCGTGGTGGTAAAAATCGACCAGGTCCTCAAAGGAAATATTATTAAAGTCGTTAAAGAGGGCAGGCTGCTGGTCGGTTTCGTTCTCTGCCTGCGCCTGCTGGCGCACGTTTTCAATAATGGCTTGCGGCGAAATTTTCTCCTGGATGTAGATGGGCACGGCGGGCACTTCCAGCGGGTGCTGATCCTGCTCGTCTTTGCCCTTCCAGACAAGCTGCGGGTCGAGCGAAGGGTCGCGCGGGTAGAGAATGGTCTTGGGCGCTTTTTCCTCATCCGCAACGAAATCGCGCAGTTCCTCGGTGGGGATGTTGGCACGTTTGTCGGCGTGGCGGGTGGCGGTGATGGGGGTGGTTGAGGTTTTCTTGGGTGGCATGGCAACTCCTGATCAGTAAATGGTTACTGGAACCATATTGTAATTATCAAGTAAAGTGCTATAATCATATGAGCTCATCTACCATGTGTAGAAGGAGTAACGACGACCGTCTGGCTGAACGCTAGGCGGCGTTAGCTTTAATATAAGCTTCATATTCTTCAATCAGTTTCCTTTTGTGATGTGGCCAGGTTATGGGATATGCGGACCAGAACAAGTCATACCCTTGCCTTCTGGCAATTACCACAAGATAATCAGCCGAATCCAGTAAAATACATGCTCTTTTTTCATGATCCCTGAGATTTTCCCAGATTTTGATATCCGGATCGTTGCAGTTTTCTATAACAGGACGAGGCCACTTGATTCGTTCACAGCGTCTCAAATCTGGTGTCCGATCATCTTCGCTTTTTCCTTCTGAGATTATATGCCAGAAAGTAGCCTCTTTCCCTAAATACATTGGATGCTTTTTCAATGCCAATTTTCGACCTTGAAATTTCGGCTGATCGTCAACAAAATCTTTGGTAAAAAAGTTGTAGATAACTTCAAGATATCTGTCCCAGTTTCCGTCATACTCATCAAAAAGAACCAAATCTGGCAACCATGTCACGTTTGTGGTCATGAGATCCTCATTCATTATGATGCATGCCAATAGAACAAATTAACTTTGTCTTCTCTATACAATGTGCTTTGTGTAAGACGATATCCCGATCTATCTCTAAATCTCTGAACAATCGAACTCTTTGCATGGCTGGTATCCAAACCTCGATTTGCATAGGAGATTGCCCCAATTAAGAGGTCTGTTAATTGCAACAACTCAATTTCATGTGAGCGAACAGTTTGAAGTCTTTCAATAATTGATCGAGAAAAATCATATCGGTTATTGCATAGGACATCATGCAATTTCGCCGCTTTTTGTGCGCTTTTTGTGTCTTTAATATCGATATAGATGCGGTAAGTCGCATTGGGACTGATGATAATTTTTAGCATATCAAAATACATTTTGTAATAAAAATCATCATGGCTCTGATTGAATTCAGCATGCCGTAGCTTCGCTTTATCAGGAACAATCAATGCTCGAAAGTGCAGATCGCTATTATCAAAGAAATAGTCAATTAAATCCAAATAGAAATGGAGTTTTGCAGGTGATACTTTTGTCCATTTGATTTCAAAATTTTGCTTGAGTGAATGTTGTCTTTTGATTTCGCGGATGCGGATTGCAATTTCTTTGGATTTGTCTAACGGGCACCAAATTGCACCAAGGACCATCACATCCTGCTGATCTTTTTCCAAATGACAGCTTTCATCGCAATAAATGTTATAGATCTGCATTCATCACTCCCTTAAATAACTTTCCCGCACTATCCACAATTTCACTGCTGACAAACGTCAAAATGCTGTTCTTCACATTCCACGGATCAGTCACTTCCAGGAATGCCCATTGTCCGAATCCACCATGATTGTTGACCGCCGGCACCCATAAGTTGCAGGCTGTGGCGGTTTTGGCAGCTTTTTCTTTCTTCTCGCGCCCGCTCACTTCGATGATGAGATTCAAGGGTTCACCGCTAGTTTTGATGCGGACGATGAAATCCGGTTCGAAATCGTGCTCTTCGCCGTTGAGGGTGTAGGGTATGTAGAAGCCCAGGTTCTGGTTTTTCACATAGCACAGCACTTCGGGCATCTCTTCCAGCGATTGTGCCACTTTTTGTTCCCAGGTGCCGGTGTCGGCGACCACATGCGAAACGTGGCATTTAGCCGGGTCGGTGGTCCAAGTGGGCAGCACGGTATCGAAATCTACATAGCGAGTGGAGCCGATGGGGTCATACGGGCGCAAGATGGGGCGCAGCAGTTTTCGTTCCGAATGGGTCGCGGCGATGGAGCGATAAATGTGCTCTGCGGCTTCGTGCGCCAGTTCGGTCAGCAAGAGCATTTGCGGGAATGTATTGTCTTTGCAGGTCACACAGGTTTGCCGCCACTGCCGGGCGATCTTGAGCAGCTGCGGGAACAGCCAGGGGCGA